>Ga0315297_10000527_pt1 | contig 22481 bp, 19 predicted proteins | sample YL17G15_0_MG_FD_203628 | JGI IMG/M metagenome (GOLD analysis project Ga0315297, IMG submission 203628) | Sediment microbial communities from Yellowstone Lake, YNP, Wyoming, USA - YL17G15_0 | ecosystem: Environmental > Aquatic > Freshwater > Lake > Sediment | place: USA: Wyoming | collected... | reverse complement strand
GTGATGACTTTTTTCCAGGGTACGGAACCCCATCCCGGGATGCGGAAGCGGAACCCGCGGTCGAGGCGCTGCCAATCCCCCTGGGGGATCACACCGGAACGACGCACATTATGCGCCACGATCTCACCATCCTTGGCATGCACGTGGTAGATGCGCTTGTTCAGAGCATCAATGAAATTCTCCACATCAATGCCGAGGTAGATCTGGTTGGCGGGGTCAAAGTTAAAACCGAATTCCTTGCGCCCGCCCATCAATTCAACAGCCCGCAGGGCGGTCTCAACATTGTATACCAACTCGTTGGGGTGGGGCTCATGGGCGAACTTGACGCCATACTCGCCAAACTTATCCAGGATCTTTCCCCAGCGTTCCACGAATTCCCCCTCCATCTCCGCCCAGCCCTTGGAATACGGCCAGGGGAAGAAGCGTCCAAAGTTTTCGCAGCCAATGAAACCGGTCACTACCGGAACTTCGAGAGCGTTGGCAGCCTGGGCGGTCTTGATCATGCGCTGTGTGCCGAACTTGATCTTTTCCTCCTTGGTCCCGGGGAAGATGGCATCGGTATCTTTGCCGTAAGGACCCAGGACGATCTGACCCTCGGGGTGATTCGCCAGCGCCGAGATGATCAAACCATAGGATTTGACCATTTTCTTAAGCCCGGCGGCTTTGCCGCCCTTGACGATCTTTTCGATGTCAAGGTGGGGATTGTTGGCGAATGCAGGCATCTCCACGGCCTGATACCCAAGATCGGAGGCCATCTTAAACACTTCTTCAATCTTCATATCCAGAAAAGTTGCGGTAAACAAACCGATTTTCATTTTATTTCCTTTCGAGAATGAGGGTTGGGTTTCCGGTTATTCCATTCAGGTGTGAACCCGTGGTAACCGTACGATTCATGGATGAAATCAATTGAATGACAGGTGACCTGGCACAATACTTCCAGTTATTATAAGAAACTAATTCTAGGCTGTCAATTATGATGGTTATGGACCGGTTTTCATCAAGCATTTGCGTCTTTTCAATTCAGGTTGACCTCCTGCAATGCATCACTGACTTCAGCCAAGTTTTCAGTGGCACGCGCGAAAACAGGAATGAGCTTTTCGTAGAGACGATTGTTTTCCGGGTTTGGCTCGACCCGTTCAACCGTTTGGTGGATCCCGTCAATGGGACTGAAATCCTTCCAAAGACCCGCGCCCACCGCGGCCAAGGCTGCAGCCCCCAGTGCCCCGGCATCCTGGTCAATGTTGGTTTTTACGATACGGGTGTTGAATACATCTGCAAAGATTCCCAGGAAGAACCTGCTTTTTGCACCCCCACCAACAAAAAGGATCTCATCCTCCAGCCAGGTGTACTTGCGAAGGAGATCAAGACGCAAGCGCAAGTTCATGGCGATGCCTTCCATGGCGGCACGTATGAGTTCCGGTTTGCCGTGCTTGAGATCGAGCCCAAGATAGGCACCACGGATGGTAGCGCGGGGATCCTGCGAGTTACCACCAGCCAGGCTGGGATTGAACAGTAATTTATTCGAACCAAGAGGGGCTTTTTCAGCCTCTCGATTCATCAACGAATAAACATCCTGACCTGTTTTCTCCGCTTCCGCGACAAGGTCGGAACAGAGATTATCTTTCACCCAGGTGAAGGATGTGCCGGCTGAGAAGATGCTCACCGCAGAAGTGAACATGCCTGGTACCACGTGGGCGAACACATAGGGTTTATAAATCTTATCCAGGACCGGTTGATTGGATGAGACCGCGATCCAGGCTGCGGACCCCAGGGAAGTATAGACCCGCCCATCCCGGGTATTCCTGGCGCCCAGGGCCATGCATGAGTTATCCACGCCGCCGCACACCACCTTTACGTTCTCGCTCAACCCAAGTTCCCGGGCAACACCCGGAAGGATTTCGCCCAGGACGCTGGTGGATGGAATGATCTCAGGCCAGACCGCGGCAGGGATACCGCTGGCGGCAATAAATTCAACCTCATATTTCCCTTGCTTGAGATTATAGATACCCGTACCGGAGGCGTACGAGAAATCGGTGGCGAGCCTGCCGGTGAGTTTGAAGTTGAGGTAATCCTTGGTGCCAAGGATCTTATGGACCTTCTGCCACATCCCCGGTTCGTTTTTGCGATACCACATTACCTTGAAGATGGTGTAACAGGGCGGCGGGAAACCGTTCCCGGTGGTCAAATACCATTCGACCGGGTCCACTATTTTAAAGAAATCATCGACTTCCTGCTGGGCACGGATATCCGACCAGATGGGGGTGGCATCACGCAGCAAGTTGCCCGCATCATCCACCGGTACTGCGCCAAGGCTGTGCCCGGAGATGCCCAGGCATTCGATCTCTTTTTTGTCCACTCCGCCAGACCTCATCAATTTTAGAGTGCTTTCCACCACAGCATTCCACCAGTCGGCGGGGCGCTGTTCATGCCACCCCACCCGGGGGTACTGCGTTGCATAAGGGACGAATGCACTCGCAAGGCAATTGCCGCCCAGGTCATATAGTGAGGCCTTATTTCCGCCGGTTCCAAGGTCAAAGGAAATGATTTTTTTATCCATGAGTCGCTCGTTGTTTTTTAATCATGTCCTGGCACCAGCTCAACACTCCCACCTTTTAAGAAACACTCTTCCATGATCTGAATGCCGCTCTTGAGGTTCACACCAAAGCGCCGCGCTCCGACCCGGTACATTTCGACCAGGTTATCCAGGCTGCGAATACCGCCAGAGGCCTTGATCTTGATGCGGTCACCCACAAAGGATTTAACCAGGCGCACATCCTCCGGTGTGGTGCCGCGATCGGCCCACCCAGTGCCGGTCTTCACGAAGGCAGCACCCGTGCGCAAGCAAATGCCGCACGCCTGGCGGGTTTCGTCAACGGTCAGGCACATGATCTCGATGATCACTTTAACCGGCAGGGGGCGGGCGGTCTCGATCACCGCCTGGACATCTGCTTCCACCTCGACCCATTCACCCGAGCGCAGTTTACCAATATTCATCACCATGTCGATCTCATCACAGCCCTGGGCAACCAACTCCTTTGCCTGGGTAATCTTGATCGAGGTGGAGTCGGATCCCGAGGGAAAACTCACATTTCCGACAAGATGAATACCCGGCGTACCCTGGAGAAGTTGCCTGGTGTAGGGAATGAAGCTCTGCAAGATGGACACCTGGCCAATTTGATACTTACGGGCAGCGCTTACCATCTCTTCGATATCCTTCTTATTGGATATTGTCCGAACGCACGAGAGGTCGATCATCTTTGCGATCTCTTTGGCTGTCAGGATCATTGGAGGCCTGCCCGTCTCATGGAGTATCGAAATTTCAAATTAGATGTAGATAAAAGATCATTTGCCCCTGACAGTTGATGCGGCTTCGTTCAACCTGTTAAACAAGGCAGGGGTCAGGTCGAAGTGTAAAACTTGGGCGACCACCTGGGTCCAGCCATGCACAAAATACAACCAACCATCTTCCACTTTCACCTTACTGCTTTCAACCTGCGCCAGGGATTGATGCAGGAAGTCCAATTCTCCGCGGTAGTTGAATTCCCAGGAGAGACTGTTCAGCGGAAATTTACCCTGCCAGGTAATGGGTGACCCGGGAGTGTCCTTACCCATGCCGGTGGCGTTGATAATGATGCTGTACGGAGGGAATTTCTCCATGATCTTGTCATTGATCAGGGGATCCGAGTTGCATATATATTCAATCTGGATGTCGGTTTTCAATCCACCAACCATCTCTTTCGCATGATCCAGGCGGCCCTGGGAACGGTTCACAAAGGTGAACTTTCCCGGGCGGTCGCGCTTGTCTTTCTTGTTGATCAGGTGAAGCAGGGTGGCAACACCCGATCCGCCCGCTCCAAAGCACAGTACATCTCCATTCGTCTCCCCAAAATAACCTTTTTCGATGATCGCATCCAAGCTGGCACCTGAAGTAAGGGGATCTTTTGCGTGACCTTCCAAGCGTCCATCCAGTTTGGAAATACTGGAAACTTCACCGGTAATCATGGCGTAAGGGTCAAGATACTCGAACATATCCCGCGCAGCGGTGAGGAGGTCGATCTTATGAGTTGTCACCAGTGAGCCGAGCGATAACGGGTCATATTTGATCTGGGCGACAGCATTGCGGTATGCCCAGGGTTTATCATGAATTTTACAATCCACACCCTCCATGACCACTTCTTCCCGACCCAGGACCTTCATCCACAAGGGGAAAACCTTCATGATCGAGGATTTTCCAGTGGTTACGCCAATGAAGTAAAAAGTTGGGACCGATTTTTTTACGACCTGAAATGATTCTTGATTCATATACAAATGCTCCCTCGTACTTAGTTTATGCTCTTGCCGCGTTTACAACTTGCACGAATTCTGAGGCCCGTTGTGAGATTTCATCAAATTTCCCCTCCTTGGCCAACTGCGGCGGGCAAAGCTCGCTTCCTGCACCCACCGCAACGATCCCGGTCTTGAACCATTCAACCACATTCCCTGCGTTCACACCTCCTGTGGGCATCATCGGGATATAAGGGAAGGGTCCCTTCAGAGCCTTGATGTATGCTGGTCCCCCCAGCGACCCCGGGAATATTTTAATCACGTCCGCGCCAAGCGAGTATGCATGGAAAACCTCGGTGGGGGTCAGCGCGCCAGCCATGGTCAATAATCCACTCGCAACCATACCGTTTATCAGACCGGCATCGCATATCGGGCTGACGAGGAAACTGGCTCCCGCCTCTTTTGCTAAAAGGGCCTGTTCGGGCTTTGTGAGCGTTCCCATACCCAGCACGATGCTGCTTCCAAATTTAGCAGCGAGCGTTCGGACCACTTCTTCCGCATTGGGGGTACTGTAGGTGATCTCGATGCCCATAACACCCCCAGCGACGAGGGCTTCCACCATTTTGACTGTTAATTCGGGGGATGGACCTCGAATTACAGCCAGCAGACCCAACTGCTTAACCTTATCAAGGACCTCATTTTTATTCATTATCTTCTCCAAAGTGAATTATTGTTTAATGGACTAGGCAACCTTGAAAACCGGCTCGTTATTTCCAAGTACTGCAAGACAATCCCGCATGGCGAGCCACCCCATATTGCTGGTCGCACCATCTGTTTGCGCACCCAGGTGGGGCGTGGCGATCACCTGCGGCAAAGCCAGCAAAGGATGCTTGGGATCAGGAGGCTCGGCGATAAAGGCATCCAATCCCGCACCCTTGAGATGTCCGCTCTGCAGCGCTTTTAAAAGCGCCTCCTCATCCACCACCTCTCCACGTGAGGTGTTGACCAGGAACGATCCTTTCTTCATTTTGCCTAAAAAGGATTCGTTAATCATGCCGCGAGTTTCAGGCAACAGTGGCAGATGCAGGCTGATAAAATCCGCCTCGCGGATTAATTTATCCAGGGCTGCAAGCTCAATGTGGTGGTCCGTGGCAAAGGGGACATCTGCGAAAGGGTCGAAAGCCAGGATTTTACAATCAAACCCGTTAAGTCGGAGGGCAAGTTGTTTGCCAATGGCTCCCAGCCCCAGGATGCCGATGGTCTTTCCCTCAAGACTGACCCCGGAATAGCGCGGCCATTTTCCCTGGTGGACTGCTTCGACTGCCTCGGGAATCTGCCGCGCCAAGGCCAGCATGAGCCCCAGGGCAAGTTCTGCCACCGAAACAGAATTTGCACCGGGTGTATTGGTCACCACGATTCGTTTTTTCCGCGCAGCCGCCAGGTCAACATTGTCCACACCAACCCCGTAGCGGGCGATCACTTTGAGGCGGTCGGCATTTTCCAGGGCAGGTGCATCAATGGCATCCAATCCAGCAATGTACCCGTCAATTCCGGGCAGTAACTTTGCAACCTCGGCGGATGTGAGCGGTTTTCCAGTTGGGTTGTATATTACTTCCCGCACCTGCTCTTCCAATTGTGTTTTGAGGCGGGAATCATTCTTGCCATAGGAAGTGGGGGTTACCAGCAAACGACATTCTTTTAGATTCATGACCTCACCCAATTATTGGCAGCGTGGATTATCAACAATTTCAGGACCGTTCACGCCATCCAAGACCAACTTTCGAAAGCCCTGACGTTCGATGGTGCCGTAATCATGACCGGCATTCCCGGGATAGGCGAAGAAGGTGACCAGGTCCTCCTGGCGTGAAGTGCACACCGACCTGTGCGCCCAGCGCGGTGGAACATAGAGGACCCTCCCGGGAGAAAGGGTTTCAACTGAAGTGTCACCTTCCAGGGTTTCCATCACCATGCAGCCTTCTCCACGCAGGCAGTAATAGATCTCTGCGGTTTCGAGGATGGAGTGGAAATGTCCCTTGGTCATGAAGAATTCCCTGCCCACTCTGCCGGGATGAACGATCGAGATGCCCATCAGGAATTCCCCTTCCACTTCAGGGCGCTTGATTTCATATACCTCATAGATCAGCTGATCATCTGTGGAAAGCATTTTGTTGTAGGTGTCCTGGTCTAAAAACTGACCACGCAGGGCTGACAACCGCCTTTCTATGTGGTTATCCACGCGTGATGGAATCACCTGGGGCATTGGAAGTGTGAAAGTAAACGGCAGATCCATTCTTTATTCTCCTGGTTAGAATTAATTTTCCCCGCCCAGCCGGCGAGCGATATTTGCTCCCAGCAACTGGTGGCGAACAATTTCCGGGAAACCTTTCTCTTTTAATTTGGCCTGTATTTCCCCGGGTAAACTTGCCAACCCCGGACCTGCCCCAATAAAGTGATACAGTCCGGGTTCCGCCATGTCCGTGGCGAGAACCACCCGGTCCGGGAACCCGCTGTCGACCATTTGATCGATCAGCGGCCATAAATGTTCTGAAGGGTTGTACTTGGGTCTGTAAAAGGTGTCATATTCAAGCAACACCCCCACACGTGCGAGCTCTTTATGGAGACCGATGTCGGGTCTTTTATCCATGTGGCAAAACACCAACCGGTCAGGCAACAGACCCATGTCCATGAAATACAGGCAGGCCTTCTCCGCCAGGGCGCCTTTTTCAGTGTGGATCTCGATCAGCGCACCGGTTTTTAATACAGCCGCTGCAGAACCTTCCAGGCCGGCATGAAAGCAGTTTTCCCAGGAGGATTCGAGGACAATCTTTATAAAACCAGCCTTCACCGGGAAAGGCGTATCCAGGGTTTCAACCAGCCCAAGTTCCAATTCGGAGCACAAGAAGGTATCAATTTTATGAGCGTTCCCCTTCCATAGCCAATGATCTTGAGGGTAATATTTTTTCCGGTGAAAACCTGTGCAGGCAATCAAATTAACCCTCGAGTCCTTCGAAAGGACCTGCAACCGGGTTCCATCCCGACCGCAACCTTCCGGCTGACAATCCAATATCGTTTCGCCACCCTTTTGGCGATACTCGATCAATTCCTGGAGGATTAGGTTAAATTGGTCCAGGACCGGTGCACCCGATTCAGACCCTTGAACTGGTGTGATACACACGTGATTGTGGGCGTCTGTAATTCCCAGATGTTCGGATGAAAGGGGACCCAGAACAGTATTTACCGGTCGAAGGGATGGAGATGAAGACGAACCTGGCATCGGGTTCATGGTTCCACAATGATCTTTAATGACTTCCGGTCTTCGGCTGCAGCAAACGCGAGGCGGGCATCTGTCAGTGGAAACCGCTGGCTGATCAAATCTGATAGATCGACCTGGCCGGAACTGACAATATGAGCCGCCTGCAAGCAGTCAGATGTGCTGCAAGCAGTGGTGGCTGTGATCATCAATTCCTTGTAATGAACCAGGTTGGAATTAAAATTGATCGTCGGGTGGTCTTTGGGAAGTCCTCCAAAAAAGTTGATCCTTCCGCTGATCGCGGCGAGATCAAGAGTGCTTTCCTGCGCTGCGTGGACAGGTGCAGCCACAATGATTACATCTGCGCCATGTCCCTGGCTTTCCTCTTCCAGGGCAGTCTTTAAATTCCCGGAGGTGGGATCCACCACGCGGTCGGCGCCCATTCGCAGGACCTGGGCAGCACGATCTTTCAGGGGTTCACTGACGATCACCCGGCCGGCACCGCGGGCTTTGGCAAGCTTGGTATGCATGACGCCGATCGGACCAGCGCCGATGATCAACACGATTTCTCCGGGCTTCATGTGCAAGGCATTTTGTCCCCTCAATACACAGGCAAATGGTTCGATCAGAGCAGTCACGGCCGGATCCATCGATTCGCCAACCGGGATCACATTTCCTTGTTGAACCGAGTTGGCAGGAATGCGCACATATTCTGCAAAACCGCCGTCAGAGGTCACCCCTATGGCGTCATAACTGGCGCAAAGATTGTTGTTGCCGGTGATGCACTGCCTGCAGTGCCCGCAACCCGCGTTGGGGGCGCAAAAAACCCGCTGACCGAAAGCATAGTTGGCAACCCCGGCTCCCACCTCGGCGATCGTGCCGACCATTTCATGACCGGGAACGCGAATTGTTCCTGGCGGATATGACCGGTGATTCCCATGAACGATTCGCAGATCGGTCCCGCAAATACTTGCGCTGAGGACTTTGACCAGCAATTCTCCCGCGCTAATTTCAGGAATGGGTACATTTTCCACACGCAGGTCGTCCGGGCCATGATATACCGCTGCCAGCATTTTTCCCCTGTCCTGCCGAACTTTATTCACCGATGATCTCCTTGAGATATACCGGACGTTCTTCCAGGAAGGATTTTGTTGCCGCCAAAACACCCGCCACGGCCCAGCGACCTTCAACCCCACCGGCACGCGGGGCGGTCTGGTTCTGGATGCAGGTCACGAAATGCTCCAATTCGTTTATGTAACCCCATTCGAATCGCTCGGGCCAGGTCCTGAAGATGGGTGAAATTAATCCCTGGTCCCGGTTTGTGCATACGACCACAGATTGTCCCTGGAGTTCGCCGATTTGCATGATTCCCCTGTCACCAACGATCTCAACACGGGCATCGTACCCATATCCGCAGGGGCATACTCCCGAGATCAGCCCCAGGCCGCCGTTCTCGAATTTAAGGTTGACCAGGGCGTTGTCATAAAAATGGGGCACATCCACGTGGTTGGCTGCACCCTTGAAGTTTGCGACTTCCGCGTAAACCCGTATATAGTTTGATCCCATCAACCAGCGCGTTGTATCCCAATCATGGCTGTTGACCTCTGCCAGCATGCCATTGGAGGTTTTTAAATCCCGCGCCCAGGGTGGAGGCAAGCCCGGACCATGGGTATTGGATTTAATCATCATGGGTTGACCGATCTCCCCCGCCTCAATCCGCTGCGCGGCGGCGACGAACTCAGGATCGAAGCGCCGCATGAAACCCAATTGTAAAAACACCCCGTTCTGATTGGCAATATTTGTTATCGCATCGCATTCCTGTAAATTCAGAGCCATCGGCTTTTCGAGAAAAACATGTTTTTTGTTTTCTGCTGACAGGGCTGCAAGCGGCAGGTGGGTGGGGGTGGGGGTGGTAATGACCACAGCGTCAAAGGGGATTTTATCCAGGGCTGTTTCAAGGGTGGCAAATTGGTTCTCGATCCCAAATTCTACAGCAGTTTCCTGGCGCACATTTACCACCGGCTCCACCAGTGCGACGATATTCCCGCCGGGGATGTGATGCGCAATGGCGCGGGAATGGTTTTTTCCCACACGTCCTGCGCCGATCATGCAAATGCGAACTGGCTTTTTCATCAATGCTCCTGATTCGGACCGGTAATTATTTAACCCGGTTATGAAAGATCATGTTGTAAAAAACTGGTTCATTGTGCGTTCAAATTCGATATATTTTTCTATCAAAGGCAGGTAGAGCTCATGGTTTCCTTTTGAAGGAGTAAAAGGCTTCCCACTTAAAAATGTGGTTTGGTCGGCATATGCAGCCAGGTCATTGATCAACCCAGCCGCTTTTCCGGCGATCATGGCAGCCCCCCAGGCACCAAATTCATTCCCCTTCAGCCTTTGGTATGGGACATTGAGAATATCCGCCTTGATCTGATTCCAGGTGTCGCTGCGCGCGCCGCCACCAACCACGCGCGATTCAGTCAGTTCTATTTCAGGCAGTAATTCTTTAAGGATTTTCAAATAATAGGCGTATTCAAAGGCGATGCTTTCCAAGATCGCCCGTGCAAAGTGAGCTTGCGTATGAGACCATGACACACCCACCCATGCCCCGCGCATTTCCGGGCTGGACGGGCAGATGCGGCCTCCGAGGTGCGGCGAAAAGAACAGCCCATCGCAACCGGGCGGGACAGTGCCGGCGATTGAGATCATTTGAGGATACAGGTCATCGGAAGCGGGCAAGGACTGCCCATGGGCGGAGTTAAAAAATTGATCCCGGAACCAGCGCAGGGCAAGGCCACCGCCGCCAATATAGGCGAGCGGGTTCCATAATCCGGGGATGACCGAGCGCATGGTCAGCAAGGCGCGATTCTTTACATCTGCAACAAATTTATCCGTGCACCCGGCGAGAACAGCAGCAGTGCCAGCGACATCAAAGATCATTCCGGGGCGGACGACGCCTGCGCCCAGGGCGTTTGCCGCAGTATCCCCCGCGCCAGCGGCGATGAGCGTTCCGGGAGCCAGCCCAAACACGGCAGCACAACCCTCCGATACTTCCCCGACCATCTCACAGGGATCAACTATCCGGGGGAGTTTGTTCATATCCAATCCAAAGTGTCCGCAAAGTTCTTTGGACCAGCTTCCCCTGCGGGCGTCTGAAAACCCCGAAAAATGGATGTAGGTGTGATCGATAAATGCCTGGTCAGCCTTGAGACCGGCAATTTTCCCGGCAACAAAGGTTCCGGGCATTACGAATTTTGCGGTACGCTGGTAAATGGCGGGTTGTTCGTTTTTCCACCAAAGCATCTTGGGCCCGTGATCACAGGTGGGAGGGCAGCCAGTGAGCTGGGTGATGCGATCGCCAGCCTCCTTATCCATCCACTCGATGTATGGCTGGCAACGCATGTCCAACCAGGAGTCAAAATTTGAGACGGGATTGAAATCTTCGTCGACCAGCCCAACCCCCGCCATTTGTGAATCGAATGCAATCGCGGCAATCTCCCTGGGATCCACCCCGCTGGATTCCACACACTTTTTCACGGTTTGGGCTGCCGAGATGTAGAAGTCCTCGTTTTTCTGCTCAACGACTCCCGGCTTGGGGTAAAAAAGAGGAACCTCAACAGAAGCCTCTGAAATGAGTTTGCCGTCAACCTGGTAGAGCACAGCCTTGGTCCCGCTCGTTCCAAGGTCAACGCCGATGAGGTATCTCTGGTGCATTGTTTTCTCCAAAAGCACAATCTCTAAAAACCGACTTCGTTTATCTTTCAGCGATTTGAGGCGTTTTCGCCTGAAGAAGTCTTGGGTACGCCCGAAAAGTTTGAGCCGAACTCCGCGATTTTCGGGTCAGATTCCCTCAATCTAAACAACTCGACTTCAAAACGCGACCTGTCGCCGCGATGCAACGCGTGATAATACTCAATGGGCTGACCGCTTTCAGAATAGCTGATGCTGTCCAGCATTATCAAGGGGGCGCCACGCTCGATGCACAGGAGTTCGGCTTCATTCTCATTGGCCAGGACTGCCTCAATGTAACGGTGCCCCTTAGCAATGGTCACACCGCATTCTTTTTCCAGGAATTCATAAAGGGATTGGTCGGTGAGATCTACGGTGGCGAGATTCGGGCAGACATCAAATGGAATGTAGGTTGTGACCAGCTGAATGGGTTCAGAATTGATAAAGCGCAATCTCAGAATATCGATCACATTTTCGCCAGGATTGATCTTTAGAAATTTGGCGACCTTATCGGATGATGGGCTGACATTTTGGTGAATCACTTTTGTGACCGGTTTAAGGCCGCGTTCGACCATATCCTGGTAAAAACCAGTCAGTTTTTGAACCAGCCCTTCGCTGATCTTGGGCAATGATATAAAAGTCCCTTTCCCTTTCCGGCGAATGATCACCCCTTCAAGCTCCAACTCCCGCAGAGCCTGGCGAACAACCGTCCGGCTGATTCCATAGAGTACGCAAAGGTCCTGTTCCCCCGGGATTTGATCACCCGGTTTCCAAATTCCGAGTTGCACTTTCGCCTTCAGCATCTCCATCAATTGAATATAATATGGAATATAGCTGTCAAAATTTATCTTTTCATTCATGGGCAGCCCTCTCTGGTTGAAAAGATGATTTCTTGTAATCCTGTTATGACAACTCATTATAAGAAAAACCATTCAACCTGTCAATAGAATTCCCAAAAAACTCACGTCTTTTATGCTCATTTTGGGTTATAAAAACATAGTCACTTGTAATTTGTGATTTCCATTGTTATAATAATGTTATCCTGTAATGACAAGTGTGATGATAAAAAAAGCACATATAGTCCAGTGAGGGAGCAAATCACTCTTGCAAAAGAAGTCAAATTCGAAAAATAATGTACCCAAAAAGCAACCAAATCATCAAAGGAGGCACAAAATGAAGGTCGGAATTGACAGCTATTGTTATCATCGCTTTTTCGGTGAAGTCTACCCGGATCAGAAAAAGCCTGCAAAAAAGATGACCATGCAGGACTTTCTTGTACGCGCCAAGGAACTGAAGGTGGATGGAGTTTCGCTTGAATCCTGTTTCTTCCCCCCCAAGGTTGACCGGACATGGTTTAAAGACCTGAAAGCCCAACTGGATGATTACAAGTTCGACCGGGTTTATGCCTGGGGTCACCCGGATGGTCTTGAACGCGGCCAGAACTGGACCGCCTATGAAGAGATGGTCGCGGGAATTCCAAAAGCGAAAGCGATCGGGGCGGATGTGATGCGGGTGGTGGGGAGCAGCTTGATGTTCCGGCACGAACCGCACGGTCCCCAGGTCAAAGCCCTGGTAAAAATGTTCAAAAAGGCAGCCGTGGTTGCCAAGGACCACGGGGTGAAATTGGCAGTGGAGAATCATATCGACTTCACTTCGGATGAGATCCTTCAAATGATGGAACTGGTTGATTCTGAGTATTTCGGGCTGAACTTTGATACCGGAAACTTCCTGCGGCTGCTCGACGACCCCATCAGGGGAATGGAAAAACTTGCCCCCTACGTGCTGGCAACCCATGTCAAGGACCTGATGCCTGACAAGAGCGCCCGCCCGACCGATTGGCATTTCTTTGCCGGGGTCCCCGTTGGAATGGGCTTGATCGATAATCAAACCCTGGCACAACTGCTGCATAAGGCACACTTCAAAGGATTCCTGGCAGTGGAGATCGACCATCCTCACAAGGATTGGACCGAACGGGAAGATGAAGCGGTGGCATTGAGCATTAAGGAATTAAAGCGGATTTCCAGCGCATTGAATTAATTCACCCATTCCCGGGAATGGATCAATTTCCAATACCGGGAATCCATTTTGAAAGGAGAGGATCCCTTGAAGAAAGTAAACGTTGCAATAATCGGGACGGGGTTCATGGGCAAAGCCCACAGCAATGGCTGGAGACAGGCGCCCAAGTTCTTTCACCTGGGACTAACACCAGTGATGAAGGTGGCCTGCGACCTGGATAAGAAAGAAAGCAGCGATTTTGCCGAAAATTGGGGTTGGGAGACAGCGGAAACTGACTGGCACAAGGTGGTTGAGCGACTAGATGTGGACGTGATCGATATTTGCACTCCAACCTTTCTGCACAAGGAGATCGCCGTTGCAGCCGTTCAGAACGGGAAACATGTCTTTTGCGAAAAGCCGATCACCCTGTCATATGCCGGTGCAAGGGAGATGTATGAAGCCGCGAATAAAGCGGGTGTAGTGCATTATCTAAACCATAACTACCGCCGGGTTCCTGCGATCGCTTTTGCCAAGAAACTGATCGAGGAGGGGAAGATCGGGCAAATCTTCCACTGGCGCGGAACATACCTGCAGGACTGGATCACCGACCCGAATTTTCCTCTGACATGGCACCTGCAAAAAAAATTCGCCGGGGCAGGTCCGCATTTTGATTTAAATTCGCATAGTGTCGATCTTGCCCGCTACCTCGTGGGCGAAGTGGAATCGGTCGCTGCCATGATGAAAACATTCGTGAACAAGCGACCCCTTCCCGGCAAAGGTGCCGGTACATTCAAGTCAGGTTCTGCTACAACGGAGACCGGAAAGGTGACCGTGGACGACGCGGCCTTCATGGTTGCCGAATTTGAAAATGGTGCACTGGGCGCATTTGAGGCCAGCCGGTTTGCGAGCGGACGGAAGAACTACAATTATTTTGAAATATACGGCAGCAAGGGAAGTCTGGTGTTCAACCTTGAACGGATGAATGAGCTTCAATTCCTGGACCTCAGCGACCCGGTGGATGAGCAGGGATTCAGGACGATGCTGGTTACCAATGCGACCCATCCATATGTAGGGGCATGGTGGCCGCCCGGGCATATCATCGGCTATGAACACGAATTTACACATGCGATGGTGGACTTCCTGACCGCCATCGAAAAAGGCGGGAAGATCGAGCCCAATTTTTATGACGGGATGAGAGGCATGCAGGTCTTGGAGGCGGCAGCCCTCTCGGCAACCTCTGGTCGAAAGGTGAAAGTATCCGAGGTCAAGTAACTGCTCTCCCGCAGGAAGAAGGAAGTATGATTACATGAGGAGGGACGGGTTCTTTTGGGTGGCCCGTCTCTCCCATGCTTGACCTGCCTCCTACAGGCACGAGATGAAATACCAGGAGAAAAACATGAAAGCCAAACTTGTCCCAATCTATTTTAAAACAGCCGAAGACCCCGACTTTTCGACTCAACTGCAAAAACTGCACGAACTCCTGGCTGACGAGGCGGAGATCCTGGAACCCAAGCAGCTCGGATCGAGCCTGCCGGAGACAGATGGCGTGATCTTTCCGCAGATGTTGGGACAGGCTTTTCGAGAAGCAGAGAAAATTGAAAAGCTGCCGCAACCGCTCTTAATCGTCACCTCGGAATTTGGGACTGTCTCAATGTGGGATTGGGAGATCAACAGCTTCCTGGGCGCCAGGGGAGTCAGGGTGATCGGACCCACAAGCCTGGAAAAAACCAAGCAAGCCTGCCGGGCCCTGGCACTAAAACGGCAGTTGAAACGCTCCAAATTCCTGGTGTTCCAGGATAAACCTGCCAGCGGCGGCGGCAACCAGGATGAAATTTTCAAACGGTTCTACTGGTGGGAACCTGAATGCGTTAATGCCATCGAGAAAAAATTTGGGGTCATGGTTGTGCAAAAGAGTTTTAAAAAGTTGGGGGAGGAGGCAAAAGCAATTTCTGACCAGGCGGCCCAAACAGCCTGGGAGCAGCGGAAGGCGAAAACCCCGGTTGGGAACATTACCAACCGGGCCATCCTGAGCGCGGTGAAAATTTACCTGGCTGTCAAGGCAGAACTGGACCAGGACCCGGATATTATCGCTGCCGGGATCAATTGCTTGAATGAATCAATGTTTTCGGATACCACTCCCTGCCTGGCGTGGAATTTTTTGTATGAAGACCAGCGCCTTGTCTGGGGTTGCGAGGCAGACCTGGTTTCAATGCTCACCAAGGTGTTAATCGACAAAACCATCGATGTCCCCTTCATGATGACCAACCTGTATCCATTCCAGATGGGGGATGCCGCGTTAAAGCACGAGCATATCCCCAATTTCCCCGAAGTGGACGGTGCCCCGGAGGATCACATCCTTGCAGCCCACTGCGGCTACCTGGGTGTGGTGCCACAGTCCTTTTCAACGGAATGGAAACTAAAAGAGAAAGTGCTGGCGATCGTGGATGATAACGCCACTGCAATAGATGCCCGGCTTGCGGAGGGTGAGGTCACGCTGGTTAAACTGATGCCACCCTTCGACCGGTTATCAGTGGTGGAGGGAAATTTGCCAAAATATGCCCAGTTTGAGCACAGCCATTGTCTGAATGGGGCGGTGATCCGCGTTCCACACGGCGAACAGCTGGTGGACAGCCTGGTTTCGCATCATTACATCATCACCACCGGGCATAACCGGAATAAACTGGAAATGGTTTCGAAAGTTTTCGATCTTGAATGCATTACGATCTAGATATTCAACGAGGAAAAATTTCGGAAACGTAATCCCAATAACATCCCTAAATCGCATAAATAATCCCAACTTATAACAATTATAGTTATAAGTTAATATAATTATCGCAAAAGATATTGACTATTCGTCATAGATGAGTATAATGAATAAGTCATAATGTAATGATGTAATTACCTGTCCCCAGGTTATAATACATCCGATCTTCTATTTATAGTTTATTGCTAAAACCGAAATGGCGACTTGAGATAAAAAGTATTTATTACAATTTCGTAATCCTGGTGTTCTGTTCGCATCCACAGATCTTTACTTTCAAGGAAAGAAAAGAGAGCCGTAAAAAGTGATGGGAACCGTCCATGAATTAGCACATCGAAAGTCCAAACAGAATCCTACCCTGGTGATGCCTGTCTGGCTTAGCCAGGCTGAATCTTTACCCAATAGAAATTTCGTCACCATCCCGGAAAACAAGCTCATCGACCTGGTTCGTGCTCATTCCGAACTTACGATAGCGGAATTCGTCAGCCATACCGATTATTCCCGAAGCAAGATCAAAAACTGCATCGACTCCCTGCTGGACAAAAAAATAATAGTTTTGAATGAGGCCACTGAATATTCCGGCGGGCGGCGTTCGAAGACCTTCCGCCTGAATTGGGACCTGGGGCTTGTGGCAGGCGTTGATATTGGGGCAACCAGTGTCGATCTATGCATTGCAGATTTTTCCGGCAAGTTCCTTGCCCGCCATGCGGAGAACATATCCGTCATGGAAGGACCGATAAAGATCCTGGGGCGGGCGTGCAGCATGTTCGAACAGCTGCTCAAGGAGCATAACTTGCGCCCGGAAAAATTGAACGGCATCGGTATAGGAGTTCCGGGACCGGTGGATTTTTTGGTCGGGACCCTGGTATCTCCGCCGATCATGCCGGGATGGGATCACTATCCAATCATTGAAACCGTGCAGCAGTGGTTCCCCTCCGCCAATGTTGTCGTTGATAATGATGTTAATGTGATGGCATTGGCAGAAATCAACCAGGGTGCCGGCAAGGGAGTGGACAACCTGATCTTTGTAAAAATTGGGACCGGCATTGGCGCGGGTATCATCTGCGAGGGTAGCATTTATCGCGGATCCAGCGGTTGTGCGGGGGATATTGGACATATCAGCGTTAGTAAAACCGGGCCTTTGTGTCACTGCGGTAACAGGGGCTGCCTGGAAGCCCTGGCTGGAGGACCAGCCATTGCCGAGCGGGCATTATTGGCGGCACAAACCGGTCAGAGTGCCATTCTGCTGAAACATTATGAAATGAATGGGAATGTCCTCCGTACCAAGGATGTGGGAGATGCTGCCCGCGAGGGGGACGCGCTGGCGATAGAAGTCATTCGTGAAAGTGGGCAATTCATCGGGGATGTGCTTGCCGGGCTGGTTAATTTCTTCAACCCCGAGATGATCGTGATAGGCGGAGGGGTCATGAACCTCGGCAACCTCCTGCTTTCTTCAATTCGCCAGACCGTCCTCAATCGATCCACCCCCTTGGCAACCCGCGATCTGCAAATCGTTTTTTCGGAAACCGGTTCGGATGCAGGAGTGATCGGAGCGGCAAATCTTGCCATGGATTACATGTTCACCCTTTCGGATGGCAGCGCTGAACCGACCACCAGATGAGGAAGATTGCATGAAATTTGGAGTCAATACCTTTGTTTGGGTTTCACCCTGCACCACAGACGCCGTGAAAGAATTGGCGCCGAGGGTGAAATCCATGGGATTTGACATCCTCGAGATTTCGGTGGAAAACCCGGCTTTAATTGATGTAAAAGATGTGAAAGTTTTTTTAAAAGACCATCAACTTGAAGGCATTCTTTGCGGTGCTTTCGGTCCCGACCGGAACATTTGCAGTGATGATCCGAAGAAGGTGGCGAACGCGAAAACATATATCCGCTGGTTGATCGATGCCGCGGCTCAACTTGACTCCAAGGTGGTTTGCGGTCCCATGTATTCTGCGGTCGGAAAAGAACACCTTGCAGACAGCGAGTCCAGAAGGAAAGAATGGGACCGGGCGGTTGCCGGGATCCAGGAAATGGCGGATTATGGTGCAGGTAGAGGCATTAAATTGGCCATTGAACCTTTAAATCGTTTTGAAACAGACATGATCAACGTGGTTTCACAAGGATTGGACTTTATCCGGGATGTCGGGCGAAAAAATGTCGGGTTGCATTTGGATTCATTCCATATGCATCTTGAAGAGAAGAGCAGCGCGGAAGCGATTCTTCGTGCAGGGGAGAGACTCTTCCACTTTCATGCCTGTGAAAATGACAGGGGAGTCCCCGGCACCGGCCAGGTGCGCTGGCAGGAGATTGCAGGAGCGTTGAGGGAGATCAACTACCAGGGTCCGGTGGTGATCGAATCATTCACCTCCCAGGTGAAAGAGATCGCCCGGGCAGTCTGCATCTGGCGGGAAATTGCCCCCAGCCAGGATGCCATCGCACAGCAGGGTCGTGAATTCCTGCAAACACTATTGGCATGATCAGGCGTTATTGTTGGCGAGGTTTTTCATATGGCAACTGAAATTCAAGAGACAAATGTAAAAAGTCCTGAAAAAATTCAGCCCACGATGGAAGTACAGCACATCTCCAAGCGTTTTCCAGGTGTGGTTGCGCTGGATGATGTTTCGCTTCAATTCTTCCCGGGCGAAATCCATGCCATTGTGGGGGAGAACGGGGCTGGCAAATCCACGTTGATGAAAATCATGTCAGGGGCTTACATACCGGACTCTGGAACGATCCATTTGAGCGGGGAAAAATTATCCTTTTCGCATCCGCAAGAGGCCCAGCTGAATGGCATCAGCATCATTTACCAGGAGTTTAACCTGCTTCCAGAACGCACCGTGGCACATAATATTTTTCTCGGGAGGGAACCTTCAAGATTTGGAGCACTCGATGTCCGGCAGATGAATGCACAAGCTCGGGAGGTTTTAAAGGAGATCGGCGTTGAGAAAATGATTTCTCCCACGGTCCTTGCCAGCAGCCTCTCGGTGGCGGAGCAGCAACTGGTGGAAATTGCCAAGGCGATTTCCTTCAAAGCCAAGGTGCTGATCATGGATGAACCCACGGCAGCCCTGACCTATACGGAAGTAAATTTGCTTGACGACCTGATCCACAGGCTGAAGCAGCGCGGAATGGCGATCATATTCATCTCCCACCGGTTGATCGAGGTTTTTAATATTGCTGACAAGATCACGGTTCTGAAAGATGGAAAGTTCATCAAGACCGTGGATAAGAAGGAAGTCACCCCCGCCGACGTGGTGTACCTGATGGTCGGACGAGCACTGGACCATTACTTTCCACCCCTGGGCAGCTCCGAGGACTTTGGTGCGGTTGCATTAAAAATCAAGAATGCATCGAACGAATTCATAAAAGGCGTCAATTTTGAACTGCGCAAGGGCGAGGTCCTGGGTATTGCCGGGCTGCAAGGTTCCGGGCGCACAGAATTGGCCCAGGCATTATTTGGAGTGGCACCCTTCAGATCAGGTTCCATGGAACTCCATGGAAAAGCGATCGCCATCAAGAATCCCGTCAAGGCGATCAAGAAGAAGATGGGCTTTGTCACCGAGGATCGGAAATCGGAAGGGATTGCCCCCAGGCAGCCGATTCGGGATAACATGCTGTTGACAGTCCGGGCAATTTTAAACCTGGTGGGTATTAATTATAAGGATGGGATCAGGAAGTCGCGCAAGCTGGTGCCCATGCTGGGCAAACAGGTGGATATAAGAACCGACTCATTCGATCGCGAAGCGCAATTTCTCAGCGGCGGCAACCAGCAGAAAGTGGTGCTTGCCAAATGGCTGGCCTCGGATGCAGATGTATTCATTTTTGATGAACCCACCCGGGGGATCGATGTGGAATCAAAAGCCAGCATCCACGACATGATCCGGGAGCTGACCAAACGCGGCATTGCGGTCCTGATGATCTCATCGGAACTGCCGGAGATCATCGGGATGAGCGACCGCATCCTCGTGATGGCCGACCGGAAGGTTGCGGGGGAGCTGCCGGCAAAGTCAAGCGAGCAAGAGATCATGTTGATGGCCACCGGTCACTCAACCGGCACGCAAAAGACTACAGTCCCGGCAGGAAAGGATTAATATGACGACTGCGCCTGTTTCTGAGAACGGGTTTAGAAGAATCCTGAATTCCATCCACATACCACCGGTCTATTTTTTCCTAGTCCTGGTGTTCCTGGGAGGAGGGTTTTTGGACCAGGTTTATGCGGATGGGCAGATTTTCAAGAACCCGGCGATCATGCTGAATATAGTTGTCCGGTCCGTGGCGTTGGGAATAGTAGCCGTGGGACAGAGCCTGGTGATCATTGGCGCTTCGATCGATCTTTCCGTTGCCTACACCATCAGCATAACGGCGGTCATGTCTTCCTACCTCATGCAGGGAAAAACAGCCAATGTGCCCATGACGATCGTGGGGGTCTTTGGGATCGGATTGGTCATCGGTCTGGCAAACGGACTGACCATCACAAAACTACGGGTCAATCCCTTTATCGCCACCCTGGGCATCAGCCTGATCATTAAAGGGATCATCAATGCCTCGTTCTCCAATTACACCGGCAGCGTGCCGCAGAGTTTTGAATTCTTTGGATACGGCACCCTTGGACCCCTGCCGGTATCCATTCTCATTCTCCTGTTGATCGTGCTGGGAGGCTGGTTCGTGTTATCCAGGACAAAATTCGGATCCCACCTGTACGGGGTGGGAGGCAATTCTGAAGTGGCGCGCCTTTCCGGTGTGAGAACCGACCGGGTTTTGATAGGGGCACACATCATCTGCAGCATGACCGCGGTCCTGGCAGGGTTGTTCCTGGTCAGCCAGATGCGTTCCGGAGCTCCCTGGGTCGGCCCAAATGGAGTTTATGATCTGAATTCGATCGCCACCACGGTGATCGGCGGCACCGCCCTGGCAGGCGGAAAGGGTGGGGTCTGGGGTACGCTCGGCGGGGTTTTGATCTTCGGCGTCCTGGAAACGGTTTTCAACCAGTTGGGCGTGAACCCGTACCTTAAAACGGTTCTGCAGGGAGCGATCATTGTCATCGCCGTGGCAAGCTACACGCTGCGCTCGAAAAAAGAAGCGGCTTAAAGAGAGGATCGAATGACGGAATCAACCTCCACTACACAGGCAAGATCCTCCAACGCCCTCCGCTCGATCTGGGGAGGGTTGAAACGGGTTCCCCCTGTATACCCGGTCTTCTTCATCATTTTCATCGTGCTGGGGCTGCTTAATCCCGGTAAATACCAATCGATGAACGGAATCATGATGTTTCTTCGTACGGCTGCCCCCCTGGGGATGCTTGCCATCGGGGAAATGCTGGTGCTGGCCCTGGGTGGTTTTGACCTGTCCGTTGGTGCGATCGTCACTTTTGTGGTCCTGGTAAGCTCAAAACTGCTTGCCAATGACCCTTCCAATGCCTACCCGGCAATTTTGATCATGCTGGGATTTGGCGTTGCGATCGGGTTGGTAAACGGGCTGGTGGTTAGTTATTTGAAAGTTCCCTCCTTCATAACCACCCTGGGAATGATGCTGCTGGTGCGAGGCGGCGCCCTGTACTGGGTGGGCGGCGCACCGCAAGGCTACCTGACGGACAACTGGCGCATTTTTGGGCGGGGCTTCATTGAAAACGTTCCCATTTTTTCCAGGATCCCCTATGCATTGATCGCACTGCTCGTTTTTGGGATCATCGCCTATTTCCTTTTCCACAGGACCCATTTTGGGAAACAGATCCTGGCGATCGGTGATAACGTTCGTGCGAGCCAGCTTTCAGGGGTCAGGATCAGGCTTGTGCGCGGGCTCACCTTTATCATTTGTTCGGTTTTTGCGATCATCGGGGGGATATTGCTGGGAGGATTTGGCGGGGTGAATGTAACCATTGGAGAAGGCATGGAAATGCAGGCGATAGCAGCCTGCGTGGTCGGCGGTGTGCTGCTGGGCGGAGGAAAAGGGAACGTGCTGAACGCAGTTTTTGGAGCGTTCACCCTGCAGGCGATCGTCAACCTGTTGAACTTGCTTGGTTTACCCAAACCCTACACCGATGCGGTGCAGGGTTTGATCATCATCGGCGCGGTCGCCTATGTTGGATTGACTTCGGCAAGGAAACGGTAAATGCAGGGTTGAACCTTTCAGTTCTTGAAGTCTGGAACGCAAAACTGGCGAGATGATATAAAAGGAGGTGGTGCCCGGATACGAAATGATGGCAATAACTGAGGTTTTGTTGTATCCTAATCTGTCACATATTTTCTTGGAGGAGTAACAATAATGAAAAAGAATTTCTATGCAGTCCTGTCAGTAATGATGGTCGTTACCATGATACTGGCTTCCTGCGCACCGAAAAAGGCCGCGAACCCCGGACTGGCAATGGAGCAGGCCAAGGTGGCCGCGCAGTACTTCAATGATGCCGACTTTACGAAATCACAGGAATACATGAAGATGTCGGCGCTGAACCCCAGCGACCCGATTTATCTACAGTACTTGCTC
>Ga0315297_10000526_pt1 | contig 22500 bp, 21 predicted proteins | sample YL17G15_0_MG_FD_203628 | JGI IMG/M metagenome (GOLD analysis project Ga0315297, IMG submission 203628) | Sediment microbial communities from Yellowstone Lake, YNP, Wyoming, USA - YL17G15_0 | ecosystem: Environmental > Aquatic > Freshwater > Lake > Sediment | place: USA: Wyoming | collected... | reverse complement strand
GATTGAGAGCCATCGCATTGTTGCAGCTTTGGGAGTATGGATTCCAACATACTACCGCTCCCCACTGTTGACCATTGAAGTACATGGTTTCATTGCGAGGCAGGGATCCAGCAATATCCGCAACTGATTGCGTCGGGACCGCTGTTGGTTTCGGTGGCACTGCAGTCGGGTTGCTTGGAGCCACGGTTGTGGCTGCAGGACCGCAGGAGGACAGCACCATGGTTGCAACCATAAAGATTGTAACCAATACTACAATTGACTTACGCATTCTTCACACTCCTTCTTAAGTAATTGGTTTTTGTCGGCAGGATTGCCGACTCATTGGTAAAGCTGTGGGGGTCTTTGGTTAAAGGTTCATTGGTGTCTTGCTTGGTTCACCTCCTTCTGGTGTGGAATTTAAAGTGCCACATGACGAGCGGATCACCAATTCAGTGGCGATCAAAATATGCCGGGTTTCTGCCCCCGGATGAGCCATGATGTCAATCAGGGTATCAACTGCCAACCCCCCCAAGGAACGTATAGGCTGCCTGACGGTTGTTAAAGGTGGATCCATTTTCGCAGCGGCAGGAATATCGTCGAATCCAATTAGTGCCACATCATCCGGGATACGCAAATTCGATTCGTGGATCGCCCGGATTGCACCCTGCGCCATCATGTCACTGGCAACGAAAATCGCGTCAGGCTTCATCGGAAGTAAACGCAGCATTGAATTGTAACCCCCTAATTCTGTGAAATCGCCTTCTCCCACCAGCTCCACCCGAAATGGCACGTGGCGGTCTTGCAAGGCAAGCTTGTAGCCTTGGAAACGATCGTACCCGGCAACCTGGTCCTGAGGTCCTGTGATCGTTGCCACTGTCTTCCGCCCAAGGTGCAAGAGATGAAGTGTTGCCTCACGACTTGCCCGAATATTGTCGACATCGAGGTAATTAATATCCAGGGTTGGATGACGACCAACCTGGATGAACGGCATTTGGCTATCGTGCAGAGAGTTGGTGATTGAATCATTGATCAGTGCCGAGGAAACGATCACCCCGTCCACCAAACCATTATACAATATCTGGCTTATCATCCGGCGCTCGTATTCTGGTTCCGCCAACCAGAGCATTACGGAATAGTCATGTGCATTGCAGGCAGTGGTTACACCTTGAATAAATTGGGGAAAATAGGGATCAATAAATAATGCTGAGACACCGGCAGGGATGACCAAGCCGATTATCCCTGTGCGCCCTGCTGCCAGACTGCGCGCTGCCAGGTTTGGTTGAAAATTGCTGCCCTTAATGACCTGCAGGACTTTTTGGCGGGTTTCCTCTTTGACGTTGATGTCATCATTGATCACCCGCGACACAGTCGATCGCGATACACCACTGAGATTGGCTATATCTTCGAGGGTAAGGGGCATACGAATATTTGGGAGCGCTCCCAATTACTATTATAAGGTAAAACCAATCGCGAATCAATATGCTATTTGTCACAATAAACAAACCCCGAAAAAATACCCTTTTCGGATTATTAATCGGTTCGAAGGGGGGTATGTAATGATTTAGTTGCTATGATTCCCCTTTCTCACCCGATCGAATCAATCTAAAAAAGTTGCAATTAAAATAATCAGATATGGATCGATTTCCGGTGTGTTTGAATTGGCTGATCACCAATCAATTTCTATAAACATCGAACATATGCAGCAACTCCACTCAATATCCCCATTGAAATCCAAAAATATGGCAGGGCGAACGTATCTGTGCTGAATCCCTCGAATATCAAGGCAATCAAAACGAAAGTCCCAAACCAACCAACTGTCTTATTCACCGGCAATTTACTACGAAGCAAAGATTTCCCGGATGCCAGGAGCACATAACACCAGGTTATAAATGCGGAAAATCCTGCAATACCGGTTTCTGCCAACAGGCGGATCCAAAGGCTTTTGATATTAGGCAGGAAGGGGAAAATATATAGATAATTGGTGATTTCCGGAAGAACCCATCCAAATGCAGGAAGTGCATTTGGAAAAAAGTAACCTGCGTTGCCCAATCCCACCCCAAGAATTGGATGCATGTTGTAAATGTTCCAACCGGCAACCCAAAATACAAATCTTTCACCAAACTGCAGATAGTTGAATAAAGTAAAGATATTGGCTGTAATTTCTTTAAAGCGAGCCTGTGACGTGACCTGGAAAAATGCTGCCAGCCGTGGATCCATTTGGGATAATAGGTTAAGCAGGAATAGCGCGGACAGAACAAAAATCCCAATGAAACCCGTCAGGATGCTGATATTTATAAACATTTTCAGCAAATTTTGTGAAAACGTTGAAAGGTGAATAAAGCGTTTTACTCCTCGGATTTGTAAACGCTTGGCCAGCAGGAAGGAAAAATAACCCCCCAAAAAAGCCAGAATGGCGATGAAGGATAAAGTTCCTACTCGGGAGGAAAGAAACAAGACACAAACTCCGATAACCAGCAGGAAATTTTCAACACTGAATTTCCAAACCCGCCATTTGAAGGCGGAGTAACCTGTGGAAGAGGCAGCCAGCCAAAAGGGAAGGTAAAACAAATTTAAGCCCTGTGCCAGCCAGGAAGGTTCATAAGCAAACCCAACCATGCGGGTTGGGAAAAATCCATGATTGGAAAAAAGTGCCTGGACCTGGAGGAAGAATCTTGGATAGTTCCCCTGGAAAATATAGATGATTGTTCCCTGGCAGAGAGCCCAAAAAAGCATGATCCCCCCGCTCACATTGATCATTTTTAAGGTTGATTCCAACCTTCTCGGCATTTTTAAAAGCCAACTGGAGGCAATTAAATAAAAAGACGCGCCGATCAAGAGGGTTAATATGGCCTTGGCTTCTTCCCTGGCAATCCCGACTCCCTTAAAAGACGGAATATTGATAAAAAACGCAAACGCACTTGCCGTGATCGCCAACGATATAAAAACTAAAAATGGAACCGTCTCGCGCGGTAAACTGCCTTTCTCAAAGATGTAAAGAACGAACCAAAATACCAACAGCCAACATAATGGAATGAATGATGCAGGCGCAACCTGGCTGCCACCGGCCAGAATGGAGAGAAGCGGCAAGCTGGTTACAGGGGCAAGGAGAATCACCCCTGCCCAGGCTATATCAAACGATATCCAGCTAAGGTGTTTGAAGATTTTTGTCACGACGATGACCCTTGCGATTACCAGTTATCCACAGGGAAAGAACAAATCCAATGCATGCTCCAGCCATGACCACGCTCGCCCTTCCATAAAGAACGGGATCCAGTGGAACTGTGGCTGTCTGCGATAAGGTTATGGTCATAATGGGTAATATCCCCAGGCTGAGGGCTTGCTCGGCTGCCAGTTCATTCGACCATTCTTGTATTTTGGAATTAATTTCATCCAATGAAAATGATTTACATGCAACGGGTACAGGGACAGTAAGATTAGTCGAAGACGGGAGACAATTTTGAAGGCTGTCAACCTGGGTTTGAAGTTGTGCAGTCAATAAGGAATGTTTCAAGGCGTCGTTCAATCGTTGTTCAGCGATATTCGCCCAGAAATTGGCATATCTGGCGGTCAAAACTGGATTCCTGTCCCTGACATGCAGATCCCATATCGACTCCCGGTACTCGATGGACAAATTTCCCAGCAGCCGGTCGATCTCTTCGGATGTCAATTCATCTGCCACCATGATTTTTTTCACTGAATTAATAACATCGGAAGAACTAATCACAGCCCCGGCAGCAAGAAATGCATGATCCTGTTCATACTGCGTAAGCTCTCGTTTCTCAAAGAACATCGATATCGTCAAATGGGAGGTGGCTTCATAGATCGGTGGTTTAAAGAGGTGGAACAAATATCCAGTCACCCCTCCCATTGTGGTAAATAATAAAACAATCCACCAATTGCTTAGTATATTTTCAATTCCTTTGATGAGAGTAAATTCATTTTTTAGCACGGTGGTCCTCTAACAAATTATATTTCTTTCGTTGCGAATCAGAATGCAGCGTGTGTGTTGCCGGTGGTAGGAAAAAAGTATGCCGCAAATAAATGTCATGAAGAATCAGAAGCAGTTTTTGTTTGGTTTGGTAAGGATTATTCGGGGAAATCCATCTCATTCTGAATCTACACGTGCCACGATCCGATTTAAATTCTGCTGCACAGGGACTGGAAGCGCTTCCGGTCTATGCTGTTCAAGGATTTTAAGTGCTTTTTCATTTGCCCGTTGGCGCATGGTCTTCGAGCCTGCTTTTTCCCAGGCATCGAAATTTCGCCGCTCGAATAGCTGGGGGTACCAATCGTCACGATAATGATGTTGCGTATGCGAAGTTGCCATGAAATTACCATCCGGCCCAATCTTGTCTATCACATCCAGCGCCAGAGTTTCATCACTGACCTCGAGTTCTTTCATGAAATGCTTGGTATACGCGATCAGCTCATCGCAGATGACCACCTGCTCGATCGAGTTGGTCATGCCGCTGTCCAGGTAGCCCACATCATGTGCCATTTGAGCCCCAGCAAGGGTTTCCAGCATGATGGAAAGGGCAGCTTCTGCCGCGGCTTGGTGGTCCGGCACCTTGGAATCGCTGCAGCCGGTCAACCCAAATATTGGCATACCGTAACGGTGCGCCAATTCCACCAGCATTACCCGGTTGGTTGGATCAGCGTAACAATCCACGCTGACACGCATGTCCAGCATATCATTCACCCCACCAGTCAAGATCACCGGTGCACCAGGGTTGTTTCGCGATCCAAGCGATCACCTCCAGGGCGTCCTGCTGCTCCTGGGGAAGGTACTCATCAAGCAGCAACCCGTCGGAATCCCCGCTCCCGCGCATATCCACCCGCACGCAGGCATACCCATGTCCGGCAAAGTATTTATGGAGAACCTGGTCCCGGATCGCAGTTCCATCATTTTTTCGATACGGCAGGTATTCCAGGATTGCCGGAACAGGCTTTTTTTCAGATCCGGCTGGTTGCCAGATGCGTGCAGCCAGGCGGGTGCCATCGGCAAGGGAATCCACGAATTCTCTGTTAGATTCACGCGATGAGGAAGGTCGACGACGATTTTAAATTTGGGTATTTTTTTCATTGGGGTCTTACACAATATACCATAATGACCAAACGAACAACAAGATTGTGAAGGCAATCCCCCCTAGAATAACCCTCCAAGAATTTTTATTACTGTTAGAACTCTTTTACTGCCTGGAGGGTTAATGGGGGGTAAATTTGTCCCATCACCGGAGGCATTGGGTTATAGACCCATTCCACTTTTAACCTTCCAGATTTGAAACCGCCAATACGCTGTATCCCCAAGTATGACCCGCGTATGAGCACGTCCTCCATCGTCAGGGCCATACCGAAGACCGCCATTGAGGTACCTGCCGGGATGATTTTCAATTCTTCGGTGTTAACTGAAGGGGAAAAAAGGATATGCTGTGAGTCAAGACTCTGCGCCTGGATGGCCGGGATTATCACCGGATATCCATCCACGCCCACATACGATATAAACTTTAGGTTGTCGATCTTATTAAGGAAATTTCTGGTCCAGGGATTTAGCACTTGTTGTTCATCGGTCTTATGTCCCAGTTTGCGTGCCATCATCGTCTGCATAGCTGCAATGATTATCTTATTCATGGGAAGCGAGGCTTTTCCCATGTGAGCGACCAGGTTCAGGTAATATACGGTGTGAATCCCGAAGTAAGCATTGTATCGGAACATGGGGATATTATTGTAATAATCATATTCCTTTCCATCTCTAGCAAAGTGGGTGTAAGCAGCTTTTCCCCGCCATACGTTTTTATCAAGGCTCATAATTAAAAAGCCGGTTTTCGGATTGGTCAGGATGTGTTTCTTGGAATACCCTTCCGTGAATTGTCCAAAACTGAGCAGCTGTGGTCCACATGCCATAAGGGAGGAGATGAGGGTGATATGCGGTAGACCTTCAGGAGTCACGGTGGCCAACAAGCCAATTTTCATCGCTGGCTGGGTGCTCCGAATATCTTCATCGGTAAATGCGGTTACAGGTCGAGAGTCCATAATGATCTCCTATTAATACTATTCTATTCTGGTAGATCCAGTAACAAGCACCAGCTCCGGATCTATCCCGGAGGACTTCGCAACCATCTGCCAATGCATCAGTTCTGCTTGAGTTAAAAGTGGCTTATTGGCGTAAGCCCATTCCAAGCCAAGGCGGGTGTATTGATCACGGCATAGGTTGTTGAAGGCGCACAGCTCCCAGCGTGAAATGCATCCGTCAAGATGATCTGCCAGGAAGTGTCCAATGGCGGAAATATTATCTTCTGAAGCTGTTGCACCCGGGATGAGTGGGGTCCGGATCCACAAGTTGAATGAATGCGAGTGTGTTCTTTGGTATTCATGCAGGTAATTTAGGTTTTCCAGGATCTGCCGGTTGGGAAGATTTGTGAACTGGATGTGAAGGTCAGGATCAAACAGTTTCAGATCATACATGACTAGGTCAGTGTAAGGTAATAACCGATCCAGGACGTTTTGCGAACATAAACCGCAGGTATCGAGACCTGTTGAGATGCCCTGGTCCTTAAGTCCGCGCATAAGCAGCTCACAAAATCCCCCTTGAAAGGTCGGCTCGCCACCGGAGAGGGTCACCCCGCCACCCGACTTTTCGTAAAATGCCCTATCCTTCAGCAGCTCAGCCATTAGTTCTTGTACTGTAACCGTTCTTCCCAATGCTTCCAATGCACCTGAGGGACAGGCCGAGGCACACTTCCCACAGGCTTGACAATTTTCCCTGTCTATCACCAATCCATTCTGCTTCATCGTCAAACAGCCGTTTGGGCAGGTCTTGACACAGGTTTCACAGCCAATGCACCTCATGGAAAACCACTGTGTTTGCAGGTTGGATGAGAGGCTTTCGGGATTATGGCACCATTCGCAGCGGAGAGGACAGCCCTTGAAAAACACGGTGGTGCGTATACCCGGTCCATCTTCTGTGGAAAGCCTCTGAAGATGCAGGATGCAGCCCGTTGCCTCAGATTCAGTCAAGTGTTATCTCCGGAATTTGGATCCCACTAATCAACAGGAATAATATGAACCAGGAAAATCATCATTTCATCTTATGACTTTCCCGTGCAATGATTTCATTCTGCAGTTCCCGCCCGATGGAAGTGAAGTACGCGTTATATCCGGTTACTCGTACCAATAAATTGCGGTAATTCTCCGGGTGTTTCTGGGCGTCGCGCAGCATTTCTGCGTCTACCAGGTTGATCTGCAGTGCGCTGCCACCGTTTTCGACATAGCCTTTCAGGAAGGCTTTGAATTTTTGACGATGTTCAGGATCACGCAGGAAGGTCGGGTTGAATGTCATGGTATGGCTGCCGCCGTTTGGCAACAGGTTCAGGTATCCCTCCCAATCGCCAATCCCATCGGCTGCCTTCCCACCCATTGCTTTTCCAACTGAATTGACATTTGCGGTCGGCCCATTAACATCTGCCCCGTTGGACGGGCATAATGCGTTAGATAAAAACTTGCCTTGTGTGCGTCCGTCTGGGCTGGCAGGCAGGATGAAGGAGTCAGCAACCCAGTAATTCCATGAAAGCATCCCCGGACGAAATTGGCGGGCAGTGGAGTGGGTTTTATACTTCCAGGTTTCTTCTGTCCAAAGATCCATTACTTGATATGCCATGGTGTCAGCAGAATTATCGTCCTGCCCATATTTGGGTGCTTTATGCATGGCTCTTGCCTGCAGAATTTCATGCCCGACCCAATTATCCCTGAGCGCCTGTATTAATTCTGCCATGTTGCAGATCTTCTCGTCATACACAAGGTACTTGACCGCCAGCAGTGAGTCAACGGTTGTGGCATATGTCACTGCTTCAATAGTCACATAACTGAGTTCTGCTCCCCCTTCAGTGATATCCAAACCTTTCCTGGCACAGCCCTTGACCAGGCAGGACGCATAAGGGGTGGGTGCAAATCGCGCTCGAATAGACTCGGACTGCTCGTAAAGATCCACGATGCGGTGGATGATGTGGCGTGTTTGGGCAGCATAGGCATCCCAGAATTCCTTCCAGGTAAGGAATTTTGTCGCATCGCCAGAATCATCGCCCCAACATTTTATTGGCTCGCTCTTTCCAGTTACGGGGTCAGTGAAAGGAATAAAATCATATCCTCCAGTCAGAGTCAATTCGACAGCCTTTAGCAGGTTCAGATTGGCATCCACCGTGCCCGACCGGTCATTTCCGACCATCGTGTTTTCAAGGCAACCGACCGAGGCATAATCGAAAACGTTTTGCGAATTAATCAACCCAGTCACCCCCGATTTCTTTGCTTCCAGCATCATCCCGGCTATAGATCGTTCATCGAAGTTAAGCAGGAAGGGCGAACCCTGGCTTGATGCGATCATTTCCACCACCCTGTCCAGCAATTTCTCGGGTGAATTTCGGTGCAGGCGCACGTTAGGTTTTGGTTCCAGGATGGGCGACATTTCATCAATCACATCCAGCAGGATATAGGTCAGGTCATTTGACATGTCCCTGCCCCCGCGCCCCATTCCAGAAATATTAAACAGCTGGCCATACCCGGCAGTGATCCCCTGGTTGCCGCCGGTACGGATCATACCGTCATATGCAGTGTTGCAATGAATCCAGAAACATTTAAGAAGATCTTTGCCGAATTCAGGATCCATCCCTTCCCTGATTGATTTCTCCCAGAGCGGAAACAGGTACTGGTCCAGGCGCCCAAAGGATACTCCCGGTCCGGGATAATTCTCATCAGCCATGACCAGCATATGGGTCAGCCATAAGGATTGAATTGCTTCCCAGAAGGTTTGTGCAGGTTCCCAGGGAACTCGCGAAAGGTTTTTAGCCATCTGCAGGAATTCATTCCTGCGTTCCAAATCCCCTTCAGATTGCGCCAGGAAGGAGCATTCACTGGAATACTCCTTTGCGAGGTCTCGTGGCATTGTCGCTGCCGTCAACATCGCACGCAACTCTCCACCTTTTTTTCCATCCTGATCCGATGCTGACAGGCTGGCAAAAATCGATTCCAATTCAGCATGGACGGATTTCCATCCTTGTTGGATTATCCCTCCATAATCAGGAATGAAATGACCTGATGTTGCCCCGGCATTGCCGTAACCATGGTTATGGAACCAAAGCATGGCTTCACGGGCACCATGGGGACCATAAACCAGTTGGTCCCGTTCATGCGTCTCTTTCTGGTTGAGACAGGCCGAGGTCTGTATATTGAATCGTCCCCCGGCGATTAAGTCTCCCGGAAGGATTTCCCTGGGCAGGTAGCGCACCATGACTTCTTTGTTGAACCAGGCGCGCCTTTCCGGTATGGACCACTTCCAGAAATGTTCACCCAACCCTACTGGACGGGCAACCTGGTTAAACCCGGAGCGGAAGGTCTGCAGGAAGGTATAGGTCTCAGGGACGATGTAAAAGGTCAATTCGTTGTATTGGAAATCCCAGGAGGTACCGGTAGTCCAGGCGGTAAATTCGTTATTCCAGGCACGGTTGACACCCTGGAAATAATAATCACGCAGCCATTGGATACGTGGCGAAAGATTGGAGGGTGATTTGATTAAATAGCGGGTTTTCGGAACAGTATTAATCATATCCGTTTTCCTTTCAGGTGCGCCGTGACCATTTTTGGTAACAATGAAGTATATAACCTAATTCCCCTTATAACAACCACCATGATGGTTTCGGAAGTATTTAGAGATGTTGATGAAAATCAAGTGATTGGTTTGGTGTTCTTCGGAACTCTCTCATGAATATCCAGGATGACCATAATCCATGAAAATTTTCAATCTTTCTAAAATATTTGATAGCTTTTGGCATTAACAAAATTGGATTTGCTAAAAGCCCTCAGGAAGTCGATAGGTTAAATCGACATTCACATATATATTTCAAAGCATACAAAATAAATCGTTGGTATCTGACACCTTCATAAGATTAATTTTGTTTTATTATAAATATTCAGGGAAGATTAACCTATTACATCAAAATTCCTCAGGTTATGAATCAAAAAATGGCTGCTTTGTTTAGCGGCAGCCATTATTGGTGTAAATCCTTTCTTTCCCGATTTATGGCAGGTATCTACGGGAGATGGGCACGTCCCCTATCACTCCTCCCGTCCAGATGCCCTTATTCAATGCCCCGTTTTCATTGTAGAACAACCAGGAGCCTCCCGAATAGGTCGTATAATCCATGCCCCCATCCTTGTCATAATCCAACGGCGCAGGTATCGCTGCCATCCCGTTGAACATGGGCGCTCCTGTCCAGACTCCGTTCACCATGACTCCACTGTTGAAATTAAAGAACAGCCAGGCTCCGCTGCGCCACACCACTACTTCATCTGTCCCATCCCCGTTGTAGTCCCCCGGTACCGCTAGATCACCCGCCACCCCTCCCGTCCAGATCCCCTTGTTGAGCGTCCCATTGCTGTTATAGAACAGCCATGGGCCACCAACATATACCGTGAAATCTGTGGTCCCATTGCCGTCATAGTCCATCGGCACCGGTACCGCTGCCATCCCATTGAATGTGGGCGCTCCTGTCCAGACCCCGCCGGATAGGACTCCTGTGCTGAAATTAAAGAACAACCAGGCTCCATTGTGCCACACCACTACTTCATCTGTCCCATCCCCTCAAAACAATAGCCACCTTCGTGGGCGTAGGCGGCTATTTTTGTGTGCTAAAATGTCTTCACTAGCCGTCTGCGCCGGTTTAGTCAATGCCTTGGGTGTTCCTGCACCGCAGGGCTTTATTGTCACGAATTTTACTCCCATTACCGCCTGCCCTCGATCATGGCAAAATCCAGCTTTTCGAGATCGGTTTCATATTGCCCGCACTTTCCGATCGCTACTGTGGAATGGCAGGTGCAACTTGGCCAGCGCCTCGATCATCCTGACTTCACCCCTTTTATCATAGCGCATGGTGGTCACGGGACTTGTATGCCCGGCCATCTTCGCAACGGTCACGGAGTCAGTTATATCAAGAAGATTCGAGATTGCCGTCCGGCGTAGATCGTGAGGGGTGGCATTCATTATTCCGGCACGGGCCATTCGCCGTAAGATCATCATATAAACCGCCTGAGGTCTCATTGGTCGCTTGACAATTTCATCAGACTTCATGACGATATAAAACAGCGGTCCTGGTTCATCTCCCCGGAGTTTCAGCCAATCCCTCAATATATCGCGCTCCCCATTCTGCAGGAATTCTACGCGATCTTTGCGCCCCTTTCCATGCAGTACCAGGCGGTCAATGTCGGGCTTATATTCCGGGAGGTAATCAGAATATTGAACGGTGGTGATTTCAGCCCTCCTGGCTGTGTACAGCACCATTATCATGAGTATTGCCGCGTCCCTAGTCCCTTTGCAAGGACCACCACGAATACACGTGGCCAGCAGCGCACCAACCTCTTCGGGTGACAGCTTCCGGCCGGTGTTGCTTTCACCGCTAATAGAAGTAAGATCCACGGCTCGCATGTAGTTATCAGATGTCATCAGCCCCATCCGCCAGGCGGCTTTCAACGTGCCCTTTACCGCGGCTATCATCCTTTGAGCTGTTAGAGGTTTATATTTCGAGAGGAGCCAGGTCTGGATGGCTGAGGTGTGCTCATAACGTAAAATGGTCCAGTCGAAAAGCAGGAAGTCATCAATGCCCTCTCCGTCCTTTCGACGGCCCCCGGTATCTTCAATATTTAGAAGTTTCCGCGCAATGAGATTCAATGCCTGCCGCTGGGGGATCCTGCTGGTTGGCGAGTTTAGCGATCGTAGATAAACCGCTGCCGGGTTTTGTTGGGTTCTTTCAGATGATATAATTTCCATGTTCATAGCCGCCTCACTATATGAGGATTATACCCGAAAAACGGATATTTGTGAAGAAAATGACCAAACTCATCCCTCTTTCCGATGCTGTTTCCAGGTTCGTCCAGGATGGAGACATCCTTTATGCAGCCGGGTTCACCCACCTGATCCCTTTTGCTGCCGGGCATGAGATCATCCGCCAAAAACGGCGTGACCTGACCCTCGCCCGCGCCACCCCTGATCTCATCTATGACCAGATGGTGGCTGCCGGTTGTGCCCGTAAAGTGATATTTTCATATATGGGTAATCCGGGGGTTGGATCCTTGCGCATTGTCCGTGCTGAACTCGAGGCGGGACGTTTGGCTTGGGAAGAATATTCCCATTTCGGTATGATCTCGCGTTTGCAGGCGGGTGCCACTGGTCTCCCGTTCATGCCCATGAACCAGACTGGCGCCGTGGACTTGGAACGTGCTAATCCAATGATCAAGCGTGTCATTGACCCCTATTCGGGGCGTGAATTGATTGCTGTCCCGGCGTTAATCCCGGATGTTGCCATTATCCATGTCCAGCGGGCGGATAAGGATGGGAATGCCCACCTCTGGGGCATCCTGGGGGAACAAAAGGAGGTTGCCTTCGCTTCGAAACGCGTCATCCTGACTGCAGAAGAGATCGTGGATCAGGAGATTATCCGCTCCGACCCCAATCGAACCCTGATCCCGGGATTCATCGTCAGCGCGGTATGTCATGTTCCTGGTTCTGCACACCCGTCCTACGCCCAGGGTTACTATGATCGCGATAATGACTTCTATTTGAAATGGGATAAGATCAGCGAGAGTCCCGATTTGGTCAAATCCTACCTGGATGAATGGGTCTTTGGCGTAAAAGACCGCCCTGAATACTGGCAGAAACTCGGTCCGGAAACCCATAAGCGCTTGAAAGTTAAGACACGCTACAGCGGGAAGATCAATTACGGAAGCTACTAGGTCCCGGATTCCATGGGCATCCCCTTTACTTCCCTTGGCGAATCCGGACCTCCGCTGCATTTCCTTCACGCCAACGGTTATCCTCCAGGATGTTACCAGCCCCTGCTTAACCGGCTTTCGAAACAATACCAGGTAGTCTCAGTGCACCAGCGCCCTCTATGGCCTGATTCCAGACCAGCAGAAATATCAGACTGGCTCCCCCTGACGGCTGACTTCCTGCGCTTTCTGGATGATCGCCAGGAAGGGACCTCGGTCGTGGTCGGTCATTCCGTGGGTGGGATTGTTGCCCTCCGGGCTGCCCTCCTGCAACCGGACCGCTTTCAGGCCCTGGTGCTGATCGATCCCGTCCTTTTTCCGCCATCCGTCATTCGGACCTGGCAGGTTATTCACAAACTGGGAATGGTTTACCAGGTGCATCCCCTGGTCCTGGCTTCCAGGAACCGCCTGCGTCAGTTTGACGATAAGGAAAGGCTTTTTAATGGCTATCGTCGTAAACAGGTCTTCAGGTACATGGACGATGCGACTCTGCATGCATATATTGATGGCATCGCCTGCCCGGAAAATTCCGGCTATAAGTTGTGTTACAGCGTGGAATGGGAAATGCGTATTTATGTTACAAGCGTATGGCATGACATGGACATCTGGCGCAACCTGCCTGGTTTGAAAATTCCCCTCCTGGTTATTCGCGGGGCAGAGACTGATACCTTTTGGGCTTCCACCGCACGGCGGGTCATCCGTAAAGCCCCCGCGACCCGGGTTGTAACCGTGCCGCAATCCACGCACCTCGTTGCCCTCGAACGTCCTGCCGAGGTTTTCCAGGCAGCCCGGTTTTTTTTACAGGAGATTCTATGACCGACCTCACCTCTGCTGAACTCATGATCGTTAACGCCGCCCGGATGCTGAAAAATGGAGACGTGGTCTTCGTTGGGGTTGGGCAGCCCAACCTGGCATGCAACCTCGCCAAGCGCACGCATGCACCGGACCTGGTGATGATATATGAAGCCGGGGTGATCGGCGCGGAACCGGCCCGCCTGCCTCTTTCCATCGGCGACCCCACCCTGGTGAGCGGCGCCTTGTCGGTCGTCAGCATGTACGACATCTTTACCAATTATCTTCAGCGCGGCAATGTGGGCGTCGGTTTTCTTGGCGGGGCACAAATCGACAGGTTTGGGAATATCAACGCCACCATCATCGGCAGCGACTACACCCACCCCAAGGTGAGGTTGCCCGGTTCAGGTGGCGCACAGGAAATTGCAGCCTGGGCGGATCGCTGCTATGTATTGACCCCGCATCAGAAACGCCGCTTCCCGGAAAAGGTGGACTTCATTACTTCAGCCGGTTTCCTGGATGGCAAAGGCGGGCGGGAGACTGCCGGACTGCGCGGCAAGGGTCCTGTGGCAGTGGTGACCGACCTCGGCATCCTGGAGCCTGACGAAACCGGGGAACTGGTATTAACTGCCCTGCACCCGGGCAAGACATCCATGGAGGCTGTTAACAATACCGGTTGGGCATTGAAAGTGGCTGCCCTCTGCCGTGTCACAGAACCGGTCACCGAAAATGAACTCCGGATTTTGCGCCAGGAATTGGATCCGACCGGGATTTACCTGAAGGGAGGCTAGTTGGACCGATTAAGTCTTACCTAAACTTCTCCTGGTCCATCTCGCGAATTATCACCCTCCGATTGAATTATTATGAGAATTTCGACCCTCTTTTTTGATCTCGGCTCCACCCTGGTATATTCAAAGGACCCCTGGCCTCCCATCTACGATCTGGCGGATCGCGCATTGATCAATGCTCTAACCCGCTCCGGGATCGGGATTGACTCTGCCGACATAAATACGGAATTCGGTGGTTTCATACGCTCATATTATGACCGCCCTGCCATAGATAACATCGAGCCGACTTCCTTCGCCATCTTGCGCGACCTGCTCATCCGGAAAGGTATTAAGAATGTCCCCGAATCGGTTCTGCGAAGCGCACTTGAAGCGATGTATGCCGTGACGCAGCAGAACTGGATCCTCGAGGAGGATGCCCCTTCCACACTAGAGATTCTCAAGTCCCGCGGTTACCAGATGGGTTTGATCTCCAACACCTCTGATGCCATAAATGTCCAGGGAATTGTGGACCGCTGGAACTTGCGCTCTTTTTTTGATATCATTGTGACTTCGGCTGCACTGGGCGTCCGGAAACCGGACGTGCGCATTTTTCAAGCCGCCTTGGACCATTTCCACGTACCTCCCGGGGCTGCGGCAATGGTAGGCGATATGTTGAATGCCGATATCCTCGGAGCCAATTTATCAGGCATCTACAGCATTTGGATCACACGCCGGGCCCGAATGCCTGAAGATGGTGACCTGGTGATCCAACCTCAGGCTGTGGTTGCAGCGCTCAGCCAGATCCCAGACCTGCTTGCAGAAATTGGGAATGACCCTGGAGCTGGATTAACCTGAAAATTCCCCGGTAATTAATTACCTGATTATCTTGTTCATTTATAAATATAAATATCGAAAGGAAATCATCATGCCCAGTACTGTTTACTTCGGTACCGCCCGTCAATCAAGGTTGGAAGCCAAGGAGACTTTACCCGCCAAGCTCGATCTGCTCCTCGAAAAACTGCACATTCGCGACCGTGTGAAAGATGAAATGGTCGTCATTAAAATGCACACCGGGAATAACATCGGCTACTCCACCATTCACCCGGTCTTCGTGCGTCGCGTTGTCCAGGCTGTCAAGGATGGGGGCGGAAAACCTTTCATTGCCGACGTGAATTGGGATGTAACCGGGGCCGAGACCCGCGGCTATACCCCGGAAACCATCGGCTGCCCCATTTACCCTGCTGCCGGTCCGGATGAGAAATATTTTTACGAATACGAAAAGGCTTTTAAAAGCATCAAGAAATGGAAATTGGCGGGGATGATCAAGGATGCCAGCTTCCTCATAAATTTCTCGCATGTCAAGGGGCATCCCTCCTGCGGATTTGGGGCTGCCTTTAAAAACCTGGCTCTCGGCTGCATGGCAGGTGAGACCCGTGGCCAGATGCACGACGCCATGCACTTTGACCAATACTGGTTCCCAGAGAAATGCCCGGATGCTGAAATGATCACCAAAATCGCCGCCTCTTGCCCGTTTGAGGCCATTGTCGAAGATAAAAAACAACCCGGTCAAATGCATCTTCACATGGAACAATGCAACCAGTGTGGACGCTGCCTCAAGGTGGCTCCTGCGGGAAGCTTGAAGATCGATCCCGCCAATTTCAACACCTTTCAGGAAGCCTGTGCGATCTCCACCAGCATAGCACTTTCAACCTTTGACCCGCGCAAGATCACCCATCTCTCCCTGGCGACCCACATGACCCCGGTCTGCGACTGCTTTGGCTTCACCTCCATGCCAATCCTGCCCGACGTGGGCATCTTCGGCTCCGACGATATCATCTCCATCGAACGCGCGGTGCTGGATGCAATTTCCGGGATGTCCCTTTTCTCAGAAAACCTACCCCTGGCAATGGAATTTCAACCGGGAGCCGGGCATCCTTTCCAACAGTTGCACGGTCCGCTCAAGGATCCCTACCTGGTGACCGAATATGGAGAAAAACTCGGCCTCGGAAGCCGAGACTACGAACTGGTGGATGTCATGCCCCTTGAAAAAGTGGAACGCTCTTCCCTTCCTTACATTTCTGCGTAATTACCTTTTTTCTACAACCTATCACCGGGTCTTTGAGGTTTTCTCTCACAAAGGGCTATAATTCACTCCATGCCAGACTTGTTTGATCATGCCATGCAGCAGCGCATACAGAACGAGGCCCCACTGGCTGCCCGGATGCGTCCCCGTACTCTCGATGAATTCGTCGGCCAGGAACATATCGTCGGACCGGGAAAACTCCTCCGGCGGGCCATCGAAGCCGATCGCCTTTTCTCGTCTATCATTCTGTGGGGTCCCCCTGGCACAGGCAAGACCACCCTTGCCCAGGTGATAGCCAACAGCACCCGGTCTCATTTCGAAACACTGTCGGCAGTCCTGGCAGGCAAGGCCGAACTCAAGGAAGTCATCGACGCCGCCCAGGAACGCAGGCGCCTGAACCAGAAAAAAACAACGCTGTTCGTGGATGAAGTCCACCGCTGGAACAAGGCTCAGCAGGATGCCCTCCTGCCGCACGTGGAGAATGGCACCGTGCTGCTCATCGGCGCCACGACTGAAAATCCATATTTTGAAGTCATTGGTGCGTTGGTCTCCCGCAGCCGCGTCTTTCAACTTCTCCCGTTGACCGGTGACCAGACCGGGATCATCCTTGACAGCGCTCTCGTCGATCGGGAACGTGGATATGGCAACCGCCGGGTGGTATTGGATCCCGAGGCTCGTTCCCACCTGGTGGATGTCTCTGGAGGAGACGCCCGCAATGCGCTGAATGCCCTTGAACTGGCAGTCGAATCAACTGCTCCCGACACAACTGACACCATCCATATCACCCTGGAGGTATCCCAGGAATCCATTCAACGCCGTGCTGTCCTTTATGATAAGGATGGAGACGCCCATTACGATACCATTTCTGCATTTATCAAATCCGTCCGGGGCTCAGACCCAGATGCCGCCCTTTATTGGCTGGCAAAAATGCTTTACGCCGGGGAGGACCCACGCTTTATCCTGCGCCGCCTCATCATCCTCGCCGGTGAGGATGTTGGCCTGGCTGATCCCATGGGGTTGGTGGTTGCCTCCTCCGCCATGCAGGCCTTTACATTCATTGGTCTGCCGGAGGGTGTTTATCCCATCGTTGAAGCCACGCTTTACCTGGCGACTGCCCCCAAATCCAATACCGCCACCTCCTATTTCAAGGCGTTCGAGCGGATTGAGCACGAAGGCGTCGGAGACGTGCCCACCCATTTAAAAGACAGCAATCGGGATGCGGCTGCCCTGGGTCACGGGAAGGGCTATGTATACCCACATATGTCTGAAGATCATTTCACCCCGCAGCAGTACCTCCCCCGGGAACTTCTGGGAACGTATTTCTATAAACCTTCCAGTGTGGGCAATGAGGTTGCCGTCGCCGATCGCCTGGCACGCTGGCGGGATGCCCAGCGAAAAGCGCTCGGCATCACCCGACTCGAAGAGATCCCCGACCTGACCCAGGAACAGATTGACGAGATGAAGCGAAAAATCAAATAGAATTGCTAATACCCAATGCCGCAATGATGGACCGGCAATTGGGTAAGTGGAAAAGCGAAGGAATGAACTTACACAGGGACCGGGGGTGAAGTGTCTTTTCCTTACCGGAATCGATTATAGATAACAAAGCAAAGAAAAACACATATAAAAATATCCACGATGGCCAAAATAATGTAACCCATCGATGGAGCTCTGTGACCATGTTCCTTGATCGGTTCGGGAGGAGCGGATGTGTTTACTATCACATCATGCCCGCAATGCTTACAGGTGATGGCATCTTCCTGGATTTCTTCACGGCAATTAGGACATTTTTCCATGATTTCTCTTTACGGGTGCTGCGTTTTATTCCCTGCCGGTGTAGTCACCTATGATTTTTAAGCAATGATTATTTGGGATATTTTCCTGACATGGCACGTCCTGGATTGTCATCTTGGCTTGGATACGGAGTATAAGATCAAACTTGTCCCAAAATGGCATTAGCCGCACCTCAACCGAATACTATTGCGCATGGTTTCCTTGACCCGACCCTGAGCGAACCTGCAGCCACCAGGTAAAGTCCAATTATCAAAAAGATCCCCAAAATCGATGGACTGACATATTGTTCGACACATCTGGAAATGATTATATGTCGAATTTCCTAAATCCTATCAAAGGCTTTTAAACAATACCCAATTTTTGTGAGCGGTGAATTTCCCACCAGGCATGAAAAGAGATATTATTATCCGCTGGTGTATAATTCGGGCAATGGAAAATCGCCCTAATTCTTCTTTTAAACCCTATATTGCCTCGACCATCCTCCTCTTTATCATTGGTTGGGGAATTGCTGCATACTCGGTCCTGTCCCTGCCTCCAACAGTTTGGGCTCGCTGGCTGCTTTTCTTTGGTGGCACCCTCGGTCTCACCAGTCTTGCGCTTCCCGCCGCCTGGTTCTTAAACCTGCGTTTTCCATCCGAACCATCTGTCGGTACGGCAGTTATATTGCGTCAAGCCATCTGGGTGGGTGTGTACGGAGCAGTACTCACCTGGCTTCAGCAGGAGCGCTTGGTCACTTTGTGGACCGCTCTAGGCCTGGCCGCGGGTCTGATTGCCATGGAATACCTAATTCGGATGCGTGAAAATGCTCGTTGGCAGCCCTCCCCAAACCTGCCTTCAGGGGCTGTTGAAAAAACTCCTGCGGAGGGTGAGCCGTCGAAGGAATGAATCTTCGCGAACTCCCATCGGTTGAACAACTGCTCCAGACCCGGTCGGCGGCTGAACTCATCGCGAGTTTCGGTCGCCCCTTAACTTTAAGGGCGGTTCGTTCCGCTCTGGACGAGGCGCGCAAGCAAAATGCGAAGAAAAAGATCATCCTGCCTGACCGGAATACCCTCCTCGCCAACGCCGGGTCCCTGTTACGCTCATGGACTTCCCCGACCCTGCTGCCCGTCATCAATGCCAGCGGTGTCATCCTGCACACCAATTTGGGTCGCGCCCCGCTTTCCGCCGCTGCCATCCATTCCATGGAGGCGGTTTCACGCGGCTACTCGAACCTTGAGTTCAATCTGGAAACTGGAAAACGCGGCAGTCGGCTTATCCACGCCGAGAGGCTTCTCCAGCAGTTGACCGGTGCTGAAGCCGCATTGGTGGTCAATAATAATGCCGCGGCCTTGCTGCTGGTTTTGTCTTCCCTGGCGCATAAAAAGGGTGTGATCATTTCCCGTTCACAGCTGGTTGAAATTGGAGGTGGGTTTCGCATCCCGGATGTGATGAAACAATCAGGTGCCAGGTTGATTGAGGTGGGAACCACCAACCGTGTTCACCTTTCTGATTACGAAGAAGCCCTTGCGGAACCGACCGCGATGGTGATGGTCGCACACCAATCGAACTTCAAAATGATCGGTTTTACCGAAGAGCCTGGACGAAAAGAGATCGCGGACCTTGCGCACCAGTTCGGGGTTTTATTCGCTGACGACCTCGGGTCTGGAACTCTGCTCCCGACTGAGCGCCATGGGCTGGCACATGAGCCCATGATTCAAGAATCACTTGCAGCCGGAGCGGACCTGGTCTGTTTTTCCGGGGATAAACTCCTCGGCGGTCCGCAGGCAGGGATTATTCTCGGCAAGGCCGACCTGCTGATAAAAATCAAGAAACACCCTCTCGCTCGAGCCCTGCGCGCAGATAAACTCTGCCTGGCCGCGTTGACCGGGACCTTGCTTCACTATCTCAAGGACGAGGCTGAAGGACAGATCCCCATCTGGCGCATGATATCAACCCCGGCGGAAAAGGTCAAGGAACGTGCCAATCACTGGGCTGATGAACTCGGTCAGGGCGAGGTGCTGGCCTCCGAATCCACAGTCGGCGGCGGCAGCCTGCCAGGAGAATCCCTGCCCACCTGGGTCCTGTCATTGAAGGTTGAAAAACCGGACAGTTTCCTGGAATCCCTGCGTCAGGAAGGACCTCCGGTGATTGCTCGGACTGAAAAAAACCGTATCCTGCTGGATCCACGGACTGTTCTGCCCGAACAGGATGAAGCGTTGCTGGTCAATCTGGCACATGTACTTCACTCTAGGCAAATCCAGCGCAATCCGTAAGATATAAATTACGTTTTGGTGAGAGAATTATGCCCTTACATGCCGATCTTGCCCGCGTCCTGGAAGAAACCAGCCGGACTTTTTTTATCCCCATCGCCAGATTGCCTGCCAGGCTGCAGGAGGCAGTTGCCAGCGCCTACCTTTGCATGCGCTCCGTAGATGAGATCGAAGATCACCCCGGCTTGGAAGAATCCCAAAAAGCGGGTCTCTTGCACGGGCTGGGATCAATCCTACAGGGGCGCATTGGCGTGGGGAAAACTCTTGCCAGTCTTCCAGAGTTGGAACCCTTTTTCTCTCCCTATCGTACCATCCTCCCGGAAGTCACCTTGCGGATTGGCGACTGGCTCCTGAGCGCACCTGCTGATATTGCCCCGCGCATTTGGGATGCCACCATCGCCATGGCAGATCGCATGGCTGCCTGGGTGGAGAACCACTGGCAAATCCATTCCGAGGCTGACCTGGATGGCTATACCTTCAGTGTGGCTGGGGCGGTCGGTTTGCTGATATGCGATATATGGGGCTGGTTCGATGGGACTGCCATTGACCGTACTTGCGCTGTTCAATTCGGGCGCGGGCTGCAGGCGGTTAACATCCTGCGCAACCGCAAGGATGATATCGACCGCGGCGTGGATTTCTTCCCCGCTGGTTGGGGAAATGAACACATGTTCAATTACGCCAGGAAAAACCTTTACCTCGCCAGGGCGGGTGTTGAAGCCATGCCGAAGAATTCTTTTAAATTTTTTGTGAATATTCCCCTGCTGTTGGCAGAGGGAACCCTGGGCGCGATTGAAAAAGGGGCGGGAAAACTATCACGCGAGCAGGTCTTGCGAATTGTTGAACAGGCTGCTTGATCCCCAAGATTGAAAAGGGATGTTGCAGGCGGACCGTTGTTCAGGCAGCCGCGGTGGTCATTGAGGGAGAGGATCCATAATGGAAAAACGTACCGGCAAGATCCCATGGTACATCCTGCTAATAATTGCGGGTGGAGCTGTATTCCGCCTCGCCCATTTGTTTTTTGTCCCTTTCAATACTCCATTCCACCTGGGCGGCTTGTTCTACGAATTTTCCATCCAAATAATCCAGAACCATTTCTCCATGCCTCAAACAATCCCGTATTACTCGCTTGGAGGCCTCCCTTTTGCCTATCCTCCGCTGAGTTTTTATCTCCAGGCGATTGTGATCAAGCTATTCTCACCAACGCTATTCGTTTCTGTAAATCTATTGCCCCCCCTGATCGCTGTGTTAAGCTTGCCGGCTTTCTATTGGATGATCCAAGGGATCACCAATGACCAGGGTCTGAAAACCGCAGCTTTGTTCGCCTTCGCGCTGATGCCCAGCGCTTTCGTTAACCAGGTCGAAGCAGCTGGCCTACCTGAAGCCTCCGGGACCCTGGTGCTGCTCTTCTATTTGGGTTGGCTCTATCGTTTCGAAAAGAATCCCCGCCCGGGCCCGGCCCTGTGGGCAGGGTTTTTCCTTGGTTTATGTGTCCTTTCCAGCCCCGGCAGTGCTTACGGCGCTGCAGCCATCTCCATTCTTTTTTTCATTAAAATTCTGTGGCAGGACGTGAAAAGGGGCTCCTACAAACCGTCTGCCTGGATGCTGCTGACCGGGCTGGTCGGTCTGCTAGTATCCGCGCCCTATTGGCTCACGATTTTCCGGCATCATGAATTCAGCGGCTTAACAACCGCTTTTCTAACCCAACAGGATGCCAGCGCGTTTCTCAACCAGGTCAGGTACATGATCACCTTCAAACCCGCAGACATGCTCACCTTTGTGGGAGATGAGGGTCTCTATGGGTTCCTGTTCGATTGGCTGATCTTCGCTGGTTTAATCTGGGCCGTATTAAATAAACAGGTTTTCCAGGTCTTGATCTTTTTTATCCTCTGGATGATCCCTAGGGAAGGAGGCTGGTTGGTTGCCATTCCAGCCGCTGGTCTTGCCGCAATGGGCATGATCCAATTTTTATGGCCGTTGTTGCGCAAGGTTTTCCCGGTCAAGGGGTCAAATGATCATCTGCCGCTGG
>Ga0315297_10000525_pt1 | contig 22500 bp, 33 predicted proteins | sample YL17G15_0_MG_FD_203628 | JGI IMG/M metagenome (GOLD analysis project Ga0315297, IMG submission 203628) | Sediment microbial communities from Yellowstone Lake, YNP, Wyoming, USA - YL17G15_0 | ecosystem: Environmental > Aquatic > Freshwater > Lake > Sediment | place: USA: Wyoming | collected... | reverse complement strand
TCGTGGCCTCGGATACCATATATGCGGGGAGTAAAGTTCCGAACGCACATGTGACATTTGGAACCGCCACCAAGGGGTCGATTTTGGCCAGTGGCAGTGGCTGGGCAGTGGTGAAGACGGACGCCAGTGGGCAGTTTGCCTGCACCGCGACCAACGCGTCGGACGAGACGGTGTACTTTTCTGTCACCGGCGTGGACGGTGGCGTGGACGCATTGGCGGCTGGCGTCATCGTGCGCGGCTGTTTGCCGGCCGACGCGACTTGGAGCGCGTGATCGTAGGCGATGTTTGACTACCAAGCTCGTGTGGTGTCGGTCATCGACGAGTACACGGTGGAATTGGCGGTTGATCTCGGGCTAGGAGTCACGAAGACAGACCGTTTTTTCCTGTTTGGAGTCGATTTGTCTGTGAGCCACACGGCATATCCGCAACATCGTCAGCGGTCCAGGACTCGGTTGCGTGAGATCCTCAACCAATCCATAAACGGCAAGGTTTATATCCTCACGGTGCGCAATCCACATGACTCATATGGAAGCTATCTAGCGCGCATTCTGGTGCCTACTCAGAGTGGCGTATGGGATGTAGGGGCCATGCTTGTTGACGAGTGCCTAGCGCGTCCTAGCGCGTCCTAACGATTGTGAAAAGATAGATCCGCCTTTCGTCATCGTGCTACAAAGTAAGAATTGGAGGTACGACATGCCAGGACGCGACGTGAATCCACGATTTATGCAGCGGTGTGTGGCCGATGTGACGGCCACGGGTAAGGAATTGGGGTCGGCCTTTGCGATCTGTACGGCGCAATCTCAAAAGGCGGGTTACAGTAAACCAGGCTCGTCCAAGATGACCGGCAAGGGTGCCGCGAGGGAACGGGCTTTCAAGAATGCGCCGGATATGGACCAGAAGAATGCAGATTACGAGCGTGCGGTGCAGGCCGGGCGCAAGCAGGAGGATACCAGCATGCGGAGTATCATTCGACAACTCGAAGAAGGGTCTAAGGATCGCCCACGGCATCGGGAGATCTTGTCCGAGATCAAGGCGATGGAGTTGGAAGTGCAGCGCATGGCAGAACGCATCTCGGAGGACGGCGACGAGAAGCTGGCCGGGTATGCTATGGAGGCTGCTGGGCTTCTAGGCAAGGCGTGGGTGCGCATGGCCTTCTTCGTGAAGAGCGCCAATGGGAAAACGATCCGATCCGAGGAGACGGATGCGGACGATGGCGTGCTGGACGAGCGATTCGGCCGTCGTCAATCCTACAGTCGTGATCCCTACCTCACGAAGGCGAAGGTTGCGGGAGTCGATGCCAAGGGCCTGGCCTACAAGAAGGGCGACGAGGTCATGATCTACAAGGACGGGGCAACGTATGCTGGGGCCAACAAGGACCAGGCGTGGCGGGAGTTCCAGGCGGCCAAGGATGATGAAGCATTCATGAGTGGCGGGTACTGATATCCTGACGCGAACCCAGGTTCGTATGGAGGACGGACGATGCGTAGATTATTCGAGCGGTGTGAGAGGCGGATGAACGAGGAGTATAGCGGAAAAAAAACTGTTCGAGAGCCAGCGTCTCACACGGAGTATATCGAAAAGATTTTGCGGGGTATTGGCAAGAAATATGCGACAAATTACGCGTCGCGTACATCTGGTACCTATACGGATAATCCTCCTTACGACGCGCCAAACACATACATTGTGTGGAAGTTGCCAGGTGGAAACGTCACGTTGAATATTGATTCCAATTACACGCCAGGTGGAACTCCACTGAAGACGTTGCGGGCATTTGTGAGTCCAGCTTATGCGGGCCGACCGATGACGAAGGTGACAGAGATTGCCAAGGCGTTGAAGGGGGAACTGGAATCAGGTGAGACAGACTCCAGTGCGGACGCTGAGGAGCTGATTGCAACTGTGAAGAAGGCGTTTGCTGAATTCGAAAAAGAATACGCAAAACCACAGAAAGCACGCATGCCGACTCCAGTGCCTGTGTTGTCATTTAATACAGAGGAAGACATGCGATTTTGGAAGGCGGCGGTAGCCGTAGGGGGAACAGCCTCCAGTTCCAACGTGATTCTGAAGATTTCTGGTGCTGAGATTTCAATACACAATCAGGGTTACTACGGCGGATCGGTCAATATTTATACAAAAGACGAGATGCTGGACAACCATCTGGTGCGCTTGAACGTGGCAGAGAGAGCGTTTCTGCGAGTCATGCAGCAGCATGGGTGGCTGAAATCTGGCTATGTGCGAGAGATGTGACAGACGTGGTTGGTAGCGATCCGACGCGAACCCAGGTTCGCCTATTGACGAGGCACACGATGGCAGAAAAATTGGACCATGGCGTTGTCAACCTGCCGCTCGACAAGCGCGGGGGTGGGAGCCTGGACGCGCAGATCGACCGCTTCAAGGCGGGGCAGCAGAAGGACGCCAAGGCAGCAGCCAAGGACAAGCATGCGCGATCTGTTGAGGCCAAAGAGTTCGTGGACAACATGGACGACGCGCAGCTCCAGCGGCTTGCAGAGAAATCAGGGATGACGGTGGTGCAGGCGCGTAAGAAGCTGTTGAGCATGGCGCGTTTTGAACCGGACAAGGTGCTGCGGCTCAAGGCTGCACAACCCACGGAGGAGACGATGCGGAGCTTGATCCGGCGACTGGAAGAGGAAGCCACGTTCGATTGGGCGGCGTTTGAAAAGCGTGTGCGCTTTGCGGATTGGAAATCGTCACGTTCCATCGACAAGATGTGGATGGGATCGGACATGCAACAGGCCATAAAGATCGACTCCGACAAGGCGCTGGCGATTTGGAACAAGTACGCGCCCAAGGACCGTCGAGCAGACATTGCCGAGGAAGCCGGTCGGTCCAAAGAGATCGCCGACGAGATCTTGCGGCAGTTGGGCGGGCGGCGTTTTCTGGTGATGACGGGCGCGAAGAATTTGATGTCGTTCGACGTGTTGGACGGTGATCGGAAGTGGCCGGGCTTGCAGGTGCAGTTTCCACAGGGGAACGCCAAGGTCATGCGGATTGCGTTGGCACCAGACGACACCTATGTGATCCAGTTCATGACGCGGGCGGGGCGAGTGACCAAGGAGATGGACGACATCTATTCGGAGGTGCTTCAGCGCGTGGTCTCGGACTACACGGGCTTGGCGTTGAGCCTGTAAGGAGATTCCATGGGACGATTGTCGATCCTGTCCGAAGCGCTCATGCAGGTGGCGCGTCCGAAGACGCTTTCCGACGAAAAATCTTACAGGCAGGCATTGGCGTTATTGCGTGATGGCGTGATGCCGATGGGTGAGACTTGGGGAGACGGCCCGCCGCCATTGTTCGTGCATCTTGGCGGTTCAGATTCCTGCGTAGTGATGCGCGAGCGTAGGGAGTCGGTGGACGATCCATTACGGATGGGTCGTGGAACTCGATTTTGGGTACGGTTTTCTGTGAAGCCAGGGCGTAGTGGTGGTGCGGGGGTCAGCATCGATCCTGTCGCAACTGAGGCGTTCATGTCGCAAGCCATGGCGGCTCCTTGCGACGACCATCTGGCGTTAGAGCATTTGGCTGCGGCGGTGCGGGTGGTATCCGAGGAGCGCTTGGATAGCGTGCAGGGTGCCATTCGGAAGTTGTTTTGGGAGGACGGGATCTGGAGATTGGTTGGCTGGAGGAATGCGGATCAATGGGAGTTGGAGACGGTTGAAGTGACTCGCGTGGATCTTGGCGAGGCGGTTGTTGGGGAAAATCGTGGAGAAGATTGGGTAGCCAAGCGGTGGGAGGCGTGGGTGCCGTTCACTTGCGATGTTGAGGCGACTCTTTGGAGGAAAAAATGAAGACGATGGAACAGAAACCAAGCGGGCCAGCATCCAAGCCGCGTAGTGGGCTAGACCGACTTCAGGCGGGGATTGCTAAGTGGGTAGAGGGACATCCTGTGCAGGTTGTGGTGAAGGTAGACGGCATGGGAGAGGTGGTCACGTTAGCGGACGATCTATCGTCGGTGGCGGAGCAAATCGACAAGATTTTGAGTGAAAATCCAGAAATCAAGTTGTCGCTGATTGGATTTGGGACGGGTTCCATGGAGGAGCCCGAGGAAGATGAGCAGGAAGAATCCGTCGAGCAGCCATCGATCTGGGAGGCGCGAGCCTCTGGCAGTGCGGCGGACAGTAGATCTCTCAAGAAGGACACAAACTAAAGGAGGCGTGACATGCCGCTATCCGTTTCGACCCAGGTCTCCCCGGTAGGGAGCAAACTGATCGCGCAGACAAGTGTGGGCGCGACACCGGACAACAACGTCACGGGCGCAGCGGGCACGCTGTACATGGTGGACGTGGACAACACGGCCAACACGGTGGACCCGGCGTATTTGAAGGTCTACAGCGACGCTGCTCCGGTCGTGGGGACCACGCCACCGGACCTATTGTTTTTGGTCGGCGTGAACAAGCGGAGGGCTTTCGTGGTGCCGGAGGGCTGGGCCTTCACGGCGCTGTCGTTCGCGTGCGTCACGGCGGGTGGCACAGCGGGCGTAACGGCTCCGACGAATCCTGTCGTGGTCAGGATGGTGGCGTCGTGAAGCGTTTCGACATGGATGTAGACACACATGAGGCGGTATGGACGTTGGGTGCGCGAGCAGCGCGAGAGGCGCGTGGGAAGCTCGATCTCGATGGAGCCTTCATCGCGGCGGTGCGTAAATACGGAACCAAAGTGTTCCCTGCGGCCAAGGGCCACGAGGATGACCCATGGTTCGAGGAATACTTCCAGGCGTTTCGTGATGGGGCCGAAGCGGCGGGTGTGAATGAGAGCACCATGTCGATGCGTGGTCTGATTCGTCAGTTGGAAGAGGCTACGCAGGGACAGAAATTTCCTGCGACTCCTCGGATCGCCAAGATCGTGGCGTCTGTAGTTGGGGACATGGCTACGGTGACGGACATGAGTGGCGGTCGGGATGCCACGTTCACATTGTGGCCCCCGAAATCGCAGCAGGATGAGCAGGGGCGGGCGACGTTGGCGTGGGATCCAGTTGCGACGAAATTAGGACGGAAGCTACTCCGGGAATTGGCAGCGAATGCCCCTTTGCCAGAGGGGTATCAGTGGGGGATTACCACAGGGCGGGGGAAACAGATGATCGTGTTTGTGGAATCGACGTTAAGCGCAAGCTACAGGACGAAGACGGCAGGGTCGATTTATTCGCCGGACCAGTGGTGAATAGAGTGGATTACCAAGGACATCACAAATCGCGCGTTAGCGCTCGTGAGGGCATCATGACAACAATGCGGATCTTGATCGAGCGGTTGGAGGAAGGCGCAAGCGCGTGGACGCCTGCCGAAGAGACGGCTTGCTTTAAGCTCGCCAAGCAGCAGATCGCCACGCACGGCTACCGCTGGAATCCGCGCGTAGATGTCAGCAGCAGTACCGTGGTGGTGGACGCGCTGGTGAAGGGGCTGTTCAACGGGCGCGAGGGCACGCTGGTGATCGAGGTAGCGCGGGGACGCACGGGGGACGGATCGCAGATGGAGGCGGGGGCCTCGTTCCAGACGGGCAAGAAGTGGACGGTCGAGGTGGTGGCGTCCAAGCCGATCCCGCAGACGAAGGAGAAGCAATGGCCACCGGATGCCTTTGCCTTCGGGCTGGAGGCCGGGGACATGCTTGTGCAGATATACGAGATGGCAATCCGCGAGGGGTTTTCCGAAGAGGCACCCTGATCGGTGGAGATGGGATGCGAACCTGGGTTCGCTAGGAGGACAGGATGACGAAGATGCGGACATTGATCGGGCGGTTGGATGAGTCGGCAAAAGGCGATGCCAGTCCGTCGTTCGTGTTGCTCCTGGCGGTGCAGCAGGCATTGCTGGCGACCTTCACCAAGGAGAAGGGGTGGAAGTTCGACATCGAGGGCGTGCGGACGGGGGGCCGCCCGGGGCAGATCTCGGACGAGTACACCTTGCATGGCAATGGGCCGAATCGCGCGGCCATCATGGTCTTCTCATCGAACGACAAACAGGAGCACATGGCGATTGCGCAGGTGCTGGGGACGACGCGGAAGAAGATGATCTGGGAGGACGTGAAGAAGGGCGATGCGAAGAAGATCGCGGCCTGGGTGCTTCAGACGGCGCAGGCGGACAAGCAGTTTTCGGAGTCGGTGCAGGAGGGGGCGTCCCGGGATGACTGGAAGTGGACAGAGGAGCAGATAGCGAGGATCTCTCAAGAGATGAAGGCGCATGCCGGGGGCATCGCTCCGGTGGAGATCGAGCAGATCGATCCGGCGAAGGGCCACGATAAGTTCTACGTCTTCTGGGACAAGAGCGACCGTGGCGAGCTGGCCTCGTACCGGGTCTGGGAGAAGTATGGCGCTAAGAAAAATGGGCGTGGGTATTCGTCCAACCTGAATGTGTTCTACGTGGTTCTGTAGGAGCGCTGACATGAATGTGACGACCGACTTCGTGGGGCGGCACCTGATCGTGGACGCCTCGACCTACAACCGGCGGAACCTGACGTCCACGGACACCATCTTCTCGCTCTTTGAGTCCCTGGCTCGCAACCTGGACATGACCCTGATCATCCCGCCCATCGTATGTCGGTATCCGTTTGCGAACAGCGAGCTTGAGAACTTCTGCCACAGCGTGGAGCGCGATCTTGAGAAGCAGGTGCCGCAGCCGGACCTAGCCTCGATCCGCACCATGCGGCAGTTTTTAGCGCGGCGGCAGGTGGAGGAGAGCGGGGTCACGGGGATCAGCGTGTGGGCGGAGTCGCACTGCGCGATCCATACTTGGGACGCGGACAACTACTTCGCGTTCGACGCCTTCTCGTGCAAGGACTACGCGCCGAAGGACGCCCTGCGGCTGCTGCTGAACCACTTCGACGTGGAGATGCTGAACTGCATCAACCTGATCCGGCACCAGCGGAGCGTGCCGACGCTGACGAACTTCCAGGTCAACACGAACTGGGACGTGTTGGTGGCGGGGGTCAAGATCGGGGAACTCGACACAGTGGACTTCGATAGGATGGTGGCGCAGTGATGGACCCACGGAAACTCGTGGTCGGGAAGGCGTACGTGACGCTCCCTGTGGGGGCGTCATCTGGGAAGAATCGGCACTACGCGGCGGGGGAGACGCTGTACTACGCCGCCGTTTTTGACGATCTCATTGATGCCCGGTGTGATCGTTGCGGGAAGCTGTTGGATGGCAAAAGGGCGTATGCGTTTGGGTACGACCGCGATCCCGAGTGGAAGAGCGGCGGGCTGTACCTGGGGTCGGAGTGCGTGAAAAAATTGTCCATGAAAGCAGAGGAACAACAGATGGCAACGATGCGAACATTGATCAGTCGGTTGGAAGAATCAACGGGGAAAATCGATCCATTGGCTGACGTGTATACACGTCAAGAGAAGGTGGCAAAAATCTCTGTTCCGGTCAGTCCGGGACAGGCGGCATCCTACGGTTCAAAAGATGCGGTACGCAAGATGATGCGGGAGCGCTTTCCGGGATGGACGAAGCAGCAGCATCTGGCTGCGGTAGCCACGTTGGACAAGATGAAACAGGACAATGAGAAGGAATGGGGGAAGATTGCCGACGAGGCCGCGCAAGCGACATGGGGACGACCGTGGCAGGCATGGGACTACAAGGTATCCGGGATCGGATCGGACGAGTTCGCCAAAGAGTTTAAGGATCGGTTGCGTGCGAATGCACGGTTTGGGGCAGCAATCAGTGATGCGAAGCATGCCCACAAGGTCGCATCCGAGGGGAATTTCCCTAAAGGAAAATGAGGCCCAATGTACAAAGCACTTTATAAAATACTGGTCGAAGGGGCAGCGTTGTCGCAGATCAATGCGAAATAGTACGTGATATGCAGCGCATGTGGAAATACAGGATGGTGGCACAATGAAGACAATGAGATCGATTTTTGAGGCGGCAGAGACGAGCCAGGCAAGGCTGACGGACAAGTTGGTCGCGCAGTTCTGCGTGGGGACCAGCGGGGTTGCGGAGCGTATGGCCAGGACGGGGCAGCAGGTCGAGGGTAAGGAATTCGCGTTCCTCCAGAAGCAGAATGTTCGGAATGTATCGAAATACTGGACCGTGACCCGACTGCCAGACGGGATCGAAGTGTTGGCGAAAGGGATCGAGGTGTCGGAGAAACTGACGCGGGGGAGCGATTTGAATCAGGGCTTACGCAACGATGACTACTGGACCGTGAAGGTGGTGTTGACCGCTGCGCGCAACGGGGTGGCGTTCAATGCGGAGTACGCAAGGGAAATGGACGAGGGGGGGAAGAAGCATATCGAGACCCTTCCGTGGCGGAATGTGCTGAGCGCCGATGCGGGGGATCTCGCGTATTATGTCATCGACGCGATTGACTGGATCTGGGACGAGATCCGCGACTACGTGAAGCCGTAGGGTAATTTACCGCGAGGCGACCATGCGATCTTTGATCCGACGGTTGGAAGAGTGGCATCATGCGCGTTCCGTCAATGAGATCGTAAAACAATCTGGCGTAATTTCGCCTGGATGAGAGGAAAAGGCTATGAGGAAAGTGGATATTTTGAGCGAAGCGACCAAGGTAAAACGGGACAAGGCTACTGGATTTCCTCTGGTGAACAAAAAGGACATGGAGACAGCAATAACGGATGTGGTGCGTGGCCTTGGTGGAAAAGTAGATCGATTTGAGTGGCTGGCCGCGAAGCCTCAATCGGCTCCGTTGACTGTGGTTGCGCATTTGGCGCTCGATTTGGAGCAGCTAGATCAGTTAACGAAGCAGAGCAGGTATGCAAGTACAATGTATAAATGGTTAGAGGCATCTGTCACGGATGCGATATATACCGGAGTAGGGTATACGAATCGTTCCGATCAGAGGTTGAGGGTCACGGTACTTCAGGGTTCCAAAGATGACATGGCGGCAGGGAAGTGGGCGGTCCGAGTCGAGGCACCTGCATATGTTGCGAAGTTCGAGTCGATGGATGCCATGAAATCAATAAAAGGAATGACGATGCGAACATTGTTCGAGCGGTTGGAAGAATCAAAATGAGGCCCTTGACCATGCGATCTTTGATCCGACAGTTGGAAGAGGCGCGGGCAGCGGGCTGGGTTGCGGTCCCGGCAGACGATCTGCGACGGCTGATCGACGGCCTGCTGTTCACGATGCTCGGGAAGAGCAGCGGCGAGGTGGTGTTGCAAGCGTATCGGCAGGGGGCCGCCGTGATCGTGCAGCATGCCGCGCCGCAGGCGAAGCCGATCTGGTCGGTGGTGATCGCGTATCGACCGACGTTGAGCGGCAGTCTGCGGGTGGCGGCCTTGCGGGTGAGCCCCAAGCGAGCAGAGGCCGAGGTGGCGGCATTGGCGGAGGTCGCCCGGCTGGGGCTGGACGTGTCGCCGGTCCAGATCGCGACGGTGCGGACCACGGTGGGGCGGGTGGACGAGTGGGCGGAGCTGACGGTGGAGGTGACGGGCACCTGGCCGGACCCGCGCACGCAGGACCGCGCTAAGTTGGGGCAGATCATTGTGGCGGCGCTGTGGGTGCATCCGGCGTGGCAGCGGGAGGTGGGGCGCCGACGGGGGCAGACCGTGGACGTGGGGTACGTGGGCGACACGCAGGGGGACGGCGGGCCGACGCGGACGGTGTCGGTGCCGCTGCCGGGGAGCATGCGCGACCTGGAGTTGATGGACGTCGACCAGACCACGGCGCGGTTCGTGGTCACAGCGCGATGAGGAGGCAATCGTGAGGAGTCTGATCCGACGCTTGGAAGAGGCGGCTCCGGCTCCTGGATCCAAGGAGTGGCTGGCAGGGGTCAAGAAGTGGTGGGGTCAGTGGGTGAAGGATGCCGAGCGCGTTGCAAAGATCCGTGATCCAAAAGATCGCAAGACGGTGCTTGCATGGCTCAGCGATGGCCAGGATCGTATCAATCGGCTGATCGATGTGCTCGTGCGCCAGTCGGGGTTGCAGACGGACCCCGCATTGGCGCGTGTCACGGTGGGACATCATGAGTACAAGGATGGTGTCAGGCGTATGACGGTGCCGCGCACGTACTCCATCGGTGATCAAAAGTACCGTCCCGAACCAGGGGAGCTTGTCCATCCGCATCTGCATAGTGCGTATGATTCTTTGTACCATGTACAGGTTCAGGAACGGGCGCATTGGGATGTGGCACAGGGACCGGATACTCAGCGACGTTGGGGAACGACGAAGGATCTGGACGAGTGGCAGTCCTACGTGGAGATGTTGCCGCAGGAGATTCGTGGAGTCGATACCGATGTTCAGGCGGCCCTGCGCAAGTACGCAGCGGATGTGAAGGACAGCTCGACGCAGGAGCGCATTGTTGCGAATGCAAAGCCGCTGGAGTACGAATTGAACGGCGTGAAGGTGATCACGGATCCGGGGTCGCTACACGATCTTGCGATTCTCACTGGACCAGACGCCGAATCCGGTGGGATGGGTGTTGGTAGCCGTGTGATGGAGAAGGTGCATGATGGTCTGGTCCAGGGGATGCGGGCACTGAAGAGCAGTGGATTCGCCAAGGTTTGGTACGGGCAAATCTTCGTACTCCCTCCTTCTCGGGCGGTTCATGGGGTGAAGGAGAAGTCTGGCCAGTCCTTCATGGCTGGCGGACACTACAACTGGAATGACACTGTGGTTGTGAACCCAAGGACGCGCTGGACGTCCGAGCATGTGGCGGGTCTCATCGTGCATGAGTTGGGGCACCGCTACTGGTACAAGTTTATGAAGGAAGGGGCTCGGGCACGGTTTGCGGCGTGGTTCGATCCGCGTACCAAGGCAGACCAGGAACGCGAAGGAGCGAAATCCAACTTTGTGCCAGCGCCGACATCATATGGTTCGGAGAATCCTGTTGAGGAGTTTGCAGAGACCTTTGCAGCTTATGTCCTGGGAAAATACGAGGGCATAACGCTGACGGGTCCACAGAAGGCACGGTTTGAGGCGTTAGCCCTTGGACGTGCGGCTCAGAGCGAAGACGATGACGGGGACTTTGGGGCGTTCCTATGGAGTATCCAAGATGCGTAGCTTGATCCGACGGCTGGAAGAAGCTTCTCCGGCCATGGGCTCGAAGGAGTGGCTGGCTGGCGTCAAGAAGTGGTGGAATCAGTGGGTTGAAGACGCTGATCGGATTTCAAAAATTCGAGATCAACAGGATCGTCGGAAGGTTCGGGCGTGGTTTGTCGATGGCGAGAAGCGTTTGAACATGCTTGTGGACGTTTTAGTACGTCGGGCGAATCTCGTAACAGCGCCAGCACTGGCGAGTATTACGACGGGGGACGACAATCGAGAGTACAAAGATGGAGTGGGGCGTTTGAAGGTGCCGCGTTCATATAGTGTGCTTGGATTCAAGGTTAAGCCTGAGCCAGGGGATTTAGTGCATTCGCACTTGCAGGCGGCTTTGGATTTATTGGGCAATGTGCAGGATCATGAGCAGGATCGCTGGGTAGACATGCAAAGACGCCCGGATGAGAGGGATTGGGGGACGACGGGCGATTTAGACTATTGGCAAGCTTACTTGGAGATTATGCCGCATAACATTTCTGGAGTTGATGCGGACGTGCAGGCGGCGATGCGTAAGTTTGCAATGCAAATGAAGTCGGAACCTAATCGGGAGAGCGTCATAAACGACGCAATTCCGTTGGATTATGATTTGGGTGGCATGAAAGTGCTTACCAACCCTGGGTCATTGAGTAGTCTGTATTCTGCTGTCACTGGTGATGAGCAGGACGATATGGAAAATGCGATGGTGGATGCTGCCACGTCGAAGGAGGTTCGTGCCGGGTTGATGCTGGCACAGAGAGCATTGGAACAGCGTGGTTTTGGTAAGGTTTGGCATGGAAAAATCTATGTGTTGCCACCTCGTCTGGCGGCTACTTTTACGAAAGCTAAGACCAGGCAGTCATTCTTGTCTGGCGGTCATTACGATCACAGCAAAGATATTGTTGTTATAAATCCAAGGCATAACTGGAAGGCAACGACCATCTCCGAGATCGTGGTACACGAACTAGGGCATCGCTACTGGTACAGATTCATGAAGGCGGGCGCGCGGGCGCGATTTGCGGCATGGTTCGACCCACGCACCAAGGCGGAACAAGATCGAGCTGGAGCGAAGTCCGAGTATGTGCCAGCGCCGACGGCGTATGGATCAGAGAGTCCGGTCGAGGAGTTTGCAGAGACCTTCGCAGCCTACGTGCTGGGAAAATACGATGGCATAACGCTGACGGGGCCACAGAAGGCACGGTTCGAGGCGTTGGCCCTTGGACGTGCGGCGCAGAGCGAAGACGAAGACGGGCCTTCCAGGACGTTTCCAGGGAGTACAAAAGATGCGTAGCTTGATCCGACAGTTGGAAGAGGGAAATAGACCAGATGTGATGGACACTGACCGTGCAGGACGCGCCTATATTTGGGACATATTCGATAAGTACATTAAGGACCAACCGGCTGAGATCTACATTTTCAGCTACGAGTGGGGCGATAAGGTGCGCGTCGGTCGAACGTGGGTCTGGTCGGATACATATGCCAAGACCCCTGCATTACAGAATATGAAGGTATTGGAAACGCGCATGATGAAGCCCAAGGCAATACCAGGATACAGGAAGCCTCAGCCATCCAAGCAGGTGCTGCTCGACTTTGGTGAGCCAAAGCAACCTCCGAAGCTGGATGATCGTTCGGAAAATTTCTTTTGGGTTCCTAAAGAGTTGCGTGTGAACACCGTGCAGAGGGGCGTCGCCAATGTGTTTTCCGATGCGCATTTGGAAAAGGGGGCGCAGGAAGAGATGGAGATCGTGTATGCCCGCGTGGGTATGAAAGATGCGCAGGTGGTGCCGCTGAGATCTCGTGGCGACTTCAAGATGTATGGCGCATGGGTTCGGGCGCTGTATGCGAATTCCGAGAAGGCGCGGGAGTGGCCTACTATGTTTGTGATCTGTGCGGTCTACACTGGGGACGTTGTGGAGCCTAATTGGGATGGGTTTGAGCGTTTCTTAGCGTCGTTTAATTTTGGCTACCACATAGAGAACCATGGAAGTGTTTTTGATTGGTGGGAGGACACGCATGCCGGACGTTGGATTCGATCTATGTACATGGAGATGCGGAAGATCGATGCGAAACGTGCGGACGATCTGTGGAAGAAGTACGGTGGGGATAAACCAGAGCCTAAGAAATAGGGCGAAGAGAGGCGAATAGGTGATTTCATGACCGAGCAGTACAAGACGTTGAACTATGCGGACGGCATGCGCGGGCTGCTGCGATCTTTGGAAGAGAGTGTTTCGACGGGACTCCATGAGTCCGAGTTCGAGCCGGTGAAGGGTTACAAAAAAACCGGATCGAAGGGTCCAGACAAGAGGCTGGTTGCACAGCTTACTCCGGCTGTCAGAGTGGAAATCGAATATAGCGAGAAATCTGGGTGGTCGGCTTGGACGCTCTTCGACACAGATGCCGATGAGGATTCCAACCACGATTACATCGTGGGTGGCGGGACGTTCCGTCGTGGGATCACGCAGGACACAGCGGAAGAAATAGCATTAAGGAGCGGTTTCCAGCATGTGAGAGAGAAGCGACAAAAGGGATAGCCGATCCGATCACAAGCGCATGTGTCCCAGATTCCCCGTGAGCAGTAGGATGAGCAAGATGAGCAGGATGATGCCCAGGGGCGACCAGCCGAGCGGGTGGCCTTGTACCCCTCCGAAGATGGCCACGACGATCAGGACGATGATCAGGATGACTATTATCGACATGCCGTGCTCCTTTCAACCTGCCTAGTAAGATTGTAGCACGCGAACCTGGGTTCGTGTCGATTTCACCAATCGGAAGAGTCGGGAGAGGCTGGGACGGGCGCGGGAGCGGCTTGGCGGCAGGCGTCGAGCAGTTGGGCGCAACGAGCCGGGGTGGTCACGCCGACGTGGATCTGGAAGAACGACCGGAGGTGGTCGCAGACATCGTCTCGGTCCGCGTCCCAGGCGATACCAACAGCGGCGAGGACTTGCCGGCCGACCAGGGCGAACAGGTCGAGCTGGGCAGGAATGCGGACCCACCAGGCGTCGTCCCTATCGTCGTAGAAGTCGGGTCGCCAATCGGGATCGTGGGTGCCTCCGTCGTGGGGGAACACCGCGAGCACGATTCCGTCGTCATCGGGTCCGTCGCATAGGAACCCGCCGAACGGTGCTACGTGGCTGAGCGCCAGCCGTAGAGCGTAGATCCATGCGGGACCATCGCTGGCCTGCTTGCGGCCCTTGCCCAGCCGGGTGAACGCGCCTATGCGGGTCGTGCCGGAGTCGGAGCCGCCGAGCCCGGCGGTGCCACCTACGCCGATCCGGTCGGCGAGCAGGGCCAGTGCGGTGCTCGCGTGCGTAGGCGCGAGGCCCCATACAGCGGCGGTGAGGCGTGCTGCGGCCAGGGTCGCGTGCATCCGTTGGTCATGCCGCGTGCCCTTGGTTATCGCGCACCAAAGGGCGTGTGCGGCGGGGTGGTCGCCGTGTTGGGCGTGGCCGTCGCCGGCGAACGGGCCGTGGTCCGCGCGAGTTACGGTGGCCAGTGCGGTAGCGAGATCCTTGGTCAGGGTGTCGATGTCGATGGCGTCGTGTGTCATGGGAGCCTCCTAGCCTGGCATTGTTTGCCTGGCATCTTGCGTTCTGCGGTAGGAGACGCGGCGTGCAGGGGTAATCTGACAGTTGGCAAACGGAATTTGCGTGGTAACAGGATCTTGGCGTTGAAGGGATATTTCGTGCTAAACTTGCTCGATGAAAACTTTGACCTTGAAAACGAGTCTACCCAAGAGCCTACCAGCGAGTTGTGTAAGCGGAAGCGGTGAGTGTTCCGATTTCTTTCTACGCATTACTGAGACGATGGAGGCGATCCGTGAGGAGCAGCGGAATCTGCGCCGAAGTGTACTGGCCATGGAGGGGAGGTTGGCGACTTTGGAGGTGCAGGGCCAAAAGTTGTGTCATCAAATGCGGCAGGCGGACATGGCCTCTCGCCAGTTGCCTGTAATGCAGGAACGTGAAGTAGAAAAATTACCTGCTCGGATGGGTGCTCCGTTCATCGGAATCGTGATAGGGGTGGCGATAGTGGTAGCAGTCGTGATTGCGGCCTGGATCGGGCTGTTCAATGGTTTCTGAAAAACATGGATGTTGACGAACATTTTTCTATCGGTTAGATTTGGCGAGCGATGCCCGGCATGATGTTGGGCTGATACACAAGGAATTGGGTGAATCCATGAGTGACGAGAGCACGGGAGAGAAGGCGGCCAAGGCGGCGGCGGCAGGTGCGGCGGGGGCAGCGGCTGGGTACGGCGTAGTCGCGGCCACGGGGATGACGGCAGTTGGCATGATGGGCGGGGGTGCTGGCATTGGTGCGGCGGCGGGTCCGGTGGGTGCGGCTGCCGGAGCATTGTTCGGTCTGGCAAGTTACGGTCTTTATCGGTTGTTTGGCAGCGATTGAGAGGTCACGGATGGCGCGACGTTTGAAATATGTGCAGACAGATCAGTTGGACATCTTTGCACCTGCACCGCCTCTTCCAAAGCCGATTGTGACGGTGCCGCAGGAAGTTGTGCAGGAGCCACCTACACCTGAACCACCGTTGGTCAAGGCACTTGTAAATGGCGAGACAGTGTTGACAGGGGAGGGATGGAAGCCGATTGAGAGTACCATGATTGGAGATCGTGTTGCTGGGGCTGACGGGGCGCTCCATGTCGTGACAGGAATCTATCCACCCATCTGTGCGGCGTTGCCAGAGTCGATGTTGAACGTGGCGGTTGAGGTTGTCGTTCCAGATGTGATAATCGAGCCACATGTTGAGACAGTTGCAGATGTGGATTCTGTAGCGAGTAGTGCTGAAGCCGTGATAGCGATGGCCATCGCGCGGTGGGAGCCGTTGGTTCATATGTGGGAAGGTGGAACGCCAGAGGTGTGCGCTCCTTACGTGGGGAATGCGGAAGGGAATCGCCCGTGGAAGGCGCGTTGGATGTCTACTGCCGATGCCGAGCGCGTTTTGTCGATGGCTCAGTACACATTTCATTGTCATCACGAGGGTCCGTTTCCTGGAGGTGGCGGATCTCGTCGTGCGAAGGTCTGGAGGCGTGCCGACTCGGACAAGAGGACGTTTGCGGCTCCACTGGCAGTGGTTGTCGTCGAGTTGGGCGTGCCAGAGCTGTTGGATTCCATTGCCGTGGCCCGTCGGAATCCTGTTCCTTGACACGTTGACGAACACACGCCAGCGGTTAAATTAAGGGCAGATTCCTGGCGTTGATGCCAGGTGAGGTGGACCAAGGAGAAGCACATGGAAATCAGGAACGAGGCAGAGGCGCGGGCCTGGGTGCGCGCGTGGCAGCAGGACGGCGGACTTCGGATCGGCATCCTGAAGGCGGCGATGGACGGGATGCGGACGTGCGTGGGGCTGACCTACAAGACGCCGGACACGCAGGCGGCGTACCAGGCGGCGCTGACCTACCTGGACGGGGTGCTGGCCGAGCTGGAGATCCAGCGGGAGCAGGCGGCGCGCGATTACGAGCGCATGGAAGAGGCGAGACAGGACTTGGCGGAGGCCCGGATGGACCGGATCTCGAACGGGTATCGAAACTGGTAAAGGAGAAGTTATGAGCGACGAAAATGAAGCTGAAATGAATCCAAATGAAGTAGTAGAGGCATTTGCTGTTCTATGCCCAGAGTGCCTAAAGATGGGAAGACGTAGTGAATACAATACGTCTGCTGTGCTATATGTACACTACACAGAAGAGTGGATACATAGCCTTGTAATAGATTGTGATGACACTTCTGATCATGTAGTGAAGATTGAAGGGGCTTGGACCAATCCGATAGTCAAAGATGTATTGGCGCGGTTTGGTCTAACGAAGCGCAAGATCATGGCAGAGCATGCAAAACGAATGGCGAAGAAGGAGGTGCCCCATTTGCAAGCTGTTCACTGAAATCAATCCTGGGCAGTCGGGATGGTACTGGCACGAGGGCCGCGTGATCGAGGTGGTGCGGCACGCGGACGGGACGTTGTGGGTGTTCTGGCGGGTCGAGGGGAAGGATCCCCGGTTGGACTTCCCGACAGGCCCACGGTGCTCGTCGCCCGAGGAGGACAATGCACTGTATCAACGGTTGCTGGCGACGGATGATCGGCTTAGGACGACGGCTCAAGTGCTCATCGAAGCGGTTGGAGCCGAGGGACCGTGCGATGCGGAAGACGCGGCGGATCGTGCCGTTGAGCATCTCAAAAAGATGACGGAAGCGCGGGATGCGCTAGCGGCCAAGGCCAGGCGGTGGCAGGAGGAGTACGATCATCTCAAGGGGCTGTGGAATGAGGCGGCTGCCGTCGCCAGGAAGAATTGCCCGACTGCGCTTGGCGAGGACTATCTCATACATGGCGTGCCTCGGCTGGCGTCGCTACTGAAGGATGCGCAGATCGAGAACGAGCGGTTGCGTGGGGTGCTCCAACAGGAGAAGGCAGATCGTGAGAGGGCGTGGATCGCCAACTGGCGCTTCACGATCTCGGTCGAGTCCAGCGAGCCACAGCGGCCGGGTCCGTACAACCGCGTCACCGCGACCATTGCGGACATCGGGCACGCGGATCGCGGCGTGATCCTGACGCCCGAGATGCCGCTGGTGCCTGCCAGCGATGTGGATGAGCTACGAAAGCAGGTCGCATACCAGCGCGGGCAACTGGACATCTTGGAGGCATACGCCGGGGTCAAGGGGAAGGAGTAGGCATGAGACGGATTACCGTTGCTGCCCTCATGGAGGCCGACCCGTGCGATGACTACCAGCAAGGGTTGGTGGAGGAGTTATGGGAGGGGCGTGACGCGCTCGATGCTACGGAAATTGCGGACCTGGACATCCCGGTCAAGGATCGGTTGTGGGCGGTCTTGCATTGCTGTCTCGACGACCGTCAGCGGCGGTCGTTTGCGTTCGATTGCATTGAGGCGGTGTGGAAGCAGCTTGGCCCCCCGGAACAGGCGAGCCGAGAGGCCGTGCGCGTGTCGCGGTTGTATGTGGACGGGAAGGCGACGGTTCAAGAACTAGCGGTTGTCAGGCATGCAGTTAAGGAGTCCGCCAAGAGATCGGGTTCCATCTGGTACGTTGTCTATGCTGCCTGGGCTTCTGCCGCTGAGGATGACAAGGAGGCGGCCTGGGCGACTGCCAGGTACGCGGCCTTGGCCATCGGTTGGGACGATGCCAGGGAGGCACAACTCAAAAACGCTGTGAAGTATGCGAGGGAGGTGGAGCCATGAAAAAGCCAATGACGCCAGAGGATGTATTGTTTGTACCAGACAAGGTTGAGTCCCATAATCTTGTATCTTTTGTCGCAGGTCGTGCAAAGAGCATGGGGAATTCATATGCGTCGAAAAGAGGCAGCAATGGAGATCTAAACGAGTCAATTTTAGGCGAAATTTCTTATGCGTATGCAGAGGGATGGTGCAGGTCACTTGACAGATTGCAGCTCGCCATATCCGACTATTATAACAAAGACAAACGCGGCAAGATGATCCTTCACGGGACTTTGCAGGAACTTATGTCAGTGCGCGAGTCGGTCAAGAAGTCCAACGTTGGCATAGCGATTGAGATCGGGATCAATGAGGATGAGCCATGAGCGAATGTGAGATCGAAAAAGACGGGGAGTATGTCGGTCGGTATGAGTGCGCGACGCATGGCGTTTGGTATTGCGACTCGGACACAAAGCCCAAGGAGTCGTGTCCCGTCGGCGAGGCCGAAGAGGGATTGCGGCGCGAGGTAGAGCGGCTCACCAAGATGCTGGAGGTGTGTTCTGTTGTGCATAGCCATAACGTGGAACTCAAGACCGAGAGGGACGCGCAGGCAGCGGAGGTGCAGCGGTTGCGCCGGCACTACGAGACGTGCGCCCATTGCCAGGTGGACATGGAGGAACTGTTTACGGCCGAGGAGCCACGGCTTTGCATCAACTGCGTAAACACACAGGATGGGCCATGAGCACGTCCATGTTAGACTTCTTTGAGATGCTGACCAAACACGACTGGCAGTTCGAGCACGCGGAAGATTTCCGCGTGTGGACCCGTGGGTTGGAGGATCGCAAGCGGATCGCAAAGATCGCCTTGGAGAGCGACCGGCACGCAGACCTCTACACGGCGTTCTGTGACTTCCACGCGAGGCGATCCAGGCAGCACCCTACCTGCCCAAAGGAGGAGACATGAGGACGGAAGAAGAGGCGTGTACGCGACCCAGGTTGTTGGCGGCGGTGACCAAGGTTGTGGATGCCTTGGGGCTGACCGACCCTTACGCGATCCCGCCTATCGCTGTGGAGGCCGTGTACTTTCGTTTGGGGGACGCGGTGCAGTGGCCTCCAAGCCATGGAGAAGTGCGTCACGCCATAGCGCTACGGATCGCGGAGATCCACCCGAGTAATCCAGTGGCGGAACACCTGCCGTTTTAGTTGTGAGGATGGGGGAAATAAAAAAAGCGACGCGCCAAGCTCAGTGTGGGGGGAACACCGGGGGTGCTCGGCGCATCGCAGGGTAAAAACGCTATCATCGCTTTTATCAAAAATCAAATTGAATTTGCGACGCGAACCCGGGTTCGTGTCGATTTTACTGTGTGCAACGTCTTCGATATTTTATATGTGGCATTTAGAAACAGGTGATGTCTTTTGTAATTTCATGGAGTTACAGTACGATGTCGCTATTTGCTTGACACGACATTTGGATCAGGGCACATGGGGGGAGGCGAGCGTAGCGAGACGGGGGGCAGGCGCGGATCCGAAGCTCTGAACGAAGCCGTCACCAACCCCGAATCCCCACATGCTTTTTTGATGTCTTGATCTTCAGAGCTGCGATTCACCGCCCCCCGGAAGGGGGGACGGCGCTGACCGCAGGGAAGCGCCGGGGGGGATCGATGGTTCTTGGGTTTAAGTAGAGATCCATTCAAAAAAACAGGTATCGGAAAAAACCAACAAAAGTCCACTGGTTAGGTACACATTTAAATAGGCACAGATAACCGTTTGTCAACAGTTGAGTTTTGTTGACAAACGCCATGTGTTTTTCGGTTTTGCGCGTTTTGATCTGTTGACAAACGTGTATGAGCAGATCAACGTGTGGCTGGTTTTCGTGGCAGGCGAACCTGGGTTCGTGTCTGTGGGTATTTGGAGTTGATGCGGTTCGTGGTGAGCCGCGTGGATTGATGGCTGAACAAGTGGAGGTGATCGATGGAAGAGAGTCAGTTGGTACAGGCGTTTGAGTTCGATGGTCGGCAGGTGCGTGTTGAGATGTTCGATGGGGAGCCCTGGTGGCTGGCTTTAAACGTGTTGGTGGCGATTGGGCACAATGATAGCGTCGATGTTCAAAGTGCCTTGGCGGAGGTGCCATACGAGTGGAAGGGTAATAAGCCGTTTGCGCTTCTTTTCGGAGTGGATGAACTTCCAGCGCTTTCCGAGCATGGTCTTTACGTCCTTTTGGCTCGGAGCATTATGCCTGCGGCTATCCCGTTTCATAAGTGGATTGCCAGTGAAGTGTTGCCACAGATTCGGAAGACGGGTCGGTACAGTGATTCGAAGACCCCGGTCGAGTCTCTTTTGGACGCTGTGCAGAACCTCGTGGATCACGAGCGTCGTATGCGGGAGCTGGAAGCCGAGCACTTTCGGGTTAGGTCTGCCCAGCAGGTCATTGCGAAGCGAGTAGGTGACTTGGCACGTCGTGCGGCAGAGGGTGCTGCGATGATCCTAGCTCCACCGGAGCAGGCTGAGGAGCTGGCAGTGGAGCCTGTCAAGGAGCCGGTAGTGGAGCCTCCCGTGCTTGGTGTGTGTGAGGTGCCATTGAGGGAGCGTATTAATCAGATTGTCCAGAGGTACATTGATGCTCGCGGGCTCAGCAATGAGGAAGCAGGGATGGTCTGGAGTAAATTGTATAGTGAGTTTCGAACGCGGCATGGAATCGATCTAGTTCGAAGGGCTAAGAACAGAGGACACAAGGTTTCTGGGTTAGATATCGTCGAGGAATTAGACAGAGTGAAATATCCGGGATCTTTTTCGGATCTTTACATTGTGTCTCGTGATTTGTACGGATTTCGTGCGGATTCCAAGTAATCAGCAGCGGATTTTCGTATGTGCGTTTGATACTGGCGAATCTCCATGTGGCGGATTGTGATTCGTGAGGATTTCTTGCTGATTTTAACGAATTAGCAACGGATTTCTATATGTGATTTTGCTGTTGTGGTAGGGTTCTAAATCGGTCGGTTACCCAACGGTGCCTCGGCGCAATGGTGCGCCGGGGCTTTTTATTTTCCGGGGTAGTTTCGGGGCAGTAGACGGAGTGGAATTGATCGGTTGAACAACCTTGTTGGCAGGTGATATAGAAGCGTGGGCAAAAAAAAAGGCCGTCCAGTGAGGCAAACCGGACGGCCTAAAACGAAAGGACGTGACGTGCATGGATAGCAATGGAACCAGTTTGAGGCAAGAGGGAACGAACAAGGGCAGTGCGAAACTGGCGGAGCGGATCGTCGATACGTTGAATCTGGGGCAGTACGGCGTCACGCACCGTGTGGAGGACGGGCAGCGGTGGTGGAACCTGCGGGAGATGTTGCGACACCTCGGGTACACGCTCGATTACAATCCTCCGCATGTGGAGGTTGTCCACAAGCGGTTCTTTACCATCGAGACAAGCAGGGGCCAGCAGTCCCGTGTTTACCTGTCTGATTCCGGCATGATCCGGTTCCTGGTGCGGTCAGACAAGAAAAGTGCCCAGTCCTTCCGCTACCAGATCGCGGAAGCCCAGGTGGTCGTCCCGCAGGTACCAGTCGAGCCAGCTCCGCAGGCACAGCCGAGATCCGTCCCACAGGAGCCCGCTGCACCAGCAGCGCCACGGGTAGCCGAATCTGAGAGGGTACTCGATCCCGTCGATTTCCATGGGCAGAGACTGACCCTCGTGGATCGGAGGGGCGAACCCTACGTGGCGATGCGGCCGATTGTCGAGGGTATGGGGTTGGACTGGAAGGGCCAGCATGCGAAATTGACCAGTGAAACGAGTCGTTTCTGCGTGGAGATGATCACCATGCAGCTTTTTGGGGATTCGCAAGTGCGCGAATTTACTTGTATCCCATTGCAAAAGCTGGCTGGGTGGTTGATGACCTTGCAACCGTCGCGGATGGATATGTTCATGGCCGACAAGGTGCGCATGTACCAGAATGAGTGCGACACCGCCCTCTGGAACTACTGGACGAAGGGGGTGGCAGTGAATCCGCGTGCGCAGGTCTCGGATGACCCGACGAAGATGGGGTTGCCGGACTTTCGCGATCCGCGTGCGGCTGCCGTGGGGTGGATCGAGCAATACGACCGGGCGGTGGCGGCAGAGCTGGAGGCGCGAGCGGCCAAGGAGCGAGCGCACCTCCTCGCGGCCAAGCTGGCGGAGGACGCCCCATTGGTGGACTTCGCGGAGCGCATGGAGGCGTCCCCAACGACGCATCTGGTTGGGGCCGTGGCCAAGATGATCCAGCAGGGCACGGGGCTGTCGATGGGGCAGAACCGGCTGTTCGAGTGGTTGCGCGAGAACCGCTACCTGCATCAGACGGGGAGCCGCACGAATCAGCCGACCCAGC
>Ga0315297_10000524_pt1 | contig 22567 bp, 32 predicted proteins | sample YL17G15_0_MG_FD_203628 | JGI IMG/M metagenome (GOLD analysis project Ga0315297, IMG submission 203628) | Sediment microbial communities from Yellowstone Lake, YNP, Wyoming, USA - YL17G15_0 | ecosystem: Environmental > Aquatic > Freshwater > Lake > Sediment | place: USA: Wyoming | collected... | reverse complement strand
TCCCTCAGATGAAGATGTTAATAAAATGAAGACACAAGACAGAATCTCTTCCCCTGAAATCTCGATGGTAATTGGATTACCAGAAAACTTGCAAGAGGTGTAGTATGAAACGTCATCCTATGAGGTCGATCCCCTCATCTGCCCAAAATGTCAAGGCGCTATGAGGATCATCAGTTTTATCGAAGATCAGGAGGTCATCACGGCCATCCTGAAACATCTCGGACTCCGGCTTGTCCGCTCAAGACCCCCTGCAAAGATCCACGCGCCGCCATGGAGCCAATACGCCGCGGATGACGCCTGTCAAACCGCCTTCTCCGACAGTGCCGCCTATGGCGATCCGGATTATCCCTGGGAGGCCTACGTATAAAACAAAACGCCGAGAAAAATGTGTTCAAGAGCGGATGTCTGCCTAAAATGGCCTCAAAATACCCTTCCGGTTTCACTCCCTCACCGAAATGGACAAACCCAGCGCTGAAACCCCACGTACCGCTGTCATCGCCTCCTGTCTCAACACAATATGTTGTGATAAAATCTTCTTAACATACAAGACCGCTTTCTCTATCCTCAACCCACGCAAAAGCAACTTCTTATCAATTTCAATTCAATAATAATTCAATCAATCCCGGCTGCAGATCTTCCGGCTTTAAGAGATCGTCCAGGTTGTGGCCGTCGGGCTATCCTGAAGGATCACCCCCTGAACGGCCAAGCTTTTCCGGATTTCATCGGCCCTCTGCCAATCCTTGACCTCTCTTGCAACCCGCCGCTCTGCAATCAGGGCCTCGATCTCCACGACGGCCAGGCCGCGCTTCGCCGCCTCCCGCTCCCGATCGAGACGCAGATATCCCTCCGGTTCCTCCCGGAAGAGGCCCAGGACCGCACCGATCTCCCGGAGGGCCTTCTCCGCCTGCTCAAGGATAGCAGGTGATGCTTCCGCTGTCTTCCCCGAGAGAGAGGCGTTGAGGAGGCGGATGGCATCGAAAAGATAACCGATCGCCCGGGCGGTGTTGAAATCGTCGTCCATTGCCTCGCAGAACCGCTCCCGAAGCGCCTCGATTTGATCGGTCAGCTCGCGATCCTTTCCAGAGCGCTCCTCCCCGAAAACAGCCTGCCCGCCGGCCATGCGTTCCCGGAGTGCCTTCAGAGTGGAATAGAATCGATCCATCCCTTGCCTCGCCTCGGCCAGGGCCGCATCGGAAAAATCGACGGGGCTCCGGTAATGGCTCTGCAGCAGGAAGAGCCTCAGGACTTCGGCATGATACTGCTTCAGTATGTCCCTGATGGTGAAGAAGTTGCCGAGAGATTTTGACATTTTCTCGCTGTTCACCCGGACGAAACCGTTGTGGATCCAGTACCGGGCGAGGGGCTTGCCGGTCGCCCCCTCCGACTGGGCGATCTCGTTTTCATGGTGGGGGAAGATCAGGTCCTCGCCGCCCCCGTGGATATCGAAAGTGCTGCCTAAATACCGCTGGCTCATCACGGAACACTCGAGGTGCCAGCCCGGCCTGCCGCGGCCCCAAGGGCTGTCCCACCATGGTTCCCCTTCCCTGCTCGTCTTCCAGAGGGCGAAGTCAAGGGGGTTGCGTTTCTTCTCGTTGACATCTATGCGGGCGCCGGCCAGCATGTCCTCGAACCCCCGACCGGAGAGTTTCCCGTAACCCCGGAATTTCTCGACCGCGTAGTAAACATCCCCGTCCACGACATAGGCCAGCCCTTTGGCGATGAGCGTTTCCACCAGGCGGATCATCCCGTCGACGTGTTCCGTCGCCCTGGGGGTCGCCGTGGGCCTGGCGACGCCGAGCGCCTCCATTTCCTCGTCGTGTTCGCGGATGTACCGCTCGGCGATCTCGCCAATATCCTTTTTCTGCACGCAGGCCTTCTCGATGATCTTGTCATCGACATCGGTGAAGTTCTTCACATAGGTCACTTCATAACCGCGGTACCGGAGATACCGAGTGATGACATCGAAGACTACGGCAGAACGGGCATGCCCCACATGACAGACGTCATACGCCGTGATCCCGCAAACGTAGATGCCGACCTTCCCCTCCTCGATGGGAAGGAATTCCTCTTTCTTTCTCGACTGGGTATTGAAGATTCTCAGCGACATCACGCCTCCCGACTCTTAGGGGAAAAGGGCGACACGTGGCAGACCGGCGTCTTCCCCGAGACCGGACATGATATTCATATTCTGGATCGCTTGGCCGGAAGCCCCCTTGATCAGATTGTCGATCACCGAGACGATGACGATCCGCCCGGTTCTCTTATCCACGGTCACCCCGATATCGCAGTAGTTCGACCCGACGACGGAAGAGAGATTGGGGAACTGTCCGGCAGGGCAGACCCGGACAAAAGGCTCTTTCCGATAAAACGTCTGATACAGGGCAGTCGCTTCTTCCGCAGTCACATCCTGCTCCAGCGTCGCATAGATCGTGCTCAGGATTCCCCGTTTGACCGGCAGCAGGTGCGGCGTGAAGGAAATCTTCATCTCCCGGCCCGCCAGCAGGCTGAGCTCCTGCTCGATCTCCGGGGTATGCCGGTGTTGGCCGATCTTGTAGGCCTTGAACCCCCCTTCAACCTCGCAGAACAATGAAGCGATCTGGGGATCCCGGCCGGCCCCACTGACGCCCGATTTCGAATCGGCGACGACGGAGACGGCGTCGATCCAGCGCGACCTCAGAACGGGCGCCAGCCCTAAGATGATGCCGGTGGGATAACAGCCCGGATTAGCGACGAGGCCGGCGTTGCGGATCTGCTCCCGATAGAGTTCGGGCAGACCATAGACCGCATCCCCGAGCGTCCCGGTGGCCGTATGCCGGCCGTACCACGCCTCATACGAGGCCGCGTCCCGGAGACGAAAATCCGCGCTGAGATCGACGACCTTCCGCCCGGCCCTGATAAAAATGGGTGCAAATTCCATGGAGATCCCATGGGGAAGGGCCAGAAAGATGAAATCGGCGAGACCGGCGACCTCTTCGGGAGAGGCATCGGTGTAGACGAGATTCGTGAGCCCTGCAAAGACGGGATAGACAGTGGACACCGGAACCCCCGCAAAGCGCCGGGAGGTAACCGCCACGACCTCTGCGCCGGGATGGCCGATGAGCAATCTCAGCAATTCCTGCCCGGTATACCCGCTCCCCCCGTAAACGCCGATTCTGATCACCTTGCACCTCCCCAATCTCCAAAAAAAAGGAGGCCTTCCGGCCTCCCTGCGATCTATCTCTTCGAGAACTGGAACCGTTTCCTGGCCCCTGGCTGCCCGTATTTCTTTCTTTCCACGATACGCGAATCCCTTGTCAAGAAACCGGCCTTTTTCAGGGCCGCTCTGAGTTCCGCATCATATTCCACCAGGGCCTTGGAAATGCCGTGTTTGATGGCGCCCGCCTGGCCGGCCATGCCGCCCCCGCCCACGCTGATATGAAAATCGAACAGGCCCTTTTTCCCCGTCATCTCCAGGGGCTGGTGGATGAGCATCTTCAGGCTTTCCCGCGTAAAGTAATCGTCAAAGTTCCTCTTGTTCACCTGCAGGACGCCGGTGCCTTCTTTCATATAGATTCTGGCAATGGCGCTTTTTCTCTTCCCTGTCGCGTAAAAACGTTTTTCCGTCATATCCTTCTCCACATCGTCCCGCGATCCATCCCCGAATCACGAAAATTACAAGTCAAGAATGCGCGGGCACTGTGCCTCGTGAGGATGGTCGCCGCCGGCGTAGATCTTGAGCTTTTTAAGCATGGCCCTCCCCAGCGTATTCTTGGGAAGCATCCCCTTCACAGCCGTACGCAGAACCTCTGCCGGTTTCTCCTTGAGCATCTTTCCCGCCGTAATGGCCTTTATCCCTCCCGGATAGCCCGAGTGATGGTAATAGACCTTGTCTGTCAGTTTCTTGCCGGTGAGGCTGATCTTGTCGGCATTAACTACAATCACAAAATCGCCCGTGTCCATATAGGGCGCATAAATGGCTTTGTGCTTGCCCCGCAGCCGATGGGCAATCCCGCTGGCGAGCCTCCCCAGTATCTTGTCCTCGGCATCCACGAGAACCCAGTCGCGGGTGACCTCTTCCTTCTTTGCCTGATAGGTTTTCATCATTTTCACCAATTGCATAGGATTTGGAGTTGGAGAGATACGCAAATTTCCCTCCTTTGTCAAGGAAAAACCTGCATAAAAAATTGAAAAGGGAAACGACTTTCCCGGAAGGGCTACCACGCACCTCCCTTTCCTATCCCGTACAGCGAAAAAATGGCCATCACCGTCCGGTCATCCTCCCGATCGGACACGTTCAGCTCGACGTTCCAGCACTGTTTCCGGTAGCGGAGGCCGTAGGTGGATTCAACGGTTCTGCGATCAAGCTGATTCCGCCTCAGGAGATAGGTCGCATCAAGGGATGAAGTAAGGACCGCCTTCAGGGAAAGATTGATCTCCTCCAGGGTATCCCGCGTATAGCGATACCCGGCAGAAGCCGAATCACCGCGGTCGTCGGTTAGAGTCAGGTCATAATTGTTCTTGATCCAGTCGCCGGAATTCACGTTGTACCTGTTGCGCGCCGACAGGGAAAAATAAGGAAGGGGCGCCAGATCCAGTTCCAGATCCACGTCGCCAAAGGGACGGTTGTCCCTGGCCGGAGAGGTCGCCTCCCTTCTGGCCTCCCGGATGTCGTAGGTCTGGGCCAGCTTGAAGCGCAGCATTTCACGGTAACTGACCTTCCCATCCTTCCCCTTCACCCGGGCAAGCAGGGTGTTGATGAGCGCATAGGTCAGACCGTGCTGCCCATGGACACTCTCCAGAAAATCGGGGGCGCGATCCTGAGAGGGATCGGGGATGTACGTATAGGTGAGCTCCGGTTTGATCCCGTGCCTGATCTTCTCCACCGTCCCTCCCCCGACAGCGAAAACCCTGTTGATTTCCGTGGAAAGGGTTGCCCCGAGCTGGAAGACCTCCCGGTTTCCATATTTATCATCGCCATCGGGCACGGAATCGGACCGCTCCCAGACGCTCCCCCGAAATCCCGCCTGAGGCGTCACCTGCACATAGGGGCCCAGGTTCACCGGCAGATAGAGGGTCGGGTTCATCTCCCAGAGATGCCCCTTCTGGCCCTCCTGACGGTAATAGTGATCATATCCAGCGCTGAATTCGATCTGCAGAGGAGTTCCGAAGAGGGGGCGTCTGAACCCCGTCAGGATCACCTCCGGATATTTCTGCAGGGTGGCGTCATTGTCGGCGGATGAAAAATCATCGGTGTAACGGGCCAGGGCGGTGAGATTGTAAAGGGACCAGTCTTTGACCAGCCTGACCGTGGAGTCCAGCGACCCGAGGGATTCATCCCCCAGGAACGAGACGCGCCGAAACCGCTCCTCGGGGCTTTGAGAAGTGTGATCCAGGTAATAATTGAACGAGGAAAAGTCCCGGAAATACCAGCGATCCGACACCCGGCGGATATCGCTCCGGATTGAGAAACCGGGGGTGAAGGTCGTTTCATGGTTGAGATAATAGGACCAGCGGTTCCGATCCTCCTGCCAGTCGCGGCTCATGTTCCCGAGGGCTTCCGTCACCCGCCTGCGGTCGTTGATAAAATCCCCGTAAAAGGCGCCGAACGACTCCTCGCTTGGAAAGTAACGGAGTTCCACGCCTTCCTTGAAACCGCGCTTTTCCATGTAGCGCTGATAGAAGGTTGCATCTGCGCTGCCGGAAATGGCCCAGTAGAAGGGCATCTCCACATCCAGACCGTTCTTGTCGCGGGAATAGGAAAAGCGGGGGAAGAGGAGGCCGGTTTGGCGCGTCGTCTTGGCGGGAAAGATGAGGTAAGGCACGTAGAGGAGCGGGATATCCCGGACCAGGAAGCGGCCATTCTTCAGGGTGCCGTATCCGTCGACGGTCAGATCGAGTTCACTCCCCGCCAGTCGCCAATCAGGATTTTCGCCGTCACAGGTGGTCACCGTAGCGTTTTCCAGCCGGTAGGTCGCCTCTCCCTTCTTTTCGATCCTTTCTCCCCGGATGTAGAAATGGTTACGGGCGATGAACATCTTTCCGTCATCGACCCATCCGGTTTTGGCCACGATGTCGAAAAACACCCTTTCGCCTTCGAGCACGTCCTGATCGCTCCGGAGAAGGACATTCCCCTCGGCAAAGGCCTCGTTAGTGCCGCGGTTCAAGGTCGCATAGTCGGCCTTCAGATACCCTCCGGAAAAGGTAATCAGGACCTTCCCCAGTGCGTGAAAGGTGTCTTGATCGCCGTCATAGGCAATGCTGTCCGCCTCGATGGTGACCGGTCCCCCGCTAAACTCCGTCTGCAGAGCCCAGAGGGGGGGCGTCGCCATGCCGGTCAAAAACAGAATCGTAAAAAAACAAAAGACCTCCTTGAGTCTTTGCACCTTTCCATACCTCTCAGGGCGGCCGGTCCTCAGGTACGGACTCCCCCTTCGCCTGTCATCATCCGATGGCATCGTTTGATTTCTCCCACCAGATAGAGGGAGCCTGCGGTACAGACGAGGTCCTCCTTCCCGGCCAGAGAAAAGGCACGCCTCAGGGCGTCGCCCGGATTTTCCACGACATCGATATCCGAATGGAACCGCCTGGCCGCCGGCAGCAGGACATCGAGGGGGAGGGCCCGCTCACTGTGTGGACGGGTGAGAAACACCCTGTCGGCCAGGGGAAAGAGCCTCTTCGCCATCGTGCGATAGTCCTTATCACCCAGGACACCGAAGAGCAAGAACAACCGGCGGCGGGGAAAATCGTTCTTCAACGCCCGGCAGAGGGCGGCCACCCCGGCCGGATTATGGGCGCCATCCACAAGCAACATCGGCGATCGCTGGAGAATCTCCAGACGTCCTTCCCATCGCGTCCGCTTCAGACCTTCGGAAACGGCACGCCCTTCAACGTGAAAACCGGCCTCTCCGATCAGCTCCACGGCGCCCAGCGCCAGAGCGGCATTTTTGACCTGATGCCTCCCCGCGAGAGGGCAGACAAGGCGCTCATGTCGTTGCCCGATGCCGTGGTATGAAAATGTTCCGTCCCGATGGGTCGTTGTGCGGATCTCCCTCCCCAACCGGTAAAGCGTAGCCCCTCTTTCCCGGCAGATCGCCTCCAGTGTCTCTATGACCTGTTTCTGCCCGGCGGCGGTGAGGCACTTCCCACGCTCCCTGATGATACCTCCCTTTTCCCGCGCGATCTCGGCCAGCGTGTTTCCGAGATACTCCCGGTGTTCGAGGGAGATGTTGGTGATGATCGAGACGAGTGGCATAACGACATTGGTGGCATCCAACCGCCCCCCCATGCCGATTTCCAGAACGGCGATTTCCACCTGCTGCCGGTGAAAATGGAGGAAGGCCATCGCGGTCAGAAATTCGAAATAGCTCACCTCCTCCCGGATCTGCCCTTTCACCCCCCTAACACAGATCTCCACTTCCCTGCGGCTGATCATCCGGCCGTTGATCCGGATCCTTTCCCGGAAATCGATCAGATCCGGAGACGTGTAAAGTCCGGTCTTGAATCCACCCGCGGAGAGGATCGCAGCCGTCATCGCCGCCACCGAACCCTTGCCGTTAGTTCCAGCGATCAGCACAGCGGGGAAGCTGTTCTGGGGATTGTGGAGCCGCTCCAGCAGGCAACGGATCGGATCAAGCCCTAAGCGGATACCCATTCTGTTGAAGGAGGAGAGATATTCGAGCGTATCCCGATAGGTCATGGATCACATTGCCTTGAGGGTCTTGACGAGCTCAGATCCGGATCACCTGACCGTCTTGAAGTAGGTGGATATTGGCGATTCGCAACAGGTCGATCTCGCGCCTGATCTTCTCGCGATACTGGATTTTCATGTGATAGATATAGATCCCGTGGTCGAATGAACCCAGCTTTTCCAGTTCACCGGCCAGGCCGGCAGGGGTCAGGTGGCCGCTCAGCTCGGCCACATCCCTCAGCTCTTCCGGAAGCGAGGTCTCGACAAAAATGGCCCGGATACCATCCACCTTCCCTGCTACCCGCCAGATCTCGTCGGTCGGCCCGGTGTCCCCGACAAAGACGGCGGCAACCCTGTCGTCATTTTGTCCCGTCTCGACCACATAGGCAACGGTCTCCACCTTGTGATTGACCGGGACGACAGTGACGCTCAGTCGGCCGAGTTGCAGCTTTTCGCCCGGCCGGATGGCGACATACCTCAGGACCGGCTTCTCCGTACTGGGGATGGCGGAAAAATCGGGCCAGATGATGCCGTTGAAAATGTGCTTCTTAAGCGTCTCGATCACAAGGGGGGTGCCGACGACCGTCAGAGGATCTTCTCTGTTCAAATAACAGATATTATCCGCCAGGGAGGCAAGCTCCCGGATATGATCCAGATGGGCGTGGGTGATCAGGATATGATCGACTCCGGCCTGTTCTTCCTGCGTCAGAACCGACGTCACAGCTCCGGCATCGAGCAGGGTCTTAGCGTCGATCAGAAACCCCGTAAGGCCGTATCCGGGGATCTGCGAACCATAGCAACCCAACACTCTGATTTCCATTCTCTGACATCCTCGATTAGGTAGCGCGTGACTGCCTACCCCCTAACGGTCGAAGATCATGATCCCCGAAAAGCCTGTTGGAATAATGGGGCCAGATCACCCTCGCCGACGCGGATGATGGCTCACACACCCCGTTTGGAATGCCAATGAAGCGGTTTTCGGTCCGTCGCGGCGGTTCTGTCCCTACCGGGGCAACTCATCCGCCGTTACCTTGAAGACCTGATCGCCGGGACGGACACGGTCCGTAACCTTGATGCCGATATAATCGCCAGCAACCGCCCGGAGCACCTTCTGATTGTTGACCTCCATGGAATCAAGCGGCGTGGCCAGATCCGTGGTATGTCCCGTGAATTTGAGGGTATCCCCGATCCGGACCTCCCCGTCCGTAATCTTGACGGCCGCAACGCTCGGTTTGGAAAAAAACTTCACGACTTCCCCGACCTTCTGCTCAGCCATAACCGGTCCTCCTTCCGCATGACATTGTCGGACAAAACACCGTTTTGTGACCCATTTGCGGTTAAACTATATCGTTTCTGATTAAAAATACAAGGGGGAAATTGACGGCCTCGTAAAAAGTCGAAAATGCCCAAGAATCGTCATTCCGGTGAAAACCGGAAGCCAGAGATTTCAACGCGTTACAAAAACACTGGACACCGGTTTTCACCGGTGTGACGACTTTTTACGAGAGCGTCAAAATTAAGGTAAAAACAAAAAGAAGGCGGGGCGAATGCCCGCCCTCCGCACGTTTTTTTATTTCTTTGAGGCGGGTGACTTCTTCTTTTCTTTCTCCGTCCCCGCATCGCGGACGAATTCTATGGTGGACATGGGGGCATTATCGCCTATGCGATAACCAGTTTTGACGATCCTCGTATAGCCGCCGGACCTGTCCCGATACCGCGTGGAGAGCTCCCCGAACAACTTTCCCACCATCTCCCGATCCCGGACATACGCAGCCGCCTGCCTCCTCGCATGGAGATCACCCCTCTTGCCGAGCGTGATCATCTTCTCCGCCACTTTTTTCAGCTCTTTCGCCTTCATGTCGGTGGTCTTGATCTTCTCATATTTCAAAAAGGAAGTCACCATCGTCCTAAGCATCGCCTTGCGATGGCTTGTCGTTCTCCCCAGTTTGCTTCCAAATATTCCCTGGCCCATCGAATATCACCCTTTCCCACAGACAAATCTATTCTGACTCTGCGGCCGCTTCTTCCGGGTTTTCGGCCTTGTTCCACGGAGAGAAACCCAGCTTCATGCCGAAGCCGAGACCCGAATCCAAAAGAATCTCCTTGATCTCAATCAACGATTTCCTGCCGAAATTCTTGGTCTTGAGCATCTCCGCTTCCGTCTTCTGAACCAGTTCCCCGATCAGATTGATACCGGCATTTTTAAGACAATTTGCCGAACGCACGGAGAGTTCCAGATCATCCACGTGCCGCAGAAGGATATCGTTGATATCTTCCTTTTCCACGATCTCGCGCGCTTCCCCCTCTTCTTCCGCCTCGGAGAAATTGATGAAGGGATCCAGCTGCTCTTTGAGTATCTTCGCAGAGTAGGCCACGGCATCCTCCGGGAGAACGCTCCCGTCCGTCCATATCTCAAGAATCAGGCGGTCGTAGTCTGCAACCTGGCCCACCCTGGCGTAGGTCACGGTATAACTGACCTTCTTTATCGGTGAAAAGATCGCATCGATATTGATGGTTCCCTCAGGCTGCTCCGGATCCCTTTCCTTCTGGGCGGGGACATAACCCTTACCCATCTTGACGACCAATTCCGCTTTGAGAAAAGCATCCCCGATCAATGTAGCGATATAGTGGTCGGGATTGAGGATGTTCACCGTCCCGTCGGTGATGATATCCGCCGCGGTGACCACCCCTTCCCGGGAGGTATCGATATGGATGGTCCGCGGCCCGTCCTGATGAAGCTTCAGCCGTACGCCTTTCAGATTCAGAATGATATCGGTTACGTCCTCTTTTACTCCGGGGATCGTGGAAAATTCATGAAGGATCCCGTCAAATTTCACGGAAACAATGGCCGCCCCCTGAATAGAAGAGAGTAGAATTCTCCGCATAGCATTTCCCAAGGTGATGCCGAAGCCGCGCTCCAGCGGCTGGCAGCTGAACTCCCCATAAAAACGGGTATGGGTCGCTTCGTCGATATCGACTCTTTTGGGTTGAATCAAACTGCGCCAGTTTCTCTGCATAATTTCTTTCCTTGTCCTTCCGATACCTGGTTAGTGCTTACTTGGAATAAAGCTCTACGATCAGCTGTTCCTTTACCGGCATCGTCAATTCTTCACGGGTAGGAAGCGTCTTCACGACGCCCCTGAAGTTTGTTTTATCGATTTCCAGCCATTGAGGCACACCCCTTCTGGCAACGGTTTCCATAGCCTCGAGGATCCGCTCGACCTTGCGGCTCCCCTCTCTGACCTGGACCTCGTCTCCGAGCTTGATCAGATAAGAAGGGACATTGACCGGCTTTCCGCTGACCATAAAATGGTTATGTCTTACCAGCTGTCTTGCTTCCGTACGCGAATTGGCAAACCCCATCCTGAAGACCATGTTGTCCAGCCTTCTCTCCAGAAACACGAGGAGATTGGTCCCGGTAATTCCTTTTTGTCTGTCCGCTTTATGGAAATATCCCCGGAACTGCTTTTCCAGCAGGCCATACATCCTCTTGAGCTTCTGCTTTTCTCTCAACTGGACGCCGTAGTCGGAGAATTTTTTCCGCATCTGGCCGTGATCTCCCGGCGCATAACTCCGCCTTTCATAGGCGCATTTTTCACTGTAGCATCTGTCCCCCTTGAGAAACAGCTTTAAACCTTCTCTCCGGCACAACCTGCACGTGGATTCTCTATATCTTGCCAAAAATGCCTCCCTGATCAGTGATCAATTAACAATTATCCGTGTACAATGATCAACGATCAACGGCGACTGACCGTTGATCATTGATCGTTGACAGTTGCTTAAACCCTTCTGCGTTTGGGCGGACGGCACCCGTTATGGGGAATCGGCGTCACGTCGCGGATCAGACTGATCTTGAGCCCTGCCAGTTGCAGCGATCTCAGGGCCGATTCCCGGCCTGAACCCGGTCCTTTGACGTAGACCTGAACGGATCTCACCCCATGTTCCCTTGCCTTCTTCACGGCGTCCTCCGCCGCCATCTGCGCCGCAAAGGGGGTGCTTTTCCTCGACCCCTTGAACCCCTGCATTCCGGCGGACGCCCAGGCAATGACATTCCCGCTCAGATCGGTAATCGTCACAATCGTATTGTTAAAGGTCGACTGAATGTGCGCTATCCCCTCGGAGATATTTTTCTTTTCCTTTTTCTTCCCTGTTTTTCTGACTGGCTTTGCCATTGGTCCTCCGGATCCACTCCCCTATTTCTTCTTGCCGGCAATCGACCTCCTCGGTCCTTTTCTTGTCCTGGCGTTGGTGCTCGTTCTCTGGCCCCTGACGGGAAGTCCCTTTCGATGCCGCAACCCGCGGTAGCTCCCGACGTCCATCAGCCTCTTGATGGACATGGACACATCCCGTCGCAAATCCCCTTCGACCTTCTGTTCCTTGTCGATGATACTCCTGATGGAGGTTATTTCCGCATCTGCAAGCTGGTCGGTTCTCGTATCGGGACTGACGCCGGCTTCGCGAAGGATCTCTTTTGATTTTGACCGCCCGATCCCGTAGATGTAGGTCAAAGCGATCTCCATCCTTTTGTTCTTGGGTAAATCCACACCTGCAATTCGTGCCACCTGACAACCTCCTGAAAATTTGAATCCTTATCCCTGACGCTGCTTATGCTTCGGATTTTCGCAAATCACACGCAACACGCCCCGCCTTTTGACGACCTTGCACTTTTCACATATTTTCTTGACCGAAGAACGTACTTTCACGATCATCACTCCTCTATCCGCCGAAGGCACGGCGTGGACCGCCGACCGGTCTACCGCCTTCGCTATTTAGTCCTGTAAACGATCCTTCCCCGGGTCAGGTCATAGGGAGACAACTCGACCGTGACCTTGTCGCCCGGAAGAATCTTGATAAAATGCATCCTCATCTTCCCGGAAATATGGGCCAGAACGCGATGACCGTTTTCCAGCTCCACACGAAACATGGCATTGGGCAGGGGTTCAATCACCCGGCCTTCAACCTCTATTGCTTCCTCTTTCGCCATAATTTCCACCCGGGGACAGATTTCAAATCTGTCCCCCCGTAGGCTCCTTTCTCGCCCGGGGACAGATTTCAAATCTGTCCCCATGCCGCCGTCACTGAATCAGGCTGAGAATATCCGGTCCGTTTTCCGTAATCGCTACGGAATGTTCAAAGTGCGCGGAAAGTTTTCCGTCCTCTGTGACCACGGTCCACCCGTCCGGCAGAACCTTGATCCGGTAACTTCCCTCATTGACCATCGGCTCTATGGCCAGGACCATTCCCGGCCGGAGCTCAATCCCTCTTCCTCGGACACCGTAATTGGGGATCTGCGGCTCTTCGTGGAGGCTTCTGCCGATGCCGTGTCCGACAAAATCCCGGATAACCGAAAAGCCGTCCGCTTCAACGCGCCGCTGGACAGCGGCTGAAACATCTCCCAGGCGATTGCCCGCCCGCGCCTGATGGATCGCGTCGTAAAGACTCTCTTCGGTCGCCCTCATCAGTCTCTGGGCTTTCGCGGAAACGGGTCCAACCGCAACAGTGATGGCGGCATCGCCGAAATACCCCTTGTAATCCACCCCGAAGTCGAGGCTCAGAATATCTCCGGAGATGAGAGGTCTTTCCGACGGCAGCCCATGAACCACTTCGCCATTCACGGATGTACACAGAGCAAAGGGATAGCCGCGGTATCCCTTGAATGCGGGCCTGACCCGTCTCTTGTGCGACAGCTCTTCGGACATTCTGTCAAGCTCGCGGGTAGTTACGCCCGGCTTTACCTTTTCCCTCAATTCGCACAAGATCTCCGCAACGATCAGATTGCTCGTCCGCAGCTTCTCAATCTCGTCCGGCAATTTCAGGATGACCATGTCAATGATCCGATTCTTCCGGTAGAAATGCATCCCTCAACGTCTTCTGGCTATCTTGCCTTTTTTCATGAAACCTTCATACTGTCTTGTCAGCAGATGGGTCTCGATCTGCCCCGCCGTATCCAGGGCGACACCCACGACAATCAGGAGAGCCGTTCCTCCGAAGTAGAAGGGAACATTGAAAGAACTGATCAGAATGCTGGGAAGCACGCAGACGGCGGAGACATAGATCGCCCCCCCGAACGTCAGCTTCGTAAGGACATCATCGATATACTCGGCCGTCTTCTTGCCCGGCCGGATGCCTGGTACGTAACCGCCGTATTTTTTCATGTTGTCGGCCACGTCCACCGGATTGAAGGTAACGGCCGTATAGAAAAAACAGAAGAAGACGATAAAGGCCACGTAGAGCAACTCATAGCCGACCCGTCCCGGGATCAGCGCACCCGCAACCGCCTTCATCCAGGGATGGGGGATGAAATTCGCGATCGTCGCCGGAAACATGATGATCGAAGAGGCAAATATCGGCGGGATGACGCCGGCCGAATTGACCTTCAGGGGAAGGTGGGTCGACTGACCGCCGTACATCTTCCTCCCGATGACCCGCTTCGCATACTGCACGGGGATCCTTCTCTGTCCACTCTCAACAAAGACGATCACGCCGATGACCAGTACCATCATCAAGATAAGGATGAGTATGAAAAAAATTCCCATTTCACCCGAGAAGAGGAGGCGGAAGGTGTTGATGATCGCCTCCGGCCCGCGGACCACGATACCGGCGAAAATGATCAGCGAGATGCCGTTGCCGATCCCCTTTTCGGTAATCTGCTCCCCCAGCCACATGATAAACGCGGTCCCCGCCGTCAGGGTGATCACCGTCATCAGCCGGAACGCCCAGCCGGTAGTGATGACTATGGAGGCCCCCGTGGGACCCGCCATGTTTTCCAGCCCGATGGAAATTCCAAATCCCTGGATCAGGCTGAGAACCACCGTCCCATAACGGGTGTACTGCGTGATCTTTCGCCTGCCCGCTTCTCCCTCTTTGGAAAGCTTTTCCAGGTAGGGGACGGCCACGGTCAAAAGCTGCAGGATGATCGAGGCGCTGATGTAGGGCATGATCCCCAGCGCAAAGACCGAAAGATTGCTCAGCGCCCCCCCGGCAAACATGTCAAAGAGCCCAAGCAGAGATCCCTTTGCCTGTTCGAAAAAGGCAGCCAGTGCCGCAGTATCGATCCCGGGTGTGGGGACATGAGCGCCGATCCGGTAGACCGCCAGAAGGAGAAAAGTAAAGAGAATCCTCTTCTGAAGCTCCGGTATCTTGGAGATATTTTTTAAGCCTTCTAACAAATCAGCCGACCTCTACAATTGTGCCGCCTGCGGCTTCAATCTTCTGCCGCGCCCCACGGCTGACCATATCCACCTTCAGGGAGAGAGGGAAGCCGATCTCCCCATTTCCCAATACCTTGATTCCGTCCGCCTTCCGCGTCACCAGCCCCGCGGACAGCAGTGTCTCCCGGTCAACAACCGATCCCTCCGGAAAGCGTTTCAACTCCTCGATATTGACCGTGGCGATGATCCGCCTCATGGGATTCTTGAATCCCCGTTTGGGCAGTCTTCGCGAGAGGGGCATCTGCCCTCCCTCGAAATTTGGTCTGACACTGTGTCCGGAGCGGGCATTCTGACCCTTTGCCCCTTTTCCGGCCGTGCCGCCGTGCCCCGAGCCGTCTCCGCGACCGACCCTTTTGTTCTTCTTCCGCGAGCCTTCCGGCGGTTTCAATGTTCCCAGATTCATTTCCCGCTCTCCTCAACTTCCACCGCAGCCACGAGGTGATCGACCTTCCGGATCATACCGCGTATTTCAGGCGAATCGTTCAGCACAACGGTCTTATTTACCTTCCCTAACCCCATGCCGCGAAGGACCCTGCGCTGAGCCTCAGGCCGGCCTATGAAACTTTTCACCAGTGTAATCTTCAGTTTTTTTACCACAACCTACCCCTCTAAGCGCTAATTTCAGCAATGCTCCTGCCTCTGACCGCAGATATATCTGCCGGCGCCTTCAACTGCCCCAGGCCCTCTATGGTCGCCTTGACCAGGTTGTGAGGATTATGCGAACCGAGGCACTTCGTAAGGATGTTCTGAACCCCGGCCACTTCCAGGACAGCCCGGACCGCCCCGCCGGCAATCAGTCCGGTCCCTTCGGACGCAGGCTTCAGAAGGACTTTCCCGGCGCCGTAATGCCCGATGACGCTATAGGGAATTGTCCTGTTCTCGATCGCCACCCTGATCATGGTTCTCTTGGCCTGTTCCATACCCTTTCGGATTGCCTCCGGGACTTCATGCGCCTTGCCCAGACCGGCGCCGACGGACCCTTTTCCATCGCCGACAACTACAATGGCACTGAACCGGAAGCGGCGTCCGCCTTTCACCACTTTGGCCGTCCTGTTTATCGCAATCACCCTGTCGAGAAGTTCCAATTCTTCCATATTTTTACTTTCCAACGATCTTTCCCTTCCCTATCGATTGTCGAATTGCAGGCTCAAAACTTCAGTCCTGCTTCTCTCGCGCCGTCGGCCAGAGACTTTACCCTGCCGTGATAGAGGTACCTTCCGCGATCGAAGACGGCCTCTTCAATACCGATGGCCTGGAGTCGCTTTGCCAGCAGCATCCCCACCGCTTTCGCCGCCTCTATATTTTTCAGATCGCCGAGAGAATTCTCCAGTTCCTTGCATAGCGTAGATGCCTCGGCAAGGGTCCTTCCTGAATCATCGGCAATGGCCTGAACATAAATATGCGCAGCCGACCTGAACACGGACAGGCGCGGTCTCTTCTCGGTCCCGGACACCTTCCCCCTGACCCTCTTCTTCCGTTTGATCCTGATCTTTTCAATTCTCTTCGTTGCCAATATTCTACCTCTTCACGGGATGCACCGAGACTGGAGCCCGGCACACCGAAAACTTAGGCCCCTACTGATTTGCCGACCTTACGTCTGATCTTCTCGCCCGCATACTTGATCCCCTTGCCCTTGTACGGCTCCGGCTTTTTCAGACTTCGGATCTCCGCTGCCACCCGGCCGACCAACTGCTTGTCAATACCGGATACGACGATGTTGATCTGCTTATCGACCTTAATCTGGATCCCGTCCGGTATTGGATACTCAACCGGAGAAGAAAAGCCAATGGTCAGTTTAAGCTTATTGCCGATGACTTCCGCACGGTATCCGACTCCTGATATCTCCAGCCCCTTTTCAAACCCGCTGGTGACCCCCCTGACCATATTCGTAAGCAAGGTTCTGACCAGGCCATGATAGGATCTCTCTTTTCTTCCGTCGGACAGCCTTTTGACCTCTACCATCCTTTCGCCCAGAATCACATCAACGCCCTTTGGCGCTTTAAGGGAAAGATTTCCCTTGGGGCCCTCAACCTTTATGATGGACTGATCCTGGCTGACCCTCACCCCGGGAGGAATTTCCACGGGTATTTTACCAATTCTTGACATGGTTTCCTCTCCAAACTGGGGACAGATTTCAAATCTGTCCCCATGCTCTCCACTTACCACACATTGCAGAGGAGCTCTCCACCCAGTCTCAATTCCCTGGCTTCCTTATCGGTCATCACCCCCCTCGAGGTGGAAAGAATGGAGATGCCATAACCGTTAAGCACCTGAGGAATATTCTCACTTTTCACATAAACCCTTCTGCCGGGTTTGCTTACCCTCTGAATATCCGTGATAACGGTTCTTTTCGTATCCGGGTACTTCAGATAAACCCTCAATATCTCATGCCCGCGCGGATCATTTTTGATGTCATAGCCGCTGATGAAACCGGATTTCTTCAACACCTTCGCCATGTTCAGATTGATCCGCGAGCTCAACACATCAACGCTCTTGAAATGAACGCGGTTGGCATTTCTGATCCTGGTGAGCATGTCTGCGATCGGATCGGTCATCCCCATATCACTGCTCCTCTTTCTACCAGCTTGATTTGATGACGCCCGGAATTTCTCCCTTTAAAGAAAGATTTCTCAGGCAAATCCTGCACATATCAAATTTTCGATAATAGGCCCTTGGTCTTCCGCATAGCGGGCACCGGTTGTAACCCCTCACCGAGAATTTCGGTTTTCTATTGGCCTTCACAATCAAGGATGTCTTTGCCACTCTCAATCCTCCAGAGATATATCCTTAGTCACGCTGCTTTCAGTTTCTGAACGGCATTCCCATAAGTTTCAGAAGCTGCCTCGCCTCATCATCAGTTTTAGCCGTAGTGACGATGGCAATGTTCATGCCTCTGATTTTATCTACCTTGTCATATTCGATCTCCGGAAAGATGATCTGCTCCTTCATCCCAAGGGAGAAATTCCCTCTGCCGTCAAACGATTTTGGGGAAACCCCCCTGAAATCACGGACGCGGGGGATGGCCACGCTGACCAATCTGTCGAAGAACTCGTACATCCGCTCACTCCTGAGAGTTACACAGCATCCAATGGACATCCCCTGGCGAAGCTTGAAAGTCGCGATGGACTTCCTCGCCTTGGTGATGATCGGCTTCTGTCCCGTGATCCTGGTCAGCTCTTCCACCGCACTATCAAGGATCTTGACATTCTGAATGGCTTCCCCGAGCCCCATGTTGACCACGATTTTCACCATTCGGGGAACTTCCAGCGGGTTCTTATAGTGAAACTCCCTGACGAGAGCCGGAACGACTTCCTTTGTATAGTATTCTTTTAGTCTTGCCATCTTTCCCCAGCCTATGTATCCAAGATCTCGTGACACTTGCTGCAGACACGCACCTTTTTCCCATCGTCCAGGACCTTGTATCCGATCCGGACACCTGTACCGCATTTACTGCACAGATACAAAACATTGGAAACGTGGATCGCCCCCTCCTTCTCGACAATGCCACCTTTGCCCTTGGCATCCGGCTTCTTGTGCCTCTTGATCAGGTTGATCTTCTCCACGATGACCCGCTCACGATCGGCGATCGTGCTCATGATCTTGCCTGTCTTGCCTTTCTCTTTCCCGGCAATGACCTTTACCGTATCCCCCTTTTTCAATCGCTTTTCCAGCATCGCTTGTTCCTCTATCGTTCTCTAACGGGGACAGATTTCAAATCTGTCCCCATCAGATTTCAAATCTGTCCCCATCAAATCTATAAAACCTCGGGCGCCAGCGATATGATCTTCATGAACTGTTTTGCCCGGAGCTCCCGCGCCACCGGCCCGAAGATTCTTGTTCCGATCGGTTCCATCTGGTTCGAAATGAGGACAGCGGAATTATCGTCAAATTTCAGGTAAGAGCCATCAGGCCTCCTCACCTCTTTAACGGTCCTGACGACCACCGCCTTCATCACATCGCCCTTCTTCACCTTCGAATTCGGCAGGGCCTCCTTGACAGCGATGACAATCACATCACCAAGGCTGGCATATCTTCTCTTTGAGCCTCCAAGAACCTTGATGCATGCTACTTTCTTGGCGCCGGAATTGTCCGCCACATTCAACACGGTCTGCATCTGAATCATATTCAATACCCCATTGCGCTTAGGGAGTAATGGGCAAGTGGTAAGGAGTTAGGAAACAAAATGCCTTACGCCTAACGCCTAACTCCTTGTTCAACCCTGCGCCGTCGTGCAATCTACCTTGCCTTCTCCAAGATCTCCAGCATCCGCCACCGTTTATCCTTGCTCAGCGGACGCGACTCGATGATGAGAACCTTATCCCCTATCTGACAGCGGTTTTGCTCATCATGGGCCTTGTATTTCTCATAACGCTTGATGTATTTATGAAATACAGCATGCTTCACGAGTCTCTCCGCCCGCACCACGATCGTTTTGTCCATTTTATTGCTGACCACCACACCCTTGATGGTACTCTTGTTACCGCGCTGCTCCACTACTTTCCTCCTTTTCGACCAGAACCGTTTTGATACGGGCGATATCCCTGCGAACCTGGCCCAACATGGCGGAAGAATCGAGCTGCCCCGCGGCATGACGAAGGCGGAGCTTGAAAAGCTCTTCCGTGAGTTCTCTATTCTTCTGCTGCAACTCACCGCTGCTAAGATCTCTGATCTCTTTAATTTTCATCAGACATCTCCCTTGTAAGAAACTTCGTTCCGATGGGGAGCTTATGAGCCGCCAGGATGAAGGCCTCTTTGGCGATCTCCTTTGAAACCCCCTCTATCTCATAGAGTACAACACCCGGTTTGATCACCGCCACCCACTCTTCCGGAGCACCCTTTCCCTTTCCCATACGGGTCTCGGCTGGTTTCTTCGTCACGGACTTATGCGGGAATATCCTGATCCAGATCTTTCCGCCGCGCTTGACGTGACGAGTCATCGCCACCCGCGCCGCCTCGATCTGTCTTGCGGTAATCCAGCCGCACTCTGTTGCCTGAAGGGCATATTCGCCAAAAGCCACGGTATTCCCCCGCGTGGCCTTTCCGCTCATACGGCCCCTTTGCACTTTTCTGAATTTTACCCTTTTCGGCATTAACATCTTTTATAGCCCCTGTTCTTCCCGCTCATCCCCACGATCTCCCGGGATATCGGCCCTTCAAGAAAAACCTATTTTGCGATCTCTTTCTTCCCTGGCAGTACTTCCCCATGGAATATCAGTACTTTGACACCAATGAGCCCATATGCCGTCCGGGCTTCGGTAAAACCGCAATCGACATCGGCCCTCAGGGTATGAAGGGGCACCCTGCCCTCTCGATACCATTCCGATCTGGCCATTTCGGCGCCACCCAAACGTCCGCCACAGTTCACCCGGATCCCCTTTGCCCCGAACTTCATCGCCGCAGTGACACATTTCTTCATCGCCCGGCGGAAAGCAACCCGTCTCTCCAACTGCTGTGCGACATTTTCGGCTATCAGTTGCGCGTCGATCTCCGGCTTGCGGACCTCAAGAATATTGATGATCACCTCGCTTGTGGTGATCGCCTCGAGATCCTTTTTCAATTTTTCAATCTCGGATCCCTTCTTCCCAATGATGATTCCGGGGCGGGCCGCATGAATATTCACCTTGGCCTTATTGGCAGCCCTTTCGATTTCTATTCTGGAGATGCCGGCATGGTAAAGCTTCTCCTTGAGGAATTTTCTGATCTTGATATCCTCATGGAGCAACTCACAGTATTTCTTTTCTGAAAACCATTGTGAGCTCCACGTTTTGACACCACCCAACCTCAACCCGATCGGGTTAACCTTCTGCCCCAATCTGTCACCTCCTCAACTGTTACTGTTCATCCAGGACCACGGTGATATGACTCATCCGTTTTTTTATCGCTGCCGCCCTCCCCTGAGCCCTTGCCCTCCACCTTTTCAGAGAGGGACCCTGATCAACAAAAATCTCCTTCACGAAAAGGATTTTTTCATCGATATTAGGATTTTGCTTCGCATTGTCCAGCGCGGAATTGAGAACCTTGCTGACGTGACCGGCCGCATATTTCCTCACGAAACGGAGAATCTGCTTCGCTTCCTCAACCTTTTTTCCTCTGACCAGATCCACCACCAGACGCGCCTTCTGTGGCGATATCCTGATATACTTGGCAACTGCTCTTGCTTCCATAACTGACTCCAAACCGCCGATGGGAACCATCCCAGTTAGGGGACAGATTTCAAATCTGTCCCCCTGATTCTACAGAAAAGCTGCTACTTGCGCAGCTTCGTCTTGCGGTCTCCGGCATGGCTGTAAAATGTCCTTGTTGGTGCAAATTCACCCAGCTTATGACCCACCATGTTTTCGGTCACAAAGACCGGGATGAATTTTTTCCCGTTGTGTACAGCAAAGGTCTGTCCGATCAATTCGGGGGTTACTGTAGAACGGCGCGACCAGGTCTTGATGACCGCCTTGCTCCCCGTAGCATCCTGCCTTCTGACCTTTTCAAGAAGCCTTTCCTCAATAAATGCACCCTTCTTAATTGAACGTGCCACCTTTTAACCCCTTCTTTTTACAATATATTTATCGGTACTTTTATTGGTACGCGTTTTATGGCCCTTTGTCGGCACGCCCCACGGGGTACAAGGATGACGCCCCCCGGATGACTTTCCTTCACCGCCACCCATCGGATGGTCAACCGGGTTCATGGCCACACCTCTGACCCTGGGCCGCCGCCCAAGCCAGCGTGACCGTCCCGCCTTCCCGATACTCAGGTTTTCATGATCGATATTGCCGACCTGGCCAATGGTAGCCTTGCATTCCAGGAAGACCTTTCTAACCTCGCCGGAGGGAAGACGAACCTGGGCGTAGCCTGCCTCCTTGGCCATCAGCTGCCCGTAGGCGCCCGCGGACCGGATCATTTGACCTCCCCGACCAACCTTGAGCTCCAGATTGTGGATGAGGGTTCCCAGGGGAATATTCTTCAGAGGCACGGTATTGCCGGGTTTGATATCGGCATTTTCCCCGCTGACCACGGCATCGCCTACCACAATCTTGGCCGGGGCGATGATATATCTCTTTTCGCCGTCGATGTAATTCAGCAGGGCAATCCGCGACGATCTGTTGGGATCGTATTCGATGGCGCCTACACGAGCCTGAATATCTTCCTTGTCTCTCCTGAAATCGATCAGCCGGTACCGCCGCTTGTGCCCCCCGCCGATGTGGCGGCTGGTCATCCTTCCGTAGCTGTTGCGGCCTCCCGTTTTCTTCAGCGGACGTAAAAGACTCTTCTCCGGCTCAGCCCTGGTGACCTCTTCAAAGTCCGAACAGGTCTGAAACCTTCTTCCCGGTGACGTCGGCTTGTACTTTTTGATTCCCATCCCCTTTATTCCCTCATCCTTAAAAAATGTGAGGCGTGGGTTGTGAAGCGAGAGGCGTGAAAACCTCCTTACTCCTTACCCCTTACTCCATCGCTTCAATCCGGTTGCCGGGAGCCAGTGTAACAACCGCCTTCTTCCAGGAGCGCCTTTCACCCACGGTCTTTCCCGTTCTTTTTTTCTTGCCGCGGACATTCATGACCCGCACGCTCAGCACCTTGACCTTGAAGAGCTTCTCAACGGCCCGACTGACTTCGATTTTGTTGGCGCCCGTGTGCACCTCAAAGTGGTACTGATTCGCAGCATCCTTGGCAACCGTGCTCTTCTCCGTGATCAGCG
>Ga0315297_10000523_pt1 | contig 22615 bp, 22 predicted proteins | sample YL17G15_0_MG_FD_203628 | JGI IMG/M metagenome (GOLD analysis project Ga0315297, IMG submission 203628) | Sediment microbial communities from Yellowstone Lake, YNP, Wyoming, USA - YL17G15_0 | ecosystem: Environmental > Aquatic > Freshwater > Lake > Sediment | place: USA: Wyoming | collected... | reverse complement strand
GAGACCGGTGTCTGGATATATCGACCGCCAAACCAGGATCAATCACATGCAAATCCTTAACCGGACATCGATGGGGGATAATCATATAAGAACTCCGCATCCTGGTTACCAGTCTGGTCGGTCGGGGTGCGGGAAGAGTTGGATAGAGACATTTTGAAGTGCAAAGGCTGCCGCCATGCTCCCCAAGAGTCTTGGCGGTTTTTTACTTTTGGTCATCGTGTTCATCCGACTGTGAGAAAATTTTTAGAAAGGAGGATGCACAAGATGTCAGAAGGTACAGTGAAGTGGTTCAATGAGCAGAAGGGCTTCGGCTTCATCGAGAAGGCCGAAGGCGGCGACGTGTTCGTTCACTACAGCGCCATTCAGGCCGGCGGTTTCAAGACTTTAGCCGAGGGTCAGCGCGTCAGTTTCGACGTTGCGCAGGGCAAGAAAGGCCCGGCCGCGGAAAACGTAAGGGCCCTATAATTTGAGTCCGTAGAACAGAAGAGGCACTCCGGCGCCCGAGAATGGTGCCGGGGCGCCTCTTTTTATTACAGGAGGCTCTCACATCCGCAGGGCGGGGATGCCCGGCACGGAACATTTTTACCGGCGGGGCTTCGGGTTAAAGCTCCCGGTCAATTTTTTGAAACGATTGAAAGGCAGGAGGGCTTTGAATGGCGAGAACGAAATTCACCTTCGAGAAACGGCAGAAAGAAATCGCCAAACGGCAGAAAAAAGAAGAAAAGGCGGCCCGCCGAGCCGAGGCGAAACAACTGAAGGCAGCCCCGGAATCCGTCGTCCGGACCGAAGATCAGGAAATGGAAGATGTCAGCGCCGATCTTCCGCCCGCGACGGAGAACCCAGTCCATGCAGACGATCACAAAGAAGGTTCCCACTAACAGATCCCCCTCCCCTTTCTCTCCCTTTTCACTCGAAGAGCGGGCTTTTTCTCCTTGACTGACCGTCGCCTGCAGTGCTATCTAAGATCCCGCCTCCGTGACAATTTCTCATCCTTATTGCGTTTCCTGGCCTCCGGAGAGAGGGCAGCGAAAAGGTGTCTGTAAATCAGCTACATTAGCAGATAAAGCACGGGGAAACAGGACCCGGAATGGAGGTCTGCCAGGATGGACGAATCGATTGTCATCACGCGGCATGGGAAAATCGCCGAGGTCGCCCTGAATCGGCCCCGGTCCTACAACGCCTTCGACCTGGAGGCGGATGATCAGGGGCGCACCAGAGGATCATGACCATGCTCATCGCCGGCGACATCGGGGGAACGAAGACGAACCTGGGGTTATACTCCCGGGAGGCCGGCCCCCGCGCGCCGCTTCACGAAGAAACCTTTCCCAACGCCGGTTACAGCAGCCTCACGGAGATCGTCACGAAGTTTCTGGCCCGGGCGGGCATGACGGCCGACCACGCCGTCTTCGGCATCGCAGGCCCCGTTCTCCGCAAGGAGGCAGCCGCCACCAACCTCCCCTGGGTGATCCGCACGGAGGAACTGACCCGGACATTGCGGGTCCGTTCGGCCCGCCTGCTCAATGACCTGGAGGCAATGGCCTGGGGTGTTCCCCTTCTGCAAAAGGGGGATCTGCTGATGCTCCACGAAGGCAAGGCCGCCCCCGGCGGGGCACTGGGGATCATCGCCCCCGGAACCGGCCTCGGAGAGGCGTTTCTGACCCGCGAGGGGGAGAGTTACCGGGCCCACTCCTCGGAAGGGGGCCACGCCGACTTCGCACCGACCAACGATCTGGAGATCGGATTGCTGCAATACCTCCTCCGCCGCTACCCGCACGTCAGTTACGAACGGGTCTGTTCCGGACTCGGCATCCCCAATGTCTACGAATACATGAAGGAGGCTCGCTTCGCCGCGGAGCCCAACCGGGTCTCGGAAAAGCTCGCCCGGACGGAGGACCAAACTCCGATCATCATCGAGGCGGCGCTCGATCCGGTCAGTCCCTGCCGGCTCTGCCGGGAAACCATAGATCTGTTCGTTTCCATCCTCGGCGCCGAGGCGGGCAATCTGGCCCTGAAGGTCATGGCGACGGGCGGCATCTATCTGGGGGGCGGCATCCCGATCCGTCTCGCAAACATTCTGGGCAGCGGACCGTTCATGGAAGCCTTCCTCCGCAAAGGGCGTTTTTCGCATCTTATGGAACGGATACCTGTTCATGTGATCCTCAACCCGAAGGTCGCCCTGATCGGTGCGGCCGCCTGCGGCCTGAACGAGCCCGCGGGGTGAACCCGGAGGGAAAGCCGGCTTTCCGCCGTGGGATCCAAAAGAACTGGACCACTTGGAGAGTCAGTTATCCGTCCTTTTCCATTGACACCCCCCGGCTGTCTTCCCTATACTATCCCTGCTTTTGACGTACGATGAAAAGGCCAGACCGCCGGTATGGGCCATACCTGAAAATGCTTCGGCGGGCGGCAGGCCCGGCTGCGGGATACCGGGATTTTCAGCAAGGCAACCAGGAAGAAGGCCATGATCTCCCGACGCGGGTTCTTGAAGACGCTGGCCGGGATCGCCCCGATCCTCGGCAGCGCGGGACTGTGTCTCTCCTCCCCCCTGTGGGAGCGCCTGCTTCCGGGGGATCGCGCCGGAGAGCTCTTCGCCCTCGACCCGAAAAGCGATCTGGTCCGCCTCGCCCCCCGGGCGCGCTTCTGGACCTCAGTCCCCCTCGCCGGCGCCGATTGCCGCCAGTGCCACCCCCCCCAGGAAAAGCTGGCCGGGAAACGGGTCCGCCACGAGACGGGGCTCGTCAAGTGCCTCCTGTGCGCCCAGGGCTGCGTCATCAAGACCGGCGGGCGGGGCCGCTGCCGCGTCCGCATGAACGTGGGCGGCGAACTCAGGAGCCTCGTCTACGGCCGCCCCATTACCGTCCACATCGACCCGATCGAGAAGAAGCCCCTCTACCACTTCCTCCCCGGCGCCGCGGCCTTTTCGCTTGCGACCGCCGGCTGCCCGCTCCGTTGCAAGTTCTGCCAGAACTGGGAGATCTCCCAGGCCTCCCCGGAGGATTACCAGGTCTCCCCGGCGCCCCCCGCGCTGATCGTCCGTTCCGCGCAGGCGCGCCAGGCGCCCGTCATCGCCTTCACCTACAACGAGCCGACGGTCTTTATGGAGTACATGACCGACATCGCCCGCGAGGCGAAAAAAGAGGGCCTCCGCCCAGTCCTGATCAGCTGCGGGATCATGAACGAGGCGCCGCTTGCCGAGCTGTGCGAGACGCTCGATGCGATCAAGATCGACCTGAAGGGCTACGATGAGACGTTTTACCGCGACGTCTGCGGCGCCGAGCTCAGCCCCGTGCTCAGGAGCATCAAACAGATCGCGAAGAGCCGCGCCCACCTGGAGATCGTCAACCTCGTCGTCCCAACGCTCAACGACTCCAAGGAGATGCTCCGCGGCCTGATCGACTGGGTCCTGGGCGAAATCGGCCCCGACGTCCCCGTCCATTTCACCCGCTTCCACCCGGACTACCAGCTCCTCAACCTGCCGCCCACGCCGGTCTCGACGCTGGAGCGGGCCCGGGAGACGGCGATGGGCCGGGGGATGCACTATGCCTATGTGGGAAACGTCCCGGACCATTCGGGAAACAACACCTACTGCCCTTCCTGCGGGAAGGCGGTGATCAAACGCACGGGATTTTTCACCGTGGAAACGAACATCAAAACCGGCCGCTGCACATTCTGCCGCGGGAAGATCGCCGGCGTCTGGAGCTGAGCGGGAATGACATAAAAGGACACATTTCAAAAATCTCGAAAGGAGATCCGCTATGAGTTTCATGCAAATCGGTATGCCGTTCGTCGTCTTCAGCCTGGGGCTCACCGTGGCCTGCCAGGCGGGAAAGGGAGGGGGCGAGGTCCGTCCCCCCGTCGTGGCCGGGAAGTTCTACCCGGAATCAGCGTCCGTCCTCAGGCTCGCCATTGAGAAATTCATGCAGGACGCCCTACCGGCACAGGCAAGGGAACCTCTCGCCATCGTCGTCCCCCATGCCGGCTACATCTACTCCGGCCAGATCTGCGCCGACGGCTACAGCCAGGTCAGGAACCGGCCCTACGACATCGTCGTCATCCTGGGCACCAACCACCAGGCCCCCGGCCTCCGGAAGATCGCCCTCTACCCGGGCGGCGGCTTCCGGACCCCCCTGGGAACCGCCCCGGTGGACGGGGAGATCGTCTCGGCGCTCCTGGCGGCCAGCCCCGACTGTACGGCCGACGCGGCGCCCCACGCCCACGAACATTCGGTCGAGGTCCAGGTTCCCTTCCTCCAGGTCCTTTTTCCGAAGGCAAAGATCGTCCCGGCGATCGTCGCTGAGGCGGATGCGGCCCTCTTTAACCGCTTCGGCGCCGCCCTGGCCCAGGTCCTGAAAGGGCGCCGGGCGCTCATCGTCGCGAGCTCCGATCTCTCCCATTACCCGTCGGCGGCGGATGCGGAAATTGTGGACAGAAAGACGCTGGCGGCGATCCTCTCCCTCGATCCGGCGGTGCTCCGCGCCGCCATTCAGACGCAGGCGGCCCGCCGCATCCCGAACCTCTCCACAAGCGCCTGCGGCGAGGCCCCGATCATGGCGGCGATGGCCGCGGCGAAGGCCATGGGAGCAACCGGCGGGAGGGTGGTGAGTTATGCAAACTCCGGGGATCTCCCCATCGGGGAACGGGAGCGTGTCGTCGGCTACGGCGCAGTCGTTCTGGGCTCAGGCCTGGAGCCCGCGAAAGAGACGGCTCCAGTTGTACCCGCTGTCGACCGTCCCCTCACGCCCGAAGACAAGAAGGGGCTCCTCGCCCTCGCCCGAGAGACGATCTCCCGCTTTCTGACGACGCAGATGGTCCCCCTGCCCAGGGGGTTCAGTCCCGCCGCGATGGAACAGCGAGGGGTCTTCGTTACCCTGAAGAAGCACGGGAATCTGCGCGGCTGCATAGGGAGGATGATCCCGGACCGGCCGCTTGCCACCCTCGTCGGAGCGATGGCCCTCCAGTCCGCCTTCGAGGATTCCCGCTTCCGCCAGGTTGCTCTGGAGGAGGTGCCAAAGCTGGAGATCGAAATCTCCGTCCTGACGCCCATGAAACCGGTCTCCGGCCCCGGCGACATCGTCGTCGGCAGGGACGGCGTCCTCCTCCAGAAGGGAGGGCGCTCGGCGGTCTTTCTCCCCCAGGTCGCCCCGGAACAGGGGTGGGGAAGGGACGAGATGCTGAATCAACTCAGCCTGAAGGCCGGACTCCCTCCCGGGGCCTGGAAGGAGGGGGCGAGGTTCTCCACGTTTCAGGCCCTGGTCTTCGGTGAGGCGGACAGTAAATGATCGCGAACGTCGTCGCCCTGTTCCTGACCGGCTTTGTCTCGCTCGTCGGGCAGATCGTTCTCCTCAGGGAGCTGAACGTCGCCTTCTATGGGGTCGAACTGATCTATCTGGTCGCCCTGGGGATCTGGCTCCTGCTCACCGCCCTGGGGACGCTCTCCGGACGCCGGAAGGGGTCCCCCTCCCTCGGCTGGACGGCGTCACTGTTTCTTATGTTCGCCCTCTTTACCCCCCTCGGCATCGTCTTCCTCCGCGCGAGCCGGATCATCTTCGGCGGCGTTCCCGGCGCCTATCTCCCTTTTCCCCGGCAGATGGCGGCACTGGTCATCGCCCTCGCGCCTGCCGGCCTGCTCTCCGGCCTCCTTTTTAGGACCGCCGCCGGACTCTATGCAGAGAAAGGGCGGACACTGGCCGGCGCCTACGGGATCGAAAGCGCGGGCGCTCTGGCCGGAGGTCTCCTGGCGACGGCCTGCCTCCGGTTCGGCATCCAGAATTTCCCGCTGGCGCTCGCCTGCGGTCTGGTCTCCGCCATAGCGGCCCTGCTCCTCTTCCACGGGAAAGGCCTTCTGCTGCGAAGATCCGCGGCCGCGGTCCTCGCGGCGCTGCTTTTTTCACTTCTCTGGCAATGGGCGCCCCTTGACCGCAGGATGACGGCCTGGAACCACCCGGGACTTCTCGCAACCCGGGATTCCCCCTACGGACGGATCACCGCCGCGGCTCTCTCCGGGCAGGTCTCCGTCTTTGAAAACGACGCCCTCGCCTTCGAAACCGAAGGGACCCAAGCGGAGATCTTCGCCCATCTTGCGGCACTGCAGCACCCCGGTCCGCAGCGCGTCCTCGTCCTCGGCGGCGGGGTCGAAGGCACCCTCCGCGAGCTGCTGCAGCACAAACCGGCAGGAATCGACGCAGTCGAGATCGACCGCGTCCTGATCGCGATGGTCCGGCCCTACCTGCCCGGCAACATCCAGGCCTCTCTCGCACACCCCGCAGTCCACCTCATCCTGGCCGATCCCCGCCGTTTCCTGAAGGAAAGCGGAGCCGCCTACGACCTGATCCTTGTTGGCATGCCGGAACCGTCGTCCGGCCAGACGAACCGCTTCTACACGAGGGAATTCTTCCGCGAGTGCGCCGCGCGGCTCACCGCCGGCGGCATCGTCGCCATCCGTCTCCGCACCGCTGAGAACTTCTGGACGCCGCAGCTGATCCGCCGGACGGCGAGCATCCATCGGGCGCTCGCCTCGGTCTTTCCCGAGGTCCTGGTTCTGCCGGGGACGACCACCGTGATCACCTCCTCTTTCGCCCCCCTCCCCCGCTCGCCGGAGATCCTCGGCGACCGACTCCGGGAGCGGGGGATCAGGGCTCGACAGATCTCGCCACCGTACCTCCGCTACCTCTTCACGAACGACCGCCGCCTCGAGATGGAGAAACGGCTGAAGGAGACGGGAGTCCAGATGAACACGGACATCCGCCCGGTCTGCTACCCTTACGCGGTCATGATCTGGCTCGCGAAGTTCTTCCCGAAACTGCCCCTGACGGACCTCCCCGGCTTCGGGACAGAGGGGAAGGGCCCCGGGAAGGTCTGGTGGCTGATCGGGATCGGCCTGGCGCTCCTGTTTCTCCTGAGCCGTCTGCGACTTTCCTGGCGCCGCACCCTGCTGGTCGCCGTGGCGGGGTTTCTCGGAATCGTGTTCGAAGCCGTCCTCATCCTCTCCTACCAGGCAAAGGAGGGCGTCCTCTACCAGGACATCGGCCTTTTGCTGATGGCCTTCATGGCCGGTCTCGCCTTCGGCGCCTGGGCCCTCAACGAAGCGACCCACTGGACGGGTCTCCGGCAGCGCCCCACGCGCCGGTGGGGGTTTGGCCTTCTCGCCGGCTTCGCCCTCCTTGGTTTTGCGGTCATCGGGACTGTGAATGGAAAGGATACCGGCGGCCTCTTGCTGACGGCGGCGCTCATCGCCGCCGCCGGCTTTCTGGTTGCCGGGATACTGGCCTACGCAAGCCTGTACGGCGTCCGGAATCAGAAGCAGGTCATAGGCCCCCTCTACGCGGCGGACCTCCTGGGCGGCTGTCTCGGATCGCTCTTGGGGAGCCTCCTCATCCCCCTCTTCGGCCTCGACGGGACCGTGAAGGGAATGATTGCCCTGGCCGCCCTATCCGTCCTCCTCATCTGAATTTCAGGGACAAACCACGAAATACCCGGCACATACGAACACCTTGACGGCGAGACCTTTTTCCCCTATCCTTTGACCCGGGAAGAACCATCCTGCCGGAACTGAAATCCACGCTCCGGTGAGGGGAAGAAGGTATTGTTTCCATCTGCAAAAGGCCTACCGGACCGCACGCACCGGTGAGGCATGACCATGAAGAAAAAGATGATCACCGCCGTCCTGCTCGTCCTTCTGGGCATCGCCGCCCTGATCGCCTACCCAGTCCTGAGGATCCGCTGGGCGCCTTCCGTCTCCCCTCCTCTACCCGCCGCCGCTCCCGAAGAGATCGGTCGCCTCCGCGCTCATGTGGAAGAACTCAGCATCCTGATCGGCCCGCGCAGCGTCCTGGATTACTCAAATATCGAAGCGACCCGGCGGTATATTTTCGCCACGCTCAGGGCGATCGGGTACGACCCCGTTCTCCAGACTTATGACTACCGGGGGAGACCGTTCAGCAACGTGATCATCTCGATCCCGGGGACGGGAAAGAGGGAAGAGACGGTTCTGATCGGCGCCCATTATGACACGGTGGACGGGACGCCCGGCGCCGACGACAACGCGAGCGGCGTGGCCGTTCTGCTCGAGATCTGCCGGATATTGAAGGGTTCCTCGCCCGGAAGGACCCTGAAGATGGTCTTCTTCGTCCTCGAGGAGCCCCCCGCCTTCCGGACCCAATTCATGGGAAGCGCGGTCTGCGCCAGGGAGGCGAAGGCCGCCGGGGAGAAGATCAGCGCCATGATCTCCCTGGAGATGCTCGGATACTACAGCGAAAAGAAGCAGGCTTTCCCCCTTCCCCTAATGGGCCTGATGTTCTCGACGACGCCCGACTTCATCGCCGTCGTGGGTAATCTCAATTCGACGGGTCTGGTCCGGCGGATCGCCGGCTCGCTGAAGCGGGGGTGCGATATCCCCGTAGAGACCCTCGCCACGATGGGCTTCGTCCCGGGCGTCGACTTCTCCGACCACCGGTCCTTCTGGGAGGTCGGCTGGCCTGCCGCGATGATCACCGATACGGCCTTCTACCGAAATCCGAACTACCACGGCGAAGGGGACACTATCGCGACGCTCGATTTCGACCGGATGAGCCGGCTCCTCAAGGGGTTGGTGAAGACGGTCGAGGATCTCTGCAACACCTGACATGTCCCCCCGTGTGACCGGTCCCGACGTCAGGCCCGCGCCAGAAACTTCTGACATAGAGGGGTTCTCTTCGTATCTTCCCGTTATTAAAAAGTATTCAATGGTTCAATCGGGGGCTCATCCCCCCATCGCCCCGGCTTGTCTGATCTTTTCTCTCAGGAAGGCGACCGTTCCGGCCATATCTACGGCCGTGGTGACTGCCGTAACCACGGCTACCCTGCGCGCCCCCTCAGCAAGCACCTGCCCAATGTTGGCGCCGGAAATGCCCCCCATGACGGTGAAGGGGACTTCAAGACCCGCGGCGATACCTGCAATGGCCTCCGGTCCCAGAAACCGTTTCACACCCTCCTTGGTACTGGTGGGAAAGATCGGCCCGATATTGACGTAATCCGCACCCTCGCTTTGGGCCTTCAAGGCCTCCTCACGGGAATGGGCAGAAATCCCGATGAGCAGTTCGGGCGCAAGTTTTCTGGCCGCAGGGAGGGGGAGATCCTCCTGCCCCAGATGAACCCCATCGGCCCCCACGGCCAGCGCGATATCGACGTGGTCGTTGATCATGAGCAACATCCCGGCTTTTGCGGTCATCTCCCGAAACCGTAGCGCCATCCGGTAGAACTCCCCGGCGGTGAATTCCTTCTCCCTCAGCTGAATGATCCTGGCCCCGCCGCGGATCGCCGCATCCAGGACCTCAAGGTTTGACCTCCCCGCGGAATGCCGCTCGCAGGTGACCGGGTAGAGGTCAACCTCCAGGAACATGCGTTTCCTGGTCTCTCTGTTCATTCACCCACCTCCCGCCAGCCGGGTGATGCTCCGCCCGGAAGAAACCGTTTTTTCTCTGCCCGCATCTTCCCGCCCATGCAGAATCTGACGCTGCAGGTTGGATAACTCCACCCTGTCGCCGTCCACAATCCCGATCTCCCCGATGCCGCAGGCGCCAAGATATTAGAGGGCGGGGCTCCCCTTGTCAAGGCTTAAGCTCTTCAGGCTTAAGTTCTTCAGGTGTCATCCATTTCAGGACAGCTTGACGCAGAGCCTCAGGGGATGAGGTTGACCCGCCGAAGAGAGCCGACGGGATCCTGTCTTCGGCCGGGTGTCCGCCGCCATCGGCGCCGTAGCTGAGGATAGGCGGGGGCGCCGCATTGTGCGGAAAAAAACTTTGACACACGAAGTCATTTATCCCATACTTCTCCCCGACAAAAAGAGGACTCTTGTCAAAGAAAGGCTGCCCTGATCGTCTTTCTTTGAAGGCAAGAAGGAATAAGGAGCGAGGGGTAAGGAGTTACATGAAGCGGGGAAAGGTGTTATGGAAACAATCGATTCCAAGCTTGAGCGACTTCGCTCATTGCTGACAGAAATGGGAGGCGTGGTCATCGGCTACTCCGGCGGTGGCGACAGCACGCTGCTCGCGGCCGTGGCTAAGGAGGTCTTGGGGGATCGCGCGTTATATGTGTTGGCCTCTTCGGAAACCTATCCCCTATCGGAAGAAGAGGAAGCTTTGGAAACAGCCGGCAAGCTGGGGCTCACCGTGACCAGGATAGAAACCAGCGAACTTGAAAACGAAGACTTCGCGGCCAACACCCCCGAGCGATGCTTCTTCTGCAAGAGAGAGCTGTTCGGCAGGCTTGTCGAGATCGGCAGGGAACACGGCATCAACCGGGTGGCCGACGGTGCAAACGTCGACGACCTGGATGACTACAGGCCGGGCAAACGCGCCGCCGCGGAGCTCGGGGTCAGGAGCCCGCTGCGCGAAGCCGGCTTTACCAAGAAAGATATCCGCGAAATATCGCGTCGGATGGGACTCCCGACCTGGAATAAGCCGTCGTTCGCCTGCCTTTCCTCCCGCATTCCTTATGGTACGAGGATCGACCGTGATATTCTCCGGCGTCTCGACAAGGCGGAGCGGTTCATGAAGGAACTGGGTTTCCGGCAGGTGAGGATCCGGCACCATGGGGATGTTGCGCGGATCGAGGTCGAGGCTGAGGAAATACCGCGCCTCGCGTCTCCTGAAATCAGGCGGCAGGTGACGGAAAAGTTCAAGGAATTGGAGTATCTTTATACGACCCTGGATCTCAACGGCTACCGGATGGGAAGCATGAACGCCGTTCTGGGCAGGGAGAAGAAGGCATAAAGGGAGTAAGGAGAATGGACCACAAGCGGCTCAAAAAAATCCTCGAAAAGGTGAAATCCGGCGATCTGCCCGTCGATGAGGCGTTCAACAGCCTGCGCACCCTTCCCTATGATGATGTAGGATACGCGAAGCTCGATCTGCACCGCAGCATCCGCACCGGTTTCCCGGAGGTCGTTTTCTGCCAGGGGAAAACCAGCGAGCAGGCCGTCGAAATCGTCAAAAGGCTCGCCGGACACCACGTAAAAGTCCTCGCGACCCGCGTGGCGCCTGACGTCGCCGAGAAAATAGCCGGAACAGTCGCAGGGTGCACCTACCACGGCGCCGCTCGGCTCCTGGTTGTCGACGGGTCAGAGGTGAAGACCAAAAAGGCAGCTGAAGACGGAAAGTACGTGATGGTACTCTGCGCGGGGACGGCTGACCTCCCCGTGGCGGAGGAGGCCGCGGTCACGGCGGAGTCGATGGGCAGCCGGGTCGAGCGCGCCTACGACGTCGGCGTCGCCGGCCTGCACCGGCTTTTCGACCAGAAGGACAGGATCATGCAGGCGAACGTCCTGATCGTCGTGGCTGGGATGGAGGGGGCGCTTCCGAGCGTCGTCGGGGGAATGGTCTCCTGCCCGGTGATCGCCGTTCCGACGAGCGTCGGCTACGGCGCGAGCTTCGGAGGGCTTGCCGCGCTGCTGGCAATGCTCAACTCCTGCGCCGCGGGCGTCGCCGTCATGAACATCGACAACGGTTTCGGGGCCGGCTACTTCGCGCACCTGGTGAACCGATGACGGCTTCGTAAAAAGTCGAAGATGTCATGCTGAGCTTGTCGAAGGGTGAAGATAACTCATTGATATTAGGCTATGCTTCGACAAGCTCAGCATGACAAAACACGAGATTTCTGACTTTTTACGAGAGCGCCACCTTAAACTGAGTATTTTACAGATTTTTTCGGGAGCATTCACCGATGTTGATTGCCTATTTCGACTGTTTCGCGGGAATCAGCGGCGATATGACGCTCGGGGCGCTCATCGCCGCTGGAGCCGACCCGGAGAGGCTCCGGAAAGGGCTCGCCGGCCTCGGCGTGGGCGGGTACAGGATCGAAGTGGGCAGGAAAATCACCGGGCATATCGAGGCGACGGACGTCCGCGTGGTCCTCGACGATCACCATCACCACCAGCGCCGGCGGCTGCAGGAGATTCTGGAGACGATCCGTAAAGCGGACCTCTCCGAAAGGGTGAAGCAGACGGCCGAACGCATCTTCAGGAGACTTGCCGATGCCGAAGGCAGGGTGCACGGCAGCTCTTCGGAAGAGGTGCATTTCCACGAGGTGGGGGGGGTGGACGCCATCGTCGACATCGTCGGCGCGGCCATCTGTCTCGAGATGCTCGGCTCGCCGAAGGTCGTCGCCAGCCCGATGCCCACCTTTCACGGCTACGCGACGGGCGTTCACGGCGTCTTTCCGCTGCCCGCGCCGGCCACCGCCGAGATCCTGCGGGGGGTTCCCTGGCGGAAGCTCGACATCGAAGGGGAACTGGTTACGCCGACCGGCGCGGCGATCATCAGGGAACTCGCCTCTGGTTTCGGACCGCTTCCCGCCATGACCATCGTGAGCATCGGCTACGGCGCCGGAAAGAGCGCGATCGGCATTCCTAACGTGCTTAGGGTCATACTCGGAGAGGAGTCCGCTTCTGTCCCCGGATCCGGTCCCGAAGGCGTCTCCGTCATCGAGACGAGCATCGACGACCTCAATCCCCAGTTCTATGAAACCGCCATGGAGCGGCTTTTCGCCGCGGGCGCGCTCGACGTCTTCATGAGCCCGATCCAGATGAAGAAGAACCGGCCGGGGACGCTCCTGTCGGTGATCTGCGATCCGGGCCGGGCGGAGGCGATCGCGACCGTCGTCCTGGCCGAGACCTCGACGTTCGGCGTCAGGATCTCCCGGTGGGAGCGCATATGCCTTGATCGCCGCTGGGAGGAGGTCGTCACGGAGTTCGGGAAGATCCGGATCAAGATCGGGGAGCGAGACGGCGGGGTGATCACGGCCTCCCCCGAGTACGAGGACTGCAAACGGGCCGCGGCAGAACACGGGGTGGCGGTCCGGCACGTCCATGAAAGCGCCGCGGCTCTCTACAAGACGGGAACGTCATCCATCGTAAAAGACTGATGAGCAGCTACCCCAAGGCTGACCTCCGCACGGAAGAACCCATCCCTCCGATCTGCTGAGGAGTGCGTTTAACGCATGTGCCGGCAGGAAGAGTCCAAGAAAACAGGAGGCAATCATGGAAAAACCTTGGTACAAGTTGTGGCCCGACGTTTATCCCAAGTCTTTGAAGTACTACGAGGGCAGCGTCGTTGATTTCATGGAGGCCAGTGTTAGAAGGTTTCCCGAGCGGACGGCTTTGATTTTCATGGGAAAGGCCATGACCTACCGGGAACTGCACGATCAATCCCTGAGGCTCGCCACGGCCCTGGCCGACCTGGGTGTAAAAAAGGGAAACCGGGTGGCACTCTTCATGCCCAATTGCCCCCAGTTTGCCGTGGCCTATTACGCCGCTTTGAAAATTGGGGCCATCCTGACCATGTGCTCGCCCCTGAACAGCGAAGCGGAGCTCAAATACCAAATCAACGACTCCGGGGCTGAGACCCTCATCACACTCAAACTCAATCTCCTCATGGACAAGCTGCTCAAGGTCAAGGACCAAACCGGTCTGAAGAGAATCATCGTCTCCGGCCTGGATGAAGCCCTTCCCGCAGTAAAAAAATACGGCTTCCTGCTTCTTAAAAGAAAAAATATTGCATCCATTAAAAGCGATTCCACTGCTGGAATCTACTTCTTCAAAGATCTCCTGGCCAAATATCCGCCCAATCCACCCCAGGTGAAAATAGATGGAAAGGAGGACGTGGCGGTTCTGGCCTATACCGGCGGGACCACGGGGCTTTCCAAGGGCGCCGTGATTACGCACTACAATACCATCGTTAACGTCAGCCAGGTTATTAATTGGAACGCCCCCACCTTTGGAAACAGGGTTATTGAGGACCTGACACCGGAAAACTGCAACTCCCAAGGCTCGCACTTTATGGCCGTCAATGTTGTTCCCTGGTTTCATGCCATGGGGACCATCGCTTACCTAAACTATCCCATCTTCGTCGGTACGACCACTGTCGTACTCCCGAGATTCGATCCGGGCGAGTATTTGAAAGTCCTCAAGAAGTACCCGATCGACGCCATGGGCGGAGCGCCTACGATTTATACCTCCTTGCTGAATCATCCGGATTTTCCTAAGTATGCTCCTTATTTCATGAAAGTCAAAATCGCCGCCAGCGGAGCCGGCCCCCTGCCGGTAGAACATTTGAACAAGATGAAAGAAGTCATCGGAGGGGTTTTTGTGGAGGGCTATGGGATGACCGAGTGCACCATGGCCATTTGTCTCAATCCGGCCGCCAAGGAAGCGGTCCGCAAACCAGGCTCCGTCGGTATTCCCATTTTCGATTCCGAGATCAAAATTGTGGACTTGATCGATGATACTAAAGAAATGCCCATCGGCGAAGAAGGGGAGATCCTCCAGAAGGGGCCCCAGGTCATGAAAGGCTACTGGAACAAGCCCGAAGAGACGGCCAGGACCTTAAAAGATGGCTGGCTTCACTCGGGTGACATCGGCAAGCTGGACAATGACGGTTACCTTTACATCGTGGACCGCATCAAGGACATGATCAAGTATAAAGGCTACAACGTATTTCCCAGAAACCTGGAGGAGATCCTCTATCAGCATCCCAAGATCAAGGAGGCGGCGGTCATCGGCATCTCCGACCCGGCCGTTACTGAGTACCCCCGCGCCTATGTGGTCCTGAAAGAGGGCGAAACGGCCACCCCGGAAGAAATCATGGATTATATCAACACCCAGGTGGCCGGCTACGAAAAGATTCGGGAAGTGGTCTTTCGCAATGAACTGCCTGTGAACTTGGCCGGAAAGGTCTTGAAGAGGGAGCTAAAAAAGGAGGCCCTGTCCGAAAGAGAGGCCTAGTCGGCGGTGTCTGCCAGATGTTCTGCGCTTTCTGCAGCGGGGAAGCCGTCTGCCTACACCACTTCGCGATAGACGTCGGGATGGGGCCGAGAAATGACGACAGAGTTGACCAGCAGGCCGCGTTCGGCGATCACGAGCTTGGCGGCATGCGCGGCCGATCGAACTGCGGCGACGTCGCCGGTCATCGTAAAGTATGCCTTGCCGCCGAGGGCCATTGCCAGGCGGATTTCCAACAGCGTCACATTTGCAGCCTTAGCTGCGGCGTCGGCCCCTTCCAGCAATGAGGCAACGCTGAATGATTCTACAATTCCCAGCGCACCAACCTGTTCCGGCACTTGCGAACGGCCGAGAGCGGCGAAGACGTCGGCGTGAACGTTCGAAATGATGAATTTATCGATAATACACCCGTTTGCCTCGATGATACCCGCCTCTACTGCGCGCTGCACGGCGCCGACCGCGCCGCCGATCAACACCATGTATTTGCCGGAGCAAATGCTGCGCGACAGGATCAGCTGGATGTTGGCCGCTTTCAGCATCGCGTCGGCGACAGCGAAGCCGGCGGCGATGCTGGAGAGTTCAATTAAACCAATGGATTTCCCGTTCATGCTTGCCTCGTCAAAATAATGAGGTCATCGGTTACCTCGGCGACGATCCCGGCAATCGGCGCATGGATGATCGCGCCCAGGTCCTTGTCGGAAATCTCGCCCAACGGTTGCCCGACCGTGATCTCGTCGCCTTTTTTCACAATGGGCTTGTTCGGCGCGCCGGCCGCTTGTTTCAGCGGCAGGATGAGTTGACGCGGTGTGACGGCGATGTCCTGCCACGGCGCGGGCACATCGTATTTCTCAAGGGCAAATTTCTCCATCAACATCTTGATCGGCACGCGACGGCCGTCGTGCAGCGGATGCGGTCTGGTCGGAGCCGCGCCGGTCCATCTGATGTTCGCGGCTCGCATTTCGGTTTTCGACGCATCACAAGCTTCCTTCGGGAAAAGTGATTCGGGGCAGGCATAGAGCGTGCAAAGCCCGCACGCGCAGCAGTTTACTGCCATCTGGTTCCAGTAACTCTTGTCGGTAGCGGTGAATGCCAGGCTGCGCATGACCTGGTGCGGTTCGACCGCGTAGCCGAGCAGGTAACGCGGACATAACTCGGTACAGTAGCGGCATTGATCGCAGGCTGACTTGCCGATACGCGATTTGAGCAGGTCGGGCTTGAGCTTGCGCTCGATGACAAAATGGCTGCGCGGCAGGATCACCGCACCGCTCGAGGTCTTGACGATGGGTGTGTCCAGGTCGTCGGTGGTCTGGCCCATCATCAATCCGCCGACGCACAACACGGGGTCGCCGGTAGTCAGGCCGCCGGTAGCTTCAATCGCCTCGCGGAACGTCGTGCCGATCGGCACGGTGATCGTCACTGGATTTTTCACTGCCCCCGCCAGGGTGATTGTCTTCCGGGTAACCGGCACACCTTGGGCTGCGGCTGCGATGTTCGCCAGCGTCTCGACGTTGTTGACGACGATGCCGATCTGCAGAGGAATGCCCTGCGGCGGAATCAGCCGGCCAGTCACTGCGTTGACCAGTTCGTATTCGTCGCCGGCGGGGTAATAATCACCGAGCAGATGCATGCGCAAAGATGTGCCTTGGCAAGCGTCTCGGATGGCTTCGATGGCGCGCTTCTTCTTGGCCTTGATTCCGATGATGCCCTCCCTGGCGCCCACGGCGTCCATGACCAGCAGTACGCCGGCGACGACCTCCGCGGCTCTGTGCTCCATAACGGCGGCATCCTTGAACAGCAGCGGTTCGCATTCGGCGCCGTTCGCAATGACGGTGTCGGCTTTGCCCGCCACCTTGACGTGTGCGGGGAAGCCGCCGCCGCCCGCGCCGACCACGCCGGCTTGTTTTACTTGTTCAACCAAACTCATAGGACCGAATACTTCCGTGAAACCCGCCGTATTTCAATGACCGCATCGTGGCAGTGAGATTTTATGACCGCAAAACCGCTTGCAGTCGCGTGACTTTTTACGAGGTCGTCAACGATGATGACATTTCAATTGATTTCGATGCTCACGGCCGGCGCTCCTAAGGGAATTTCAAACCTTGCAACTATATAATGCGAAAAGCGTCGACCAGCGTACAGCGCCGGATCCGAGTGAAAGTTCTGGCCGAAGTCAATCCTTCTCCCGTTGGCCCTGCAATTGTAAAAGAGGTATGCCCCTCCCCTCCGAGACCAATACCTGCATAGGAAGGTCCATTTTTTACAAAAATGGTTGTTTGCACCGCCCGTGCAAATGCGGTCATATGTTCTACATGATTCGAGTGCATAATGGCTGTATGACGATTCCCCTGTTCCACCTGTACGGCAAAATCAATACCCTCACCGACGTCTCTGACGCGTACGATTGGCATAACAGGCATCATTTGTTCCAACCAAACGAGTGGGTGGTTTTTTTCGGCTTCAAAAATGGCCAATCGGCACTCTTCTCCCACGTTAATCCCGATTTCCTTTAGGATCACCTGTACGTTCTTACCAATATAGGCCCCGTTGATTTTGCGCTCCGGCGTTACGACAAGCCGGGTTATCTGCTCAGCCTGCGCCGGTGTCAACAGATAGGCCTTTCCCGTCTCCAGCATAAAGCTGATCAGTGCATCGGCAACCGCGCTTACCACGATCACTTCTTTTTCGCAGGTACAAAAGATGTTGTTGTTGATGCTCGCGCCGTCAATGATGGAAGCAGCAGCTCTACGGATGTTGGCCGTTTCATCCACCAGTGCCGGAGGATTTCCAGCGCCGGCTCCGATGGCCTTCTTGCCTGAACGAAGGACGACATCGACTACGGGCCGACCGCCTGTCGCCACCAACATGTTGATTTTGGGATGTTCGATGAGTTGTTTGGCGGTAGCAAGATCGGGCTTCGGCACGGATGATATCAAACCCGGAGGACCTCCCGCACGAACAATGGCTTCGTGAAGGATTCGAATGGTCTTAATACTGGTTTCGCGTGCAGTGGGGTGAGGGTTAAAAACCACAGCGTTACCGGCCGCCACCATGCTGATGGCGTTATTGATTACTGTACCGGTGGGGTTGGTAATAGGAGTCAATGACCCGATAACCCCACGAGGAGCATATTCGATCAAGGTCAGACCGTCATCTCCGCTGTAAGCGCGAGGTTCGATGTCTTCAGTGCCCGGGGTTTTGGTGGCGCATAGGATATTTTCCCGGAGCTTGTCCTCATAGCGACCAAGTCCGGATTCTTTCACCGCTAAAGCAGAAATCGTTTCATTATGATCCAAAGCGGCCTGCCGGAGAGCAGCGATGATTTTATCCCGATGGCGCAAAGGCAGCACTAACAGTCTCTTTTGCGCTGCAACGGCATTTTCCACCGCTTGATCAACAGTCTCAAAGATACCGGTGGGACCTTCGGCCTGGACGATCTTCTCCTCGATCATTTCCGACAATACTTTTTTGACCACAGTTAAGATGAGTTCGTGGTTGGTTTCCACTGCCATGCCTCCTTTCACACTATTTTAAAGCCACTGACCGATAGGGCCTTTATCCGCAAAGCGCTTTTCTTTCCCCCCTCTATCCTCATCATTGTCCCATTCCCAATGCGAACTGTCGATAGACATCAACTCATTGTCATCAGAAGCTATGATAAAAGCCCCGGCAAGAATGGAAATAAATTCATGAGTGATAAAACAACCTTCTTTGAGAAAAGCCTTCTCCAGACATCTTTCAAGGTAGGACATCCAGTTTGTCCCCTGAGGTTTCCCTCGAAGAAGGGGCTTGATTGATTCCGCCAGACATTCCACTTCACCAAGGGTATCCAGTACCGCCATTGCTACCCGCTCATCTTCTTCGACGCTTCCACCGCTGATTCCAATCCCACCCGCCACTTGTCCTCGCAACTTCAGGGGGAAGCCGCCACCAAAGAGGACGATCTTTCCGGCATGAGTATGTTGAATCCCGTAAAGTGGATGACCTGGGAGCGCCATTTGTCCCACTTCGCGGGTCGACATGCGCAAAGCCGCCGCTGTATAAGCTTTGGAAATGGCGATTTCCGTGCTTGCCGGCAAGGCGCCCTCCATGCGTGCAAAGTACTGCAGTAGGCCTTCGTGGTCCACGATGGCTATGGCCATGGCAAGTCCCATATCCGCGGCGGCGCTTTCTGCAAGGGAAGCCAATATGCGCGATAAAGGAAAGGGAAGCTTCACGGGTCAATGCCTTCCTTTGGCTGGCGATCTCGAAACAGCCATCAACTCATCCAAAACTTTTTTAATGGCAACTGCGACTGCCGTTGACCATGCCAGAACGAAGAGCAGGTCACTTAATCGATTGATATAAACGATCAATTCCTCGCATGTTCCGGTGCTGCGATTGAGGCTTACGATCAGACGCTCGATCCGGCGGCACACGGAGCGAGCCAGATGGAGCGCAGCACTTTCCGGACAATCACCTGGAATGATAAAACCGCCGGGCATGCCGAACCAGTCAGTCATCTGATCAATCCAGTCCTCCAGCTTGTTTACATCCTTTGTGGTGATGCGATTTCCAAGTTGAGAAATCCGCTCCGGCATCGAAGCCAACTCCGCACCAGCCACAAATAGATCTTTTTGAATAGCACGAAGGATAGATCGCACAGATTCTTCCTGAATAAGGCTTCGAGCCATTCCGAGGTGAGATTGGAGTTCATCGAGCGCCCCATACGTGTTAACACGGAGGTCGTCCTTTTCGACAGTCTCTCCGCTCAAGAGTTTCGTCTGCCCTCGGTCGCCGAAACGAGTGTAGATTTTTCGCAAGTCTTCAGCCATCGGTAGTCAGCTTCACCGTCAGTTGACTTCTTCAATGTCAATGCGATCAATGATGCCAATGATCGTAGCATCCACCGGACACTGATCGTCATTTACAGCTTTACGGGCGCCGCTTCCCCTTACCAACATGACGCGCTCGCCGACGCCGGCCCCGACAGCATCCACGGCCACGAAAGGATCACCCTTAGGGACCAACCCTTCATGATCCAGAGGCTGAACAATTTGTATCTTGCTTCCCACGAGGCGTTCGTGTTTGCGTGTGGCGACGAGAGTCCCGATCACTTTAGCAATCAGCATTATAAGTACCCTTTCTATGTTAGCAAGCTCCGTCATTACCTGTCGTGAGGACAACCCCATACCGTCTGGCCAGGTCCTGAGCCAGGGGGGTCATTCCGGATGCATATCCGACGTTCAGATTCGCTCCGATTCGCCACGCATGAAGCACCTCACCGGCGGTTACGAACCGTTTTGAAATGCCAAGAGTTGGCACAGGAGAGAGTGATGTGATCTCCCGTTGTTTAACGTCTGGGGCGTCTTCACTCATCAGCATAAATTTCACGGTGTTTCTAAGTTGTCGTATATCGGTTGAGATGCAGCCATAGTCCTCTACCGTTTGCAGACGCTGCGCTATGGCCTGCTTCAGTGCCGCTTTTCCTTTATGGAACCCGAGTTCCTCCCTTCCCTTATCACTGGGATCTGCACCATTTCGGGCCACGACCACGGGTTTCCCCATGAGGAGCGCATGCAGGATGATATTCGTAGCCGTGTTATCCGCGATCAACATGGATAACTTTGAAAGCGTGTTGAGGCTGAGCAACGGTACCACAACAGCACGGGCGTCCTTCAAGAAAGACAGCCATGTTGCAGGTTCAACCATGCTCACATGGGGAAAACCATCCAATTGCTGCTTAATTCCCGAGGAAATGAGGTGCTCCGCCGCCGGAGAAAAAGCCAACCGGACCTGAAATCCATCTAAAATGAGATCGCGGACTTGCTGGACGGCCTCGCGAAACCCCACCGTGGCGGCAGTGAAGACAACCATAAGCTCGCCTTTGTCGCCGAGCGCACCCAGGCGCTGGGCCAGTCTGTGAATGACCTTCACGATGATATCCTGGATCTGTTCTTCTTGGATCATCGGGTTTTCCCCACCTGGCCTGATTCTTTCCTCTCGGTTTTCAGGCAACTCAACGCAATGCCCAAAGGCGTGACCAACAGAGGGGTAACCGGTCTTTCCACGGAGAAGCCTGTCTCCATTTCCATCACCTGCTCGATTCCCGGGAAAGAACTCGTACCACCGACCAGATAAAGAGAGACTGCCGGGTGTTGCTGCAAATGATGGCGCACGATGCTGGCCATTTTTTCGAACACGGGTCGTACCAGGGGAAAGAGGGTTGATTGCTGCTGGGAATCAGTCTTTATTCTTTCCGCTTCATCGGTGCTGATTTTGTAGTGTCCGGCGATCACCAGGTCAACATGGATCCCGCCGGTGGCTTCATCAGCCGTGTAAACCACCTCTCCATTCCGAATCACGGAAATGCCCGTGGTGCCGCCGCCAATATCCACCACCGCTCCATCCGCAATCTCCAGTACGAGAGAAGCCGCAGTCGGTTCGTCGATCAGTCCGGATACCTGTAAACCCGCAGCCGCCAGCACGTTGGCAAACGTCTGAGCGTCTCGTCCCGTAGTGCCGGGAGGATAAGCCGCTGCTGCAGATTTAATGTGGAAGCCGGCTTCGTGGAGCAGTTTTACCTGTTGACGAACAATGCTGATGGCGCTTACGTAATCTAAGACCAACCCATCTCTTATGCTGGATCCGCTACGAGTCAATGCTCCCGCAACAGGTGCACCGGCGGCGTCGACAACTGCAGTGACGGTATAGGTTGTCCCCAGGTCCACACCGGCAAACAAAGGTTCGCTGCGATGTCCGTTCCCATTGAGTACCAGAGAAGACTCAAAGGCTAATAAGAGTTGATTGGCTGAATCTTTGATCATCAAATTATCTCCACTCCGCTCAAATCAAGATGCTTTTCCCGAGAGATTGAGAATAGATGTTTCCGCGGCTTTCGCGGCACGGGCAACATCGGATTCCTTACCGCCGATGTACAGCCGGCCCACGGCGCCATATGATCTGCAGTCAACCAGGGTGATCAGGGCGTTTTTCTCTGCCTCGTTGGCAGCAAGGGTTATGTACCCGGCGGGTACGACCTCGAGAATATATAGATCCTGTCCCGGCAGGAGCATAGAACACAGGCGAGTGACGTTCACCATTTGAGCATGATAGTCGTTGACTTTATGAATGATTTGAGAACTCAGAATCTGCGGTTTGACTCGGTCCTCCACCGTCATCCCAAGAGACGTGAGTACTGCATGGCCCGCTTGTTTGACGTCTGCTTGCGCCTTGGAGTGAAACTCGAGTACTCCAAAATGACGTTCCACCACCATGAGTCCAGGGCGAACGTTCGCGGCTTTGAGAGCTGCGTCCGTTAATTGGTTGATGATCACTCCCGGAGCAATTTCTACGAGAATGGAGGCCATGCCGACCACGGGGATATAACCCCGCGCATTGGCCCCAAGGTAAGCAGCGAATTGAGGTTGAAGTCGATCTAAATAGACATACGCACGGAGCTCTGCCATAATAACATCCTTTCTGTGTTCATTTTGTAAACTGACTTATAGTCCAAAAGCGCCTGTCATCGTGAGGGAGTGAAACCTCCCCGGGTCATTAATCTCTCATAACTCAGGAGATTTGAGGTTCGCTTTTCCCCCGTCCTTTGAGCTTGTATTTATGAGGCCTTGCGGGTTTCCGAGCTTTTAGGCTCCTCCCGTCTTGCTTTTCGGGACCTCTATGGTCGGGCAATTCTGTCGGCTGGACAGGAACCCGAGAAGTTCCTCCATCTTCAATGATCTTGGGCGGTTCTGCCAAGCTTTCTTCCAGGGGTGGCGGAGCAGAAGGTGGCGCTGTCTCCTGCGTTTTCTCCGGACCTTTGGGACCAGGCTGGCTGATCCGCAGTTGGCGATCTGGTCTTGGAATCACATGCACAGAGTTCACCTT
>Ga0315297_10000522_pt1 | contig 22616 bp, 22 predicted proteins | sample YL17G15_0_MG_FD_203628 | JGI IMG/M metagenome (GOLD analysis project Ga0315297, IMG submission 203628) | Sediment microbial communities from Yellowstone Lake, YNP, Wyoming, USA - YL17G15_0 | ecosystem: Environmental > Aquatic > Freshwater > Lake > Sediment | place: USA: Wyoming | collected... | reverse complement strand
CGCTTCGCACGCAAAAGCAGAAGATCGTACCCCGCCTGCTCAACGTCCCTTCGTTCAAAGAACCGTTTCCGGAATCCACCATTCGTCCAGAGCATCATTTGGTCATCGTAGTGCTTCTGGTAAACCTGGCCCGATTGACCGGGCGGCATCACCACCCAGTCGTTGGTGCGGTTCGAAAAGTCGAAGATCTGGCGTATCGAAGGACCCACAAAATTGACAAATGGCTGCGATAGAGGAAAATCTCCCTTGTTGACTGTCGAATGCGAACCGCCGGTCTGATACGGCCCAACCGTGAAGAGCGGCCGGAGAAGGCTGTTCGCACTGAATACATGCGGGAACTCCACCTGATGGACCGTTCCCCACCGCCACTCTTTGATTTCGCCGCCGCATCGCGCTTTCAGATCCTGAAGCGCTTGACCCAGGCTCTCTCGAATATCGTCCTCCATGGTTTCGAGCTGCGGCGTCAGTACGTTATCGAACCACGGCGAGGCGCCCTTTTTCATGAGTTTGGTGACTGCCGCAAGCGGAAGAGTGGCCAGAGTGTCATAGAGGGCAAGGAGCTGGGGGCCCATTTCATCTTCAAAAGTATTCTTCACCATGCGAACGAGAAAAGACTGGAACAATGTCGTTGCCACATCCGTGGCCTTCATTTCGTAGTTCCAGTTTCTGAAGTACGTCAGCGTCGCCTGAACATCCGGAGGTTCATTTTCGCGGCCTTGATATGCTCTCAGGATGATCGGCACCACTTCACGCGCGTGCGGCGAGATGACATCCTGCTGGAGACGCTGCATCTCCTCCACGGAAAACCGCGGCTGGGCCCGTAGAACCTCAGTGATTCGCTCGATGCGCCATTCGGGCTCCCACAGATTGGAGAGGTAGTAGGGGTACGTCTCGGACACGATGCGGTTGTTCGCCGCCGCTACAAAACCCTCCGGCGGATTGAGCACCTGGGGCATCTCCTCGAAGGGAACGAACCCTCTCCAGTCGTATTCTTCGGTGGTGCCGGGAAAAACAAGGGTGGCCGTCTTCGTCTTCCGTATCGGAATCCGTCCGCCGAGGTGATAGCCAATGTTTCCAGCACTATCGGCATAGACAAAATTCTGTGCGGGAACCGCAAAGTGCCGCAGCCCTTCAAGAAATTCCTTCCAGTCGCCTGCACGGTTGATCAGATAAAATGCTTGCGCTTCGTTCGAAGATTCATGTCCCACCCAGCGCATCGAGAGGAGCTGCCTCGAGTATTGGGCAGACGGCTCCATACGGTTTACCACGGGACCCCGGTGTGTCTGATAGACAGTGAGTAGAACGGGCGGGCCATCTTTGACCAGTATGGTGTCGACCCGTGTCTCAAGCGCGCGCCACACGTTGTTCAACCGGTAGCGCGTCGGATGCTGCATCGAGTCAACTTCTTCCGCGTAGAAATCTTCGTCATCCAGCATCGCATTGGTTACTCCCCAGGCGATGGACCTGTTCCGCCCGATGACGACGAAGGGAACACCGGCAATGGTCGCACCAGCGACATCGAGATCTGGTCCGGCAACATGGACTTCATACCAGCGGCCAGGCGCGGAAAACATCAGATGGGGATCTGTGGCAAGTATTGGCTTGCCCGTCATGGATTTCGATCCTGAAATTGCCCACGCGTTGCTCCCCGATTCAAGACCCGCTGTCCCGAGGAGTCGCTTGAATGTCTGGTCTGCATCGAGGAGTTGATTCGCAGCCGAACCGAGCTTCTTTCCTCTAAGCTCTTCGGGAACGATAAGCGGTGCACCTTCTGGCCACACAGGGAAAATCTCAGCTGCCTTGGCTGCTCCAAGTCGATCCACCAGCTGATTCAGAACAATGTCCACCCAGCGCGAGTAATTGAGTTCCCACGCCATCAGCCGGCTGATCAGCAGAGAATGTTCAACCGTCCATGGCTCCGGCTGGAAATTCAGGATATCGAACTCGATTGGATACTTTCCTTTGTGCGTGAGAATAAAATCATTGACGCCATCTGCATATGCCTGAAGCGCAAGGTGCGTCCTCGCCTCGACCGTCGGGAGCGTCTTCTGGGCATGGCGCCAGAGACCCAGCGTGCGAAACATCCGGTCGATCTTCAGTGCGGGTTCTCCCAGCACCTCAGCCAGTCTTCCCTGACCGGCACGGCGCATCAACTCCATTTGCCACAACCGGTCCTGCGCATGCACATACCCCACAGCGAAGTACACATCACGGTCCGAATTGCCGAAAATGTGCGGGACGCCATAGTCATCTCTGTAGATGCTGACATCGGCGTCAATGTTGGGCACGGTGACACTTCCCGAAGTCTCGGGGAATGACTTGGTGATCAAGTGGTAAAAGAAAAACAGAAGGGCGAGACAGAGCACCGCGAGCGTGCCGAGCACTCCAAGAAGCACCTTCAGCCGAGAGGGCATTTGAATGAATGATAATAAGGTAAGGTGAGCTATCCGGACTATCGTGCGAACCGGGGCAATGTAAACAAAGTTGGGAGGGATTTCAATACAACCGGCTGCTTTCAGGAACCGAGGAGTTCTGCAATCTTGTCTGCCGCATATTCAACGAAGCTGTCGTCAAATCCAAAGAGGTTTTGCGGGCCGCTGAAATAGAAAAAATGCCCCGGTATCTTCACGACACCAGGGCATTTTGCTAATTCTTTCTCGACCGTTAGAACCGGTACGCCAGCGTGATATTGATGAGACTGGTGCTAACCGACTCGCTTGTTCTCGATGGTGCATCGAGCCCAAGGAGGTAGTAGTTATCACGAAACGTCTTCCACGTCCCAAACGCAACAGAGGCATTCAAGCTCACATTCTCATCGATGGAAGCACCTACACCAGCGGTATAGTACTTTTGATCGAAATCAGTCGGATCGCCTTTGTAAGGAGATGGATTGTACACAAAGCCACCTCGAAGCCTCAGGCCCAGATCGAAGAGGGTCACCTCTGCGCCAGCACGAAGATTGGTCGTCGAGCGGAACATACTGCGAATCACTCTGTTTTCTTCCATGAGGTCGGCGTTATTGCCGGTAAATTCCATCTGAGTCCAATCAGTGAACTCCGCATCCCCCGCGAGCAGCAGCCAGTCAGTCGCTTGCGCCGAGGCACCAGCCGAGATAATCAGGGGCGTCTGAACTTCGTAGCTTGTAGAACCAGGATTGCTCGTCTGGAAATGATCACCATTATCAAACCAGCTATTTCCGATGTCGGCGAAATCTTCGCTGATCTTGTAGTACGTCGGCGTCCGCACTGTGAGCCCCAGATTGTACTTTCCCTGCTTATGGTACATCAACCCGATCAGCACATTGTAACCGCTCAGGTCGCTATTAATCGTGCTCTCGTACCGGAATTTCGTGAAGTCAAACGGTGCCGCGTAGTGATAGACATTCATTGAGTCGATCTCTGTGTACAGTCGGTCGTAGCCGTATGATCCGGAAAAAATATTTACGCCCACACCGAGCGACAAACCCTTTGCGATCTCGACTGCACCACCGAAAGACCAGCTGTTAATGCCGCCAGTTTCCCGTACAGTCCCGTCTTGCTGGACACTATCCGTTACCAGGGGAAACAACCCAAGACTATCTTTGCCAGCCAACCCGAGGTTATGGGGTATGTTGTAGTCAAGTAGGCTTTTGATGTCGTCAGCAGAGAGCCGTCGGAAATCAGTGCCTGGTGTCAGAGCCTCGACAATCGAGCTGCTTGGATTGAAGCCTTCAAATGATGCTGTTGATGAGAAATTGGCAACGCGGGCATATCCGAACGCAAAGGAAAGGCTGCCTCGTTTTGTGGGCACGGGATATACGAGCCCGAAGTTGTTCAGATTCGTAATGCGTTCGCTCGAGTTCGTTTTCGTCCCAAGAAATGTCGCGTCATTGTTGTAGCCGGCGTTCGAGAGTCCGACAGAGAACTCGAAGCTTTTGAGCGATGTCAGCCCCGCAGGATTTGTAAAGAGCGACGAGAAATCGTTCGCGATTCCAATCGATGTATTCCCCATGGCGGCAGAACGTGCACCGATGCCGAGGTTGAAGGTCGAGAACCGCAGTACGTCCTCCGCGAACTGAGCTCGCAGAGTGTCGGCTCCCATCAGGGTGGCTAGTGCGACGATGACAAGTGAGTGACTGAGTGCGAGACGCTTATGGGACTTCATGGTTTGCACGCTCCGAGTAAGGGTCACGATTAGTTTCTTCCGCTGCGTGAAGCACCACCGCTCCTGCTGCCTCCACCTCCACCACTAGAGCTTGCGGGCGCCGAGGAAGAGGACGGAGCCGAACTTGTCGATGGAGAAGAATATGAAGGCGACGACGACCGCTGCGATCCACCATCGCCACGATAGGATCCAGAGGACGGGGCAACATAAGATGATCCGGAGCGTTGTGAGGCAGCGCTGGGTCGATAATAGCTCGAGGCCGGCGCAACGGCATTCGATCCACTGCTCTGCGTGCCGATGTAGGACCGGTAGTAGCCAGACATTGGAGCATCCGAAGCTCCTCTGCTTCTCGTTGATCCGCTGTTGCGCGTGCCGCCTTCCGGGCTGCGGCTCCCGCCAGAAGAGGGCGCAGAACGAGTGCTTGGCGATCCTGTTCGGCTCGGTGCAGACGAACCACCGGAGGTCCCGCTCGATTGAGGTGTGTAGCTTCTCGAGGTTCCTCTGGCAGCAGGTGATACAGACCTGCGCGTTGCAGGGGCAGCGGTAGCACCCTGAGATCCAGCGCGACGACCTGCGGGTGTCAATCCCATGGTCGTTGCGGGCCTGCCTGTAACTCCACTCAATCGCCCCCCACCTGTCCGCCTGTAACCCGAGTTTCTTGTCTGTTCCTTAGTTGTGCCGGCATAGACCACATAGGGATAACCCTGATAGTATCCGTAAGGATCGTATCCATAATATCCGTACCCGCCATAGCCGTATGCACCATATCCATAAAATCCCCTTCCATATCCATAGTAATCGGAATACGAGAAGGGATATCCGAAGGGTGACCAGCCGCCGTAGTACGGATCCGCAAAAGCGGCATCCCAGTACCACCACGATGGGTAGTAGTAGCTGAAACCGAGTCGATAGTGTCCACGCCATTGATCGTAGTCATCGTAGTAGTAGGGAGTCCTATCAGCTGTTGAGTCCTGCTCATCAACCGTTCTGGCAGCTCCATACTTTTCGTATTGATCTCCATCATCTTCCCTGGTCGCGAGCTGAGTGTAGCAGCCTGAAAGAAGGATCGTTGTGGCCGATGCCACGAGGAGCGTTCGTGCAAATCTGATTGATGGTTTCATTCTTTCACCCTTTGGCCTGATGTTCTGCTCAAGAAACCACAAGATTGGTGCCATTCTAGACAATAAAAAAACCCCGATCTCATTCAAAAATCAGGGGTTTCGGGCGTTCCAGGCAGGCAGAAATCCACTTTTGTCAACACATGGGTTTTTCCTCTGTACACTGTTCTGTACATCAAAACGATCCCACATATTCGATCTGAATCGTTCGATTCCCGAATGAAATATCACGCTGATTCTTCAAGATATCCTTCATATCTACACCAAGAACCAATCCTTTTCCCCAGCCCCAGCGGAGACCAACATTCAGGTATCCTCTTCCCCTGTCGCGACCGATCGCGCTTGCACTGTTGTCGTTCAGGCCAAAGTCGTATTCGGCAAGCACCGAAATGTCTTTCCCAACAGATTTCTCCGCTCCAAGGAATGCGTCCATGTCTTTGTCGCCATCACCGTGCTCTGTGGAAAGGTTTACTCCGCCATGTACGCTGAGGTTACCAACGATCGCATAGTTCTGGCTGGCCACGGCATAGAAGCCGGGCGACTTGACCAAGTAGCGCTTCAGGTTCTCGTCGTAAGGGCCTTTCCCCTGCCAGTCAAATCCAATCGCGACTGCAGGAGCGACTGTGCTCTCTTCCAGTATGCGGAGTTTTATGTTCACGCCCGGGTAGGGATTCATCCGTGGTTTTTGCTTCCCGAGGATGCTTGTACCTCCGTACGAGATTCCGAAATTGAACCGATCGAGCAGGCCGACCGATACACCGAAGAGGACCCCACCTTCCTCGAAGAAATTCGCATTGACCTGATAGTTGCCGCGATGCAGCATTCCAGCGGTGGGACGATCAATGATCATCGTCGGCTCAAGAGTGGCACCGGTACCAGCGTTGCTTTGGCCAAGCACGGATGAAACACTCGCCGACGTCAGCAAGAGAACAGTCAACACGAGAATCGATTTTTTCACCATCCACCTCGTTCTGAAGAGATTCAACGACAACAATCAATCCTTGCGCCAGACAGTACCATCTTTCCGGTCCTCAATGGTTACCCCGAGCTTTTTGAGCCCGTCGCGAATTTTGTCGGAAAGTGACCACAGCTTCTGGGATCGCACTTCTTTTCTGAGGTCAACAAGAAGCTGAAGGAGATCTGACTCAAGCTTCTGGTCTGCTGCTACCAGCGGCGCTGCACCAGACGGCAGGATGCCAAGCACTTCAACACCATATGTAGAAACAAAATTCAGAATCTTCCCAAGTGAAGACGCGCTCGCCTTCGTCTCAAGATTTAGAAGCGCATTGGTCTCGCGAACCAGATCGAACAGGACGGCAATTGCCTGAGGCGAGTTGAAATCGTCATCCATCGCAGAGAGGAATCGCTGCTTGTAGGATTCGAGGTCAATTGCTGCTTCGGTCACACCTTCCCCGCTGAGAGTCCCTTTCGCTTGTTCCTCGCGGAGATTTCGCACCGTATTGAGGAGTTTCTCTAATCCGGCCTTGGCGCCGAGAAGCGCTTCGTCGCTGAAATCGAGTGTGCTCCGGTAGTGGCTTTGCAGAATGAAGAACCGCACAACCAGAGGGTCGTACTTCTTCAAGGCATCCTTGAGGGTGGAAAGGTTCCCGAGCGACTTCCCCATCTTCTGCCCGTTGACCGTCACCATGTTGTTGTGGATCCAGTATTTCACAAACGGTTTTCCGGTTGAGCATTCGCTCTGCGCAATTTCGCATTCGTGATGCGGGAACTGGTTATCCAACCCACCTCCATGGATATCGAAGCTCTGGCCGAGATATTTCATAGACATCGCCGAGCACTCGATGTGCCATCCAGGGTATCCCTTTCCCCACGGACTGGGCCATTGCATGATGTGACCAGGTTCTGCTTTCTTCCAGAGCGCGAAGTCGGCCGGGTGGCGTTTCTCGCGATTGACCTCGACTCTGGCGCCCGCCTCCATATCCTCGAAGCTTCGACCCGAGAGTTTGCCGTACTCTGAAAATTTCGAGACATCGAAATAGACCGACCCGTTCACGACGTACGCGAAACCTTTCTCAATCAGCTTCTCGACGATCTCCAGCTGCTCAAGGATATGACCCGATGCGCGTGGCGAGATGTCAGGCCGCAGCACCCCCAGAGCATCCATGTCTTCAAAGTAGCTCTGAGTAAACGTCTCCGCAATCTGCATCGGGTGAACACGGTCAAGCCGGGACTGCTTCTCGATCTTGTCCTCGCCCTCGTCGGCATCGTCCGTCAGGTGTCCCACATCGGTGATGTTTTGGATGTACAACACTTTGTACCCGGAGAACCTCAGGTACCGAACAATCAGATCGAAGGAGACATAGCTCTTCGCGTGTCCTATGTGGGAGTCACCATAGACAGTCGGGCCGCAGACGTACATACCGACCCGCCCCTCGTGAAGCGGCACGAATTTTTCCTTCTCCCGCCTCAGTGTGTTGTAAACATGCAGTGCCATAGATTTCCGTTCGATGGAGTCCTTTGGTCCGACCTGTGATCTACCGTTTCACGAGACCCATAAGCTCGCGGGCGCTTCTCAGTCCCGAGTCCGTAACCTGCGTGCCGCTCATCAGTTTCGCTACTTCTTTGACGCGCTCTTCGAGTTCCAGCTTCCGCAGACGCGTCCTGGTCCGTTTGTCGCGCTCGAACTTTTCCACAATGAAATGCGTATCAGCCAACCCCGCGATCTGCGGCAAGTGTGTGATCGCGATAACCTGATGAAACTGCGAAAGGCTTTTGATGCTCTTCCCCACCGCCGCCGCGATGCGGCCGCTCACCCCGACATCGATTTCGTCAAAGATGAGGAGCGGAAGACGCTCTGATTTCGCAAGGATCGTCTTGAGCGCAAGCATCACGCGGGAAACTTCGCCGCCGGAGGCCACCTTGACGAGCGGCTTCAACTCTTCACCGAGATTCGTCGTAATGTGAAATTCGACGAAGTCGATTCCTTTCGGCGTGGATTCGTAGAAATCGCGGCCGAGTTTGACGTATGAGCGAAAGGGCTGCGGAGAGCCATTCGATTTCCCGAGAACCCGGTTCTCGATGGCAACGTCAAAGCGGGCGCTGGAGATGCCGAGCTTTGCGAGTTCGGCAACCACCGAGTTATTGATCTTGCCGACGTGTTCGCGCCGCTTTGATGACAAGCGCTGCGCAGCGCCCGAGCACGAACGCCGTTCGGTCTCGATTCGCTCGTGGAGCTTTTTGATCTCCCCTTCAAAATTCTCGGCGAGCGCAAATTCCTGTCCGACTTTTTCCCGGTGTGCAATCACCGCGTCGATGGAACCACCATATTTCTTCTTCAGCAACGCAAGTTTCCCCAGACGGTCTCTGATTTGCTCAAGGCGCTCAGGGTTGAATTCTATCTTCGAATTGTAGGTCTGGATGAACTTGGCAAGCTCGCTGATAATCGCCACCGCCGATGCGCATTCGTTCTTGACGTCTTCAAAGGATCCGTCAATCCGCGCAAGGTCCTCCAGCTGATTGCGCGCAAGAACCATTTGATCATAGACAGCCTGCTCTCCCTCATACAAGAGCTGGTGAAGAGAGGAGGTTGACTCAAAGAGCTTCTCGGAATTTTCGAGGATCCGCAGCTCGGACTCCAATGATCCTTCCTCACCAGATTGAGGGCCGAGGGCATCGATTTCCTGAATCTGGAATTCGTAGAGGTCCCGACGTTCGCGAAGCGACCGCTCCTTTGCCTGCAGTTCCTCGAGCTCTGAAAACAATCTCGTCAATCGGGTGTAGGAGGCATCATACTCTTCGCGCAGGCCGGCAAGTCCGCCAAAATCGTCAAGGAGATCGATGTGCGTGTCTGTACGGAGGAGCGACTGGTGGTCGTGTTGACCATGGAGATCGACAAGGAAATCCCCCACGGCCTGCAACACTGAAAGCGACACGGGGGTATCGTTGATAAAGCAACGGTTGTGGCCTTTGGCGGAGATCTCTCTTCGAAGCATGAGATCGCCATCGACATCGAGATCCTGCTCCCGGAGTATCGTTTTGACTTTTCCGTTCCCTGAGATCCCGAACACGGATTCTACGATTGCCTTCTCCGCGCCCTTTCTGATGACCTCCGAGTTCGCGCGCTCTCCAAGAACCATGCCAAGCGCGTCGATGAGAATAGATTTGCCGGCACCTGTCTCACCAGTAATAATATTCAGCCCGCTCTCGAATTCTACTTCGATTTCTTCGATGAGGGCGTAGTTCTTGATGAGAAGGGTTTTGAGCACGAGGAATCCTTGGATTGAACGAAATGTACCAAAAAAAAGGGGAATTTCAATGCGGCAGAAACGAAGCCACGGGTTGCCGGGCACTCCACCTTCGGAAAACTCGCTTCAGTGTCTTTTACTGTACCGTCGCCGGCGGGGTCGGTGTGATCTCATAGAAATTCAGATCAGGCACATCGGGAAGGACACCATGGTAGTACGCAAAGCGTATGAACTCCGAAAGACTTTCCTGTTCCTCCTCTCCCAGCTGATAGCGAAAAGCGCCGAAGTATTTCCTGCATTCGCTGAGGACGACGTGGCGGTCCCTGCTCAGCTTCTGCGCGATCTGTTCAAGGTGTGACACACCCAACTCTTTTGAGCGCAGGAGCATCTGGGCAACCTGCTCAGCCTCAGGCTCATCGTGGCCGACCCAAAGACCGTGCACATAGGGTAGACCCGTGAGATCGCTCCATTCATCAACCAGATCGAGCGAAAACGGGTCGTCGGCCTTCTGGGGTTCCGGGTGGAAATTCACAACCAACGCAGCGTCGGCTTTGCGAAGCATTTCGTCCCGGTTGGCGAGCATGGGCAAAAACTCGAGTTTCCGCGTGTCGGAGGACAGATTGGGGAATTTCTCGGCCAGCAGGATTTTCGCTAGAATGATCTCCGAGGTCACACGGATATCAACTGCCATCCGGTCGATGTTTTTAACCGATGGGTTGATGAACAGCTTGATCGTGTTGGATGGGCCTGACGAAGCAACGCTGGCTCCAGGGACAATCAGATAATCCCCGCCATGACGTGCATAGTCGATGGGAGACAAAAAAGCGCACCGAAGGGGTTCGGTGCGCTTTTGAAGCGTCAAAGCAAGTTGGGCTGGAAAGTCGACGAGGACCTGAACCTCGCCCGAGGAACCGGGCACGCCGTACGTCAGAGGTTTGAGCCAGGAGGCCTCGGGCGCACCGACAAGATACGAGCCGTTCTCAGGCACTGGTTTTCTGCGTCACTTGTTTCGCCGCAAGTTTTCGCAGATAGTAGAGCTTCGCGCGCCGGACTTTTCCATCCTTCACTTTTTCGATCTTCGCGATCCTCGGTGAGTGCAGCGGAAATATGCGCTCAACGCCAACGCCGTCGGAAATCTTACGGACGGTGAAGGTCGTATTGAGCCCGCCGCCCCGCTTACCGATGACGACCCCCTGGAACTGCTGGATGCGCTCCTTGTCTCCTTCCACGACGCGCACGTGGACATTGATCGTATCCCCAGGGTTAAACGCCGGCCGATCCGACTTGAGTTGCGTTGCCTCGATGAGTTTCAGCTTATCCATGGTACTTTCTCCAGACTAGTATCGTATCACTGTTCTACGCATTCTCTTTCAAAATATCCGACCGGCGAGTTTTCGTTCGCTCCGTCCGCTGTTGCTGCCGCCACTCCTCGATCTCTTTGTGATCTCCTGAGAGGAGCACGTCCGGGACCTTCATCCCCCGGTACTCGGGGGGCCGGGTGTACTGCGGAGCTCCCAGGAGGCCATCCTGAAAAGAATCACTCAACGCCGATTCGCTATCATTCAACACACCGGGCACCAATCGGGCGACTGCATCGACCACAATGGCTGCTGCAAGTTCACCCCCGGTCAGGACATAATCACCAATCGATAATTCCCGGGTGACAAGTGCTTTCCGGACCCTCTCATCGATCCCTTTGTAATGACCACAAATGAGGATCAAATTATTCTTCAGCGAGAGCTCGTTCGCAACCGCCTGCGTGAATTTCTCGCCATCCGCCGTTAGAAAAATTACCTCATCATATGTTCGTTGGGCCTTGAGAGCCTCAACGGATTCAAAGACCGGCTCCGGTTTCAGCACCATCCCGGCGCCCCCGCCATACGGCGTGTCGTCGATGGTCCTGTGCTTGTCGTGTGCGAACTCCCGAAGATCGTGAACGAGGATCTCAACCTTTCCTTTGTCCTGCGCTCTCCGGATGATGCTTTCCTGGAGCGGACTCTCGAGCAGCTTTGGGAGCCCTGTCACGATATCGATACGCATCAGTCCAGCAATCCTTCCATCGGGCGGATGACGACAGTGCGTCGCCCGACATCGACTGACCGGACAATCTCTTTGATCGCCGGGATCAGGTATTCCTTTTGCCCCGACTTCACCACCCAAACATCGTTTGCCGGCAGCTTCATAACATCGTGGACTGTGCCTATCGCGTCGCCGGCTTCGTCCTCCACCTTCATCCCGATGATCTCGTGGATGAAGTACGATCCTTTTTTCGGTTTGGTTTCTTCCTTGTCTGAGACAAAGACAAGTCGACCTCGCAACTCATCGGCCTCTGTCCGACCGTGGATTCCCTGCAGTTGGAGCACAACAGCGGAGGGCGATACTCTTACGAACTGCATACCGCGCCGTACTGCGCTTGCTGCATCAACCCCGATCCACACCGATTTCAGCGTCCGAAACCTGTCTGGGGAATCGGTGTAGAGAGCGATCTTGACCTCGCCCCTGATGCCAACACTCTTGCTGATTTTCCCGACCGCCGTCATCAATGCTCTTGTGAATCGTGGGACAGGCCGGGCTTTCACCCGATGATATCGAGGACGGCTTTCTTTCCTTCTTTCGCCGCCACCGCCCTCAGAAGCACCCTGAAGGCTGAAGCTGTTCGCCCCTTTTTCCCAATCAACTTTCCCACCTCTGCCTGATCGACCTTGAGCTTGAAGATGGTCTTGTCGTCCTTCTCCTCAACCTCGACGATCACAGAATCGGATTTGTCCACGAGATGCCTTGCAAGGTATTCCACGAATTCCTTCATGATCCACCTCCTGCTTTAAGGACAGAGCCCTTGCACAGTTAGCTAGTACCGCTCACCCTCACGGTATCGTGGGAAGAAATTTCGTCGATTCCACGGCCAGGGACAACGCATGCCAGGCCGGACAAACCTAGGCAGCTGGTTGTGGTGCCGGCTCCGCAGCCGCTGGGGCTTCTTCGGCAGGCTTGGCAGCCGCCTTCTTTTTCTTCTCGGCGCGCCGGGCTTTGCGGTCAGCATCGCGTGTGACCCGCTCGGCCTGCTGCATCTGCCAGCGCTCGAGAATGCTCTGCTTCTTTGCCTCATCAATGTTGCGTCGCGTCAACGTCCAACGCAGCCAGAGCCCGTTCCGCTGCATGAGAGAGCGCACGGTGTCTGTCGGCTGTGCGCCTCTTCGCAGCCAGTGGAACACTCGTTCCTCCTTCAGCGTCAGTAGAATGGGATTGATGTTGGGATCGTACTGCCCCACTGCCTCGATGAAACGGCCATCGCGGGGAGAACGAATGTCCGCAGCAACGATCTTGTAGATCGGATGCTTTTTCTTACCTGCTCTTCGCAAGCGTAACTTGACCACCGTATGACTCCTCGAAGTATTGAGTTTGAAGTTGCAAGTTTTCTGTTCAGAACTTCTACACCGTGAGATCCCGTGTTCAGCGCGCCGGAGAACGCATTCCCTGCATCGCTCGCCGCATTCCGCCTTTGCTGAGCCGCTTCATCATTCGCTGCATCTCCTCAAACTGCTTCAGCAAACGATTCACTTCCTGCACCGTCGTTCCGCTCCCAAGAGCGATCCGGCGACGCCGGCTCCCGTTGATGATCGACGGGCGCACTCGCTCTTCCGGTGTCATCGACTGAATCATTGCCTCGATGCGCACCAGCGCCCCTTCATCCACCTGCACATCACTCGGCAGTTTGTTCATACCGGGCAACATCTCAAGAACCTGGCTCAGGGGCCCCATTTTCTTAACCTCGCGCAATTGCTCCAGGAAATCCTCCAGCGTCAATTGCGACTTCCGGAGTTTCTCCTCGAGCTTGCTTGCCTTCTCTCCGTCGAACTGTTCCTGCGCCTTCTCGACGAGGGTGACAATGTCACCCATCCCAAGGATGCGCGAGGCGATGCGATCCGGATAGAATGGCTCGAGGGCGTCGAGCTTCTCGCCGATGCCGATGAACTTAATGGGCGTCTGCACAACGGCACGGATGGAGAGGGCCGCTCCCCCTCTGCTATCGCCATCCAGCTTGGTGAGAACCACTCCGTCGAAGTTCAGCCGGTCGTGGAACGCCTTTGCTGTGTTGACCGCGTCCTGGCCGGTCATCGCATCCACGACAAACAAAATCTCGTGCGGCTTCGTAGAGTCCTTGATCGAAGCCACTTCCTGCATCATCTCTTCATCGACGTGCAGGCGGCCTGCGGTATCGATGATCACTGTATCCCGGACGTTTTGCCGGGCATGGTTGATGGAGTCGGCTGCGATCTTCACCGCGCTCTGGCCACGCTCAGTGTAGACCGGAATCTCCAGCTGCTTGCCAAGCATGATGAGCTGATCGATGGCGGCAGGGCGATGGACATCCGCAGCCACCAACAGAGGATTGCTCCCCTTGCTCCGCAGATAGCGCGCGAGCTTGGCAGCAAACGTCGTTTTCCCTGAGCCCTGGAGCCCGGCGATCAGGACGACCGTCGGTGGCGTCTGGGAGGTTCGGATCTCCGCCCTCGATTCGCCCAGCAACTTGACCATCTCGTCAAAAATAATCTTGACGATCTGTTGTCCCGGCGTGATGCTGTTCAGAACTTCCTGGCCGAGCGCTCGCTTCTGGACGTCGTCGATGAACTGCTTGGCGACCTTGTAGTTTACATCCGCATCTAAGAGAACACGCCTGACCTCACGGAGGTTTTCGGCGACATTTGCCTCGGTGATTTTCCCCTCACCGCGCAGCTTCTTGAAGACCAATTCTAGCTTTTGACTCAGGCTTTCAAACATCGAAACTGACCCTCTGCTCAAGAACAAAACTTCCGAAATCTCCCCGCAAAGTGAGATTTCGGAAGCCGGAGGTCTCAAAATCTTGGGCTAAAAAGGTACCGAAAAAACATCAACCAATCAAGCCATTTCTCGCTCAAACGGGGCAGATTCAGAGTCTGCGCAAGGCATCAATCATCGTCCGGCCTCCCGATTCCGGACTCCATCACCTAAGCCTAGCCAGCTTTCGTAAGCGCCTCAGCACCGCTCACAATTTCCAGCAGTTCCTTCGTAATTGACGCCTGGCGAGCATTATTGAACTTCAACGTGAGCTCCCGAATCAAGTCTGAAGCATTCTCCGTTGCATTGTCCATTGCCGTCATCTGGGCGCCCTGGCCTGCCGCGTTCGATTCCAGCAAAACCCGCCAGAGGTGGAAATTCAAATGACGTGGAATCAGCGCATTAACAATTTCCGCACTCGACGGCTCATAGATATAATCGACCTGCGCCAGGGCACGAAGATCCTTGGACGGTTTGATCTCTTCTGGGGGAATGGGGAGAAACTGTTCCCGGACGACTCTTTGTTGAATCACCGACTTGAATTCGTTGTAGATGACCTCGACCCTGTCAAAGTCACCGTGCAGATACCCGCGGGTGATTCCATCGACAATCGATCGGGCGTTCCGAAAATCAAGCGCCTGAAAAATCCCGATGTGCTTCGCCACGAGGTCGTAATCACGCTTTGCGAAGTAGTCAGAACCCTTTCTGCCGATCGTCAACACCTTGACCTTCACATCTGTTTGTGCCTGAAGATGTTGCACCGCAGCTTTGATCAGGTTGCTGTTGAACGACCCGCAGAGGCCACGGTCACCTGTAACGACCACCAGCAAGACGGTCTTGACCTCGCGAGCGACCAGGAGCGGATGGAGAGCTGGATCGACTTTCGTCACAAGATGGCTTAGAAGTTCACCCAGCTTGCGTGCATAGGGGCGGGTCGAAACGATCGCCTCCTGAGCGCGCCGCAATCTTGCCGCGGCGATCATTTTCATTGCCTTGGTGATCTTCTGCGTGTTTTTAACGCCAGTGATGCGGCTTCGTATTTCGCGTAGGGTCGCCATGCGGTACTAGCTTGCTGTCGAGGTGACCTTAAACCTGCCGGCGAACTCCTTCAAAAGTTCATGCAGCTTGTTCACCGTTACATCAGAGAGATCTTTCGTGCTGGAAATTGTCGCATAGATATCGGCCGACTTCATTTCGATGAATTCATGCATCTCCTGCTCATACCGCTGTACATCTTCGACGGGGATGACATCGAGGTACCCGTTGGTGCCGGCGAAGACGCCAACAACTTGCTTCTCCACGGGCATTGGAACATACTTACCCTGCTTCAGAAGCTCCACAAGACGAGCACCGCGGCGGAGCTGCTGTTGAGTGGCCTTATCAAGATCCGAGCCGAATTTCGCGAACGCTTCAAGGTCACGGTACTGGGCAAGCTCAAGACGGAGCCTCCCTGCAACCTTTCTCAGGGCTTTGATTTGTGCATTGCCGCCGACGCGCGAAACGGAAATACCGACATTAATGGCGGGCCTGATCCCTGAGTTGAAGAGACTCGATTCAAGATAGATCTGCCCATCGGTAATGGAGATTACGTTAGTCGGTATGTATGCTGAAACGTCTCCTGCCTGCGTTTCAATGATCGGAAGCGCCGTAAGGCTTCCGCCTCCAAGCTCGTCGTTCAACTTGGATGCGCGCTCCAGCAGGCGGGAATGAAGATAGAAGACATCACCGGGGTACGCTTCGCGGCCGGGAGGTCGCCGGAGCAGAAGCGACATTTGGCGATAGGCCTGAGCATGCTTGGACAGGTCGTCGTAGATCACGAGAGCGTGGCGTCCGCTGTCGCGAAAGAACTCACCCAGGGTGGCGCCCGCGTATGGTGCGATAAACTGCATCGGGGCCGGGTCGCTGGCAGTCGCCTGAACCACCGTCGTATACTCCATCGCGCCGTACTCTTCCAGCTTCTTCACGACCTGCGCCATAGTCGAGCCCTTCTGGCCAATCGCGACGTAAATACAGAAGACAGGTTTGACGCCGTCCTTCTTCGCCTTCTCAGTATGTGTATACTTCTGGTTGATGATGGCGTCAAGGGCAACGGCAGTCTTTCCCGTCTGGCGGTCACCGATGATCAGCTCTCGCTGTCCGCGTCCGATAGGAATCATGCCATCCACCGCCTTGAGGCCGGTCTGCAGCGGCTCTTTCACCGGCTGGCGCTGGATCACACCAAGCGCTTTGCGCTCGAGCGGGAGATATTTGTCACTGTTGATCGGTCCCTTCCCGTCGAGGGGTTCACCAAGCGGAGTGATAACTCGTCCGAGCAATTGCTCACCTACGGGCATCGATGCGAGGCGATTGGTCCGCTTGACGACATCTCCCTCTTTGACGAATGTGCTCTCGCCGAACAGTACACATCCGACGTTATCCTCTTCGATGTTCAATGCCATGCCGAACACGTCGTGCGGAAACTCAACTAGTTCGCTGGCCATGACCTTCGAGAGTCCGTACACCCGCGCGATTCCATCTCCGACCTGGAGAACGGTTCCCACGTCATACACGTCGACTTCTTTTTCGAAACCGGAGAGCTGTTTCCGCAGAATCGCGGAGACTTCGTCAGGTCTGACTTCTGCCATACATTTCCCTTTTGTTCGATGCTGATAAGTAATGGCTCACTGCAAAAACACAAGAACTCTTTTCAGAAGTGGCACTAGTTGCGCGAGACACCTTTAGCAAACTGCTCACGGAGCAGCTCGAGCTGCCTCAGGATGCTGCCATCGTACACGGTATCACCGATGCGGGCAACGAAGCCGCCTTTGAGTTGTTTGTCAATGCTGTACGCCGCGCGGACTTTCTTCCCCGTGAGCGATTCAAACCGGGTCACGATTGCCTTCTGCTGGTCATTGTTCATTTCCGCGGCCGACCTCACCTCAAGCGTTACCAGGCCTTGCCGCTCGTCGTGGAGCTTGAAGAACTCACTGACGATATCTCCGAGAACATCCTCACGCCGCTTCTGCACGAGGAGGTTCAGGAAGTCAAAGGTGAAGCCGGAGAGCCGTGATTTGAACAACTCCAACAGCACCGCCCGTTTCCGGTCCTTCGAGATAATCGGGCTCTTCAGGAAGGCCGCGAACTCGCGCGAGCTCTTGATCGCTTCCCGAATCACCGCCAGGTCGGCCGCAAGGCGGCCACCCAGCTTTTGTTCTTCTGCCAGTCCGTACGCGGCTTCGGCGTACCGCCGCGCCACACGATAGACACTCATCAATCCCATCCAGTCGCTGAACCACGAATCGCCTCGGAGCCGAAAGGAGGGATTTCTGCAACCTCCACGACTTCGGGGTTCTTCGCCGTTTTCCCAGCGACGTCAGCTGTTCGGTAGTTGGTTTAGAAAATTGTCGACGATCTTCTTGTGCTTCTGGGCATCCAGGGTCTCATCAAGGATTTTCCCCGCAGCCTGGACTGCAAGGTCAGCGATTTCTGTCCGCAGTTGTTGCCGTGCGGCATTGACGTCGCGCTGGATCTCCTCTTTTGCCTGCTGGATTTCCCTCTGGGCCTGGGAATGCGCTTTTGCCACAACCTCCTCTTTCAACTTCTCTGCAAATGCCTTTCCTTCCCGAATGATCTTCCGGTATTCCTCTTCTGCCCTGGCGAGGTTGAGCTCGTTTTGTTTCAGCAGCTCCGCTGCTTCCACCCGCGCCTTTTCCGCCTGATCGAGTGCCTCGCGGATGTTGTCTTCGCGATCCTGCAGCGATTTTAACAACGGTTTCCAGGCAAACTTCGACAAGACAAGGAGGAGCACCAGGAAGGTGACCACCGTCCAGACCATCAACCCCGGGTTCATTTCAAACATTGGTTGCGGTCCTCAGTTACTTTGCGGCAAGAATGATACAGATGGCCAGACCGAAAAACGTGGCGCCTTCGATCAGAGCGGCCGCGATGATCATGGCCGTGCGAACCTGACCGGCGACTTCCGGTTGCCGGCCGGTTGCTTCCATGGTTGCCGCTGCGAGCTTGCCAATGCCGAATGCAGCACCAATGACGACGAGACCGGCGCCGATTCCAGCAGAAAGATATCCGAGAGCATGTGCTTCCATTGTGTGTATTCCTCCTGTTAGGTACTTCGTTCTGAGGGTGCTGGTGATTTCAAGTCATTCATGCAAGTGTTCAGCATGCTCCTCGGAATGCTCCGTCTGCATGCCGAAACCCATGAAAAGAGATGTCAGCATTATGAAAATATACGCCTGCAGAAACGCAACGAAGATTTCAAGAATCATGACTCCGACGCCGAAGAGCACCGGCAAGGGCGCGATCACGGACGAGCGGAACAACAGAATGATGCCGACGAGCGCCAGAAGCACAATGTGCCCGCCGTTCATGTTGGCAAATAAACGCATACAGAGAGCAAACGGCTTCGTGAACAGGCCGAGAATCTCAACGGGAATCATGATCGGCCACAAAGCCCAATGAACTCCTCCGGTGAGATGGGCCACGTAGTGCTTTACCCCCTCCGCCCTGATGGCGGCAACTTGAATCATGATAAAGGCGATGAACGCCAGCGCGGCGGTCACCGAGATATTCGACGTCGAGGTGGCGCCGTACGGGATCAGACCCAGGAGGTTCATCACGAGGATGAAGAAAAAGGTCGTGAGAAGGTACGGCAGGTACTTCAGTCCCCCGGGTCCCATATTTGGCAGAGCGATCTCGTCCCGAACGAACACCACGAAGATTTCGAGGAGGTTGCCTATGCCCTTCGGCACACGGCTCTTCCGGTTCAAGCGTGCGGCATAGATCGTGAAGAGGGCGATGATGAGTGCCGAGATGAGGAGGAAGAAGACGTGCTTGCTGATGGAGAGATCGATCGTAACGCCGCCAATGTGAACCGGCGGGAACAGGGGAAGCTCGAAGTGGCCTCCCGGGAACTCGATCACCTGCGAGTTCTTCATATGGTCCAGCAGATGGCCAAATTCAAACTTTTCGCCATGCTGGGCCGCTCCATGCGCAGCGGCCGCGAGCGTCGAGTCGCCTGCCGCCGTGGCAACGTGGTGGGTGGTGTCCGCTGTGATCGTCTCTACCATGAAGTCCTGGTGTTTCGCTACCGCTTTAACGCAACTTTCTTCTGAAGGATATATATCTCAAGCACGAGATTCAGCACATAGTACATCAGAAAAGAAATCATTAACGACATTGTATGAAACTGATAGAATCGAATCAGAACAAACACGATGCCGACCAGCACGATCATCCGTAGCAGTGTACCACCCAGGATGATTTTGAGGAAGGTGGTGTTGGGCTTGTCGAATCCAACCTCGATGAGCGTGTATCCGACAAGGAGGTGAATCAGACTCGCCGCTCCACTCGCCACGACGCTGCGAACAACTTCATGGTCTGCCAACAACGCCATCGGCAGCACGACAAGCCCGGCGACCCCCAGAGTGCAGTACAGAACCAGCCGTAAGAAAGCCCAGTCGATCTTCACTCGGTCCCCGCCAGGTCGATCAGCTCTTGTTGCTTAATGCTGTCACTGATTTGAGAAACTTGATCATCCCTCCGACGAATCCGACCAGCACGCCGATGAGCATGAAGAGCGGCTTTGTCCCCTCACGTGTATCAAGCCACCATCCGATCAGAAAGAACACAATAACCGCCGCGGCCAGTTGAATTCCGAGTGTCAGATGGGGCGCAACATCCCGGAGGGTATTGCCAGCGCCGGAAGTCGGTTTCTCCCGGCGTCCGGGGTCATGGAACTTCGGTTCCAGCGGCATAAATTATCCTCTTCGCGCGTGCGGAGGTTAGTGGCGCGCCTCGAAAAGCTGCGCCTTCTCGGTCATCGCAACCTTGCCGTCGAACAAACAACCTTCATCGATGACAAGCCTCGAAGCCCGAATGTCTCCTTTGATCACGGCTTTTCCCTCAAACACGATCTTTTCCGTCGCGATGATGGAGCCTCTCACCTTCCCGCCGATGGTGACGTTCTTCGCTGAGACATTCCCATCGATTTCTCCCGTGACGCCGACTGCGAGACTCTCGCTCGCCGCGATCTCGCCGGTGACTTTTCCGTCGATGCGAACATTACCCTGGCTTCGGATCTTCCCTTCGACGACCGTTCCAGGTCCAATCAGGTTGAGTTCTTTGACCGGGTCAGTTTTCAAAGTCAGAGTCCCTTCTAGAAATTGAAATTGAGGACAACACTTGCCGGGTCGATTGGCACACCATCCTTCCAAACTTCGAAGTGGACGTGGGGGCCTGCGCTGGTTTCGCCCGAAGAGCCCAGCAATGCGATCGTTTCGCCCCGCTTCACCGTAGCGTTCGCAGCAATGAGCAGGGACTGATTGTGTTTGTAGAACGTCAGGAATCCGCCCGGATGAGAGAGGATGATTTCATTGCCATCATCACTCGTCCAACCTGCAAACACGACGTAACCATCGGCAGATGCGCGGACCAGAGATCCGGAACTGCCGGCAATATCGATTCCAAAGTGACGCTGCGAGGGATCGAAGCCCCGCGTTAAGTATCCCTCGGCCGGCAAGACCGCCGGAAACACGACCTGCCGGTTCTCCTGCATCAGCGCCGCTGTCGCTACCGCCCCGATCGACGCACGGGAGAATTCCGTTCTCGTCATCTCCGGAACTCTCCTCTCCCGCCCATCGGTCTGCCCTCCGTCCGGCTTCTGGTTCCTTGGACTCCCGACGACGGTGACACCGGAGTCGGTCGCTACGACTTTCTCGCCGAGCGCCTTCCGGAGTTTGACATTGTACTCACGCAGCTCAAGGAGCTGCTCCATCAGAACTGTCATCCGCTGGTTCAGGGCGACGAGATCCTTGCCGTATTTGTTGACGAGCGCAGGATTCTCGAGGGGGATAAGAATTCCTAGTGGCGTGTAAACGAGCAGAGCAAGCACCGTGGCGACAATGACGATGCCTGAACCGCCGAGCGCGAGGTAAACTTGCCAAGGCGCGAATCTCACTGATTTCGCCTGCCCGGCATCGTCGCGGGGAACAAGCACTAAATCATAACGCGCTCTTTTGGATTTGTGATGCTGATCTCCCGACATCTGGCCGCTGCACTCCACGCGAGTTAGGCATGCCCCGGCTGGGACACGCACCCCGAGGTACCGTCGCTGGGAAAATCCCGGAACCTAGAATGAGGCTAAAAACGGGACAAATCGGGGCAAAATCACAAAATCGGAATGTTAATTTAACGAAATCGGCCTGAAAAGTCAAAAGAATTACCATAAATCCGAGATAGCGGGGATGCTTCTTTGTATTTTGGGAACGTTGGTGGCGATCTGCGCGTCAAACGGAACAACGACGGCCTCGTTCGCTGCAGCGACGAAAGCCGGAGCAATGAACCGCGCCAGCTCTTTTTCACCCGTTGGGTGAACGCCATCAGTCAGGAGACCATCCATGCGATTGAAGCTAGAGCGCACCGACGAACGACTCACGCGCCGCACAGGGTTGATTCTCATCAACCGGTTTGGCGACAAAATCAATCTTGCCTCGTCAATCAATCGGGCCTTCCGCGAGCCAGGATCAAATCGCGGCCTCGATGCCAGCGACTATGTTCTGGCCTTGAGTGAAATGATCATCGATGGTGCCACGTGCCTGGAAGATATCCGCCTTTTTGAGAACGATGAAGCCTACAAAGAGATGGCCGAGGTCCGTCACTATCCCAGCAGCGACGCCATCGGAGATTGGCTCCGTCGACACGGCGGCACCGACGGTGAGGAGCGTCTCTGGACCGTGATCTCTTCCCTGATTCAGACTCTTACCGGCGGTTCAGCTCTCACGCTCGATATCGATAGCACACTCATCGAGGCAGACAAAGGTGATGCCCAGCCGACCTTCAAAGGCTTCCGCGGCTATCATCCCCTCGTCGGTGGCTGCACCGACTTAGGTCTCTTTGTCGGCTCTCGCTTCCAGCACGGTAACGCTGTGACACAAGAACACCTCGTCTCATTCATCCACCAGTGCCTGAAGAACGCCCCCGGTACTTTTTCTACTGTCCGTATTGACTCCATCGGCTTCAATCAGTTTGTGATCAACGATTGCTTTGACAACGCACGGCGCTTTTCGATCACCGCCGACCACGACTCTGCTGTGATGGAAGCCGTCACCCATATACCAAAAAACGCCTGGAAACAAGGGCAAAACAAGGATGGCACACGGGCCGACTACCAGTTCGCAGAAACTGTCCACGCTCTGCGGTCTTGTCCCCACGCCTTTCGCCTCGTTGTCAAACGTTCCCGTCGTCACTATCAAAGTGATCTCTTCGACGGCGAGAACCACTACTGGATCATTGCCACCAACATCCCCGAAGAAGAAAAAGATGCTCAGGCCGTCATTCACTT
>Ga0315297_10000520_pt1 | contig 22643 bp, 19 predicted proteins | sample YL17G15_0_MG_FD_203628 | JGI IMG/M metagenome (GOLD analysis project Ga0315297, IMG submission 203628) | Sediment microbial communities from Yellowstone Lake, YNP, Wyoming, USA - YL17G15_0 | ecosystem: Environmental > Aquatic > Freshwater > Lake > Sediment | place: USA: Wyoming | collected... | reverse complement strand
CCGACGCTTACAACACCTACTCGTCCTTCGATGAATTCGGCGGCGTGACCGAGGTGGTCGAGGAATTTCCTTACGTCGACGGCAGCCGCGACGACCTTGGCTTCTTCCTGTCCGCGGATTATTCGGGAATCGAGCGGCTGGATATCCTGGGGGGCGTGCGCTACGATTCCCTCCAGATGAAGGCCCTGCCCCTTGGAGAAGAGTCGCCAATCGTAACCAAAGAGGGACAGGCGACCGGCTTTGTGGCCGTCTCATACAAGCTCGTGAATAACCTGATGGCCTTCGTCAATTTGTCCAGGGCCTACCGCCTGGCCAGCATCAACGAACGCTTCTACACCGGGATCAGCGGCCGCGGCTTCATCGTCGGAAACCCGGACCTTCGGCCCGAGAGCAGCCTCAATCTCGATGGCGGGCTGAAGCTTCTTGACCGGCGTCATTTCTTCGGGATCTACGCCTTCCGTTATCAGATCGATAACATGATCGAGCGCTATCGGCTCGACCCTTCGACCTATACCTACGGTAACATCGAAAAGGGCCGGCTTCAGGGTCTCGAGTTCGAGGCCGAAGCGTTCCTCCTTCCCGGCTGGAAGATCTTCGGGAACGTCGCCGCTATCCGCGGCAGAAGTTTGGAAACCGGCGTCCCCCTGAACGACATCCCCCCCTTCCAGATCTACACGGGGACGAGGGTTTGGAAGGGGAAACTGTCGGCGGAACTCAACGCGACCTTCCGCCTGGCCAAGTCCAATCCGGGACCGGCCGAGATCTCTGTCGCCTCATCGGAACTCGTCAACCTCAAGGCGACCTATCTCTGGCGCGGCTTGAATTTCTATGTTTCTCTCGGGAACATTTTCAATACGGCCTACATCGCCAGGGCGGATTCCGAAGCCATGGTCGAACCGGGGAGGAACCTCCGCCTCGGGTTCGTCTACGCGTTCTAGACGCGATGTTAGAGGTGCGTCGAGGGATCTTCGGGCTCAGAATGCGTCGACGAAGTGCTCGAGCCGATAGCCGTTCCCGTCATCGAACAGGATAGAGATGACGTCGAAACGGCAGGCGGCGTCGCCGAGGGGACTCTTCACCAGGTAGCCCTGGGCGATCTTCCGGATCTGCCTCTGTTTGCCGGGAGTCACCGCTTCCTCCGGCCGGCCGAAGGATTCGTCGGCCCGGGCCTTCACTTCGACGAAGACGAGCGTCGCTCCGTCCCGGGCGACGATGTCGATCTCGCCGTGGAACATGCGGAAGCGCCGGGTGACGATGCTGTATTTTTTCTTCTCCAGGTAGGCGCAGGCGATCTCTTCGCCCCGCAAGCCCAGGGCCTGAGTGCTGCGCTTGCCGTCCGTCACGGTCCTTGAACGACTCCTTCGAAAATTCATGTCCGCGGGGGGACGATTTTTTTCCAGCGGACGCCGTCCTTGGTGTCCTCGAGGAGGATGCCTTCCCGCAGCAGCTCGTCGCGGATCTCGTCGGAAAGCTTGAAATCCTTCCCGGCCCGCGCTTTCTGCCGGGCGTCGATTTTCTCTCGGATTCTGTTCACTGTGTCGTCGTCGCTTCCGCTGTCGTGGACTTCGCCGGAGAGGCTGGCCAGGAGCTTATCGTCGAGATCCTTGACGTAATCGATAACCCGTCGAGCGTCCTCTTTGCCCAGGTCACGTTGGGAGATGAGGATGTTAATGCTTTTGATAAGATCGAACAATGCGGCCAGGGCTTCCGAGATATTCAAATCGTCTTCGAGGCCGGCGAAGAAGCCGGAACGGGCCGTTTCGAGGAATCGAGTCACGGCCGGATTATCGGGGCGGCTGTGCTCGACATGTCTAAGTTCGAACAGAAAATTAAGGACCCTATTCCGGCTCGTTCGAGCCTGCAAGAGCGCCTCTTCGGTGAAATTGAGCATCTTGCGATAATGGGTAGAAAGAAGGAGAAAACGAATCTCTCCCGGGTCATAGCCCTTGGCTAGAACATCCGAGAGCGTGTAGAAATTGCCCTTGGACTTGGCCATTTTCTCGCCGTCGACGACGAGGTGGTGGCAGTGGAGCCAGTAATTGACGAACTTGACGCCGTTGGCCGCCTCGGATTGGGCGATCTCGTTCTCGTGGTGGGGAAAGATGTTGTCTACTCCGCCGCAATGGACGTCGAACGTCCGGCCGAGGTACTTGGAGCTCATGGCCGAGCATTCGACGTGCCAACCGGGCCGGCCCGCTCCGATCTCGGTCTCCCAGACCGGCTCGCCCTCCTTGGGGGCCTTCCAGAGAGCAAAGTCGTGGACGCTTTCCTTTTCGTACTCGTCGGCGTCGCCTCGGCTCCCGGGGCGGAGGTCCTCGAGGTTGATCTTGGAGAGGCGGCCGTAGGACGGGAATTTGTCGATGGCGAAGTAGATCGACCCGTCCTTTTTGTAGGCGAAGCCTTTTTCGAGGAGCACCTTGATGATCTCGACCATTTCCCGGATGTGCCCGGTCGCCCGGGGATAATGATCCGCGGGGAGAATACTCAGGATGCCGCGCTCCTTATGGAAGGCCTCGATGAACGGCCGGGTGTATTCCTCGAGGCCGACGCCCTTGGCGTTGGCGCCTCGGATCGTCTTGTCGTCGACGTCGGTCACGTTCATGACGTGGGTGACCTTGTATCCGGAGAAGATGAGGAAGCGCTTGAGCAGGTCCTCGAAGACATAGGCCCGCCAGTTGCCGATATGGGGGAAGTCGTAGACCGTCGGCCCGCAGGTGTAGAGTTTGACTAAGCCGGGCTCGATCGGCTCGAACGCCTCGACCTGGCCGCTGAGGGTGTTAGTGAACCGAATCATCTCCGCTCATCTTAGTGATTCGCCCCTCCGCCGTCAACCCTCTCTCCACTCGTCAAAGAGGGACGGCCCCCAAGGAGGGGCAATCCCCCTCAGGGGGACAGTCCCTCCGTGGCAGGGTTGAACGCCCCGAGCGATTGTGACATAATTTACTCTGTCATTCCGTTACCTAAAGGCAATTATTGTGACCACAACAATCGGCATCCGAAGAGAGGATATCAACAGGTGGGAGAAGCGGGTCCCGTTGATCCCGTCTCACGTCCGGGAGCTCGTCGACGGGCACTCCCTCGACGTCAGGATCCAACCCTCAAACATCCGGGTCTTCAACGATGCGGACTACCGCTTGTCCGGGATCCCGGTCGAAGAGAGCCTGTCGCCGTGCTCCATCGTCTTCGCCCTCAAGGAGATCCCCATCGACCTCATCGAGAAAGACAAGGTTTATCTCTTTTTCTCGCACACCGCCAAAGGCCAGAGCCAGAACATGCCCATGCTCAAGCGGATGATGGACCTCGGCTGTTCCGTCATCGACTACGAAAAGATGGTCGACGATCAGGGCCGGAGGGTCCTTTATTTCGGCAACTACGCCGGACACGCCGGGATGGTCGACACTCTCTGGGCACTCGGCCGCCGCCTCGCTGCTGAAGGCCTGGCCAACCCTTTCACTTTCCTCCAACCGACCCACCATTACCGGAGTCTGGTCGAGGTCAAAGAAACCATCGGGAAGCTGGCCTGGAAGATCATCCGGGAAGGGCTGCCCAAGGAGCTCGGCCCCGTCGTCTTCGGATTCTTCGGATACGGCCACGTTTCCCAGGGCGCCCAGGAGATTTTCGACATCCTGCCCGTGGAAGCGGTCAAGCCGGCCGAAATCCCGCAACTCTTCGAGGGCAGGGGAGAGGCGCCCCGGACGCTCTACAAGGCCGTCTTCAAGGAAGAGGATATGGTCAGGCCCGTCGACCCGGCCAAGCCTTTCGACCTTCAGGATTATTATGCGAACCCGCAAAATTACAGCCCGGTGATCGAGAACGTCGTTCCTTATCTCACGGCCATCGTCAACGGGATCTACTGGGCTCCGAAATTCCCGAAATTCATCACCAAGGATTTCCTGAAGACGCTTTACGGGCCCGGCTCGCGGCCGAGACTCCGGGTCGTCGGCGACATCACCTGCGACATCAACGGCTCCATCGAATGCACCGTCAAGGCGACCGACTCCGAAGACCCCGTTTACGTCTACGACCCGGCCGCGGACGAGCCCCTCATGGGGTTCAAAGGGAACGGCCCGGCCGTCCTGGCCGTTTACAATCTGCCAGCGGAGCTGCCCCTCGAATCCTCGACCTATTTTAGCGGCAAGCTGAAAGAGCACGTCCCGGCGGTCGCCGCCGCCCATTTCGATAGGTCGTTCTCCGAGTGTGGGCTGCCGGACGTCTTGCGTAGGGCGGTCATCCTCTACCGGGGCAAGCTCACTCCGGATTACGCTTATCTCAGCCGGTTTATCGAATAGACCAAACCGCTCCCGGGAGAAAGCCATGAAAAAGATCCTCATTCTGGGCGCCGGCCTTGTGGCCGGACCGCTCGTGAAATATCTACTCGACCAGCCGGAATTCTCGGTCGTCGTCGCCGACATCGAAGTCGCCAGGGCCCAGAAACTCGTCGCGGGTCATCCACGCGGTCAGGCCAAATTCCTGGACATTTCGGACAAGGCGGCGCTCGCGGCCGCTATCGCCCGGGCCGACCTGGTCGTCAGCATGGTTCCCTACACCTTCCATCCCGTCGTCGGCGCCCTTGCGATCGAACAGGGGAAGAGCATGGTCACGGCCTCCTACGTCAGCCCGGCAATGAAGGAGCTCGACTCGCGGGCCAGGGAGAAGGGCGTTGTCCTGCTGAACGAAATGGGGCTCGACCCGGGGATCGACCACATGGAAGCCATGCGCATCATCCACGAGGTCCATGACGCCGGCAGCCAAGTCCTCGCCTTCACCTCGTACTGCGGCGGACTGCCCGCCCCCGAGGCCAACACCAACCCCTTCGGCTACAAGTTCTCCTGGAGCCCGCGCGGCGTCCTGCTCGCGTCCAAGAATTCTGCCAGGTTTTTGAAGGATGGCCAGATCATCTCCATTTCCGCCGCGGACCTTTTCGCCAGGCCGGAAATCATCCCCATCCCCGGCCTGGGCGAGTTCGAAGGCTATCCCAACCGGGATTCGGTCCCTTACCGAGAGACCTACGGCATCCCCGAAGCCCTCTCGGTCCTGCGGGGGACGCTCCGCTATCCCGGCTGGTGCGCGACCCTCAAGAAGATGGTCGAACTGGGGCTCCTCGACGAAACCCCGAATGACCGTACGGGAGAGACATTCTGCGGCCTCATGATGGAGTTGGCCCAGACGGCAACGGGAGGCGATGTCCGCGGCTCCGTCGCCGCGCGGCTGGGCCTCGAAAGCGATTCGGAGATCCTCTCCGGACTGGACTGGCTGGGGCTGTTCGAAGAAAGGAAGCTCCCGGCCGAAAAGGGCTCGGCCCTCGACAACCTGGCCGCCCTAATGATCGAAAAGCTCGCCTATGCCGGCGGGGAAAGGGACATGATCGTCCTCCAGCACGAATTCTTGGCCCGGACCGAATCAGGGCGGAGCGAGCGGATCGTCTCGACGCTCATCGATTACGGAGTTCCGGGCGGGGATTCGTCGATGTCCCGCACGGTCGGCCTGCCCGCGGCCATCGCCGCCCGCCTCGTCCTTGAAGGGAAAATCCTGATGACGGGAGTCCAGGTGCCGGTCCATCCCGAGATCTACGGGCCCGTCCTCGAGGAGCTGGGGACGCTCGGTATCCATTTCGAGGAGAAACGCCGGGTCCTCTGAGCCTGTCATGAAAAGAAAAGCCTTCGTTGCGGGCCAGTTCTATCCGGGCGATGAAGAGCGGCTTCGCCGGACCATCGAAGAGGTGTCGGGGCCTCTGGGGGTCCGGAAGAAGAAGGCTATCGCGGTCGTCTCCCCGCACGCCGGCTACGTGTATTCCGGACCTGTCGCCGGAGCCGTTTATTCATCGACCGTTGTCCCCGGGACGGTCGTTATCCTCGGGCCCGGGCACAGGGAGATCGGCGCACTCTTCGCCATCCAGAGCCGAGGCAGCTGGCTGACGCCCCTCGGCGAAAGCCTGATCGAAGAGGACCTGGCCTCGCGGATCAGGAAGAGATGCGCGCTCGTCGAAGAGGACGAGAAGGCCCATCTCGGGGAGCATTCCCTGGAGGTCCAGCTGCCATTCATCCAATACTACCGGAAGGATGCGGCCATTGTGCCCATCTGCGTTTCCCACGAAGCCGGCTACGGCGAGCTCGAGACTCTCGGCCGGGCCCTGGCCGAAGCCATCCGCGACTCCGGGAGGGAGACTCTCATCGTGGCCAGCACGGACATGAGCCACTACGTCAGTCAGAAGATGGCCGAGAAGAAGGACAGGCTGGCCATCCACAAGATCCTCGACCTCGACCCGGCCGGGCTCTATGAAACGGTGACAAAGGAACGGATCTCGATGTGCGGCTACCAACCAACAGCGGCCGCCCTCGTCGCGGCCATTGGGCTCGGCGCGTCCGGCGCCGAACTCGTCCGCTACCAAACTTCGGGCGAAACGACTGGGGACTACGCCCAAGTTGTTGGTTATGCTGGGATTAGAGTCTTTGAGATGGGGGCGCCCTGACTTTCAGTCATTTGACAGCAAATCGCTTTTAATGCTATAAAAAGCCCTAAGGAATCGGATGATAAAGTCTGTTTTGCGCGATAAGGACAAGATTGTCCTGACCCTTGTCGTCGAGAGCTACGTTCGCCACGGGCGCCCGGTAAGCTCCGGGTCCCTCTCCCAGACGAGACGGATCTCCGCCTCCTCGGCCACCCTTCGCAACATCATGGCTAAGCTCGAGGAGATGGGTTTCCTGTCCCAGCCTCACACCTCCGCCGGCCGGGTTCCAACCGACCGGGGCCTGCGTCATTACGTCGGGGGTCTCTTGGCCGAGAAGAGCCTCCCCGAGGCGAGGGTCCCCCTTATCCAGGAGGAATTCCCCAACCGGACTGCCGACTTCGATTCCCTCCTCATCCAGGCCTGCCGGATCCTGGCCGACTCTTCAGACAATCTGGGTTTCGTCATATCCCCGCATATCTTCCGCCTCCCGTTCGAGCACCTGCGCTTCATCAAGATCTCCGACCGAAGGATCCTGGTCATCCTGGTGACCCCCTTCCACATGGTCCTGACGGAAACCCTGGAGTCGACCCTGCCCCTGACCCAGGCCGAGCTCGACCGGGCGTCCCAGTACGTTAACCAGAATTTTCGGGGAAAGACGATCCTCTCCGTCCACGACGCCCTCCTCCGGGAACTCCCTCATCACCGGGTCAAGTACGAGGACACGTTGAACAAGCTCCTCGACCTGCTCAAGACCTCCATCGCCAAGGGAGAGGGGGAGAACCGGATCTTCCTCCAGGGCACCTCCCGGCTCCTGGGCAAGGCTGAGCTCTTCGACATGGACAAGCTGCGGTCCCTTTTCGAGAACTTCGAGGAGAAAGCCGCCCTCGTCAAGCTGCTCTCGGACTTCATCAGCCTCGACCGGGTCAAGGTCCTGATCGGCTCGGAGGTCAACTTCCCGAACGTCCAGGAATGCTCCCTCGTCCTCTCCCACTACGGCTACAGCAACCAGGTCCTGGGTTGCCTGGGCATTATCGGCCCGAAGCGGATGCCCTACGAGAAAATCATCCCCCTTGTCGACCGCATGGCCAAGCGTCTGAACTTGGCTATCACGGTCTTCGGTAGAGAGGTCACCCTATGACGGACGAAAAAGACAAGCCCGGCGAAGAGATCGAGTTCCTCGCAGTGACCCCGCCGCCAGGGGAGGAGCCACCCAAGGAGCCGACGTCCCCGCCGGCCGTGGAGAAGGCGGAAAAAAAGGAGCCGGACGACAAGGCCACCTCGCACGATGGCTCCCGCCACCTCAAGGAAAAGCTGAGGAAAAAAGAGTCCGAGGCGAAGCATCTCAAGAAGGAGCTCGAGGAGCTCAAGGAACAGTATCTCCGCAAGCTCGCCGACGTCGAGAATCTGCGCAAGCGCTTCGAGCGGGAAAAGAGCGATTACTTCCATTACGCCCTGAGCGAGCTCCTGCTCGAGCTGCTCGCCATTTCAGATAACTTCGAACGGGCCCTCCAGAACGCTCCCGCGGAAGCGGACGGGAAGACGTTCCGGGACGGCGTCGAGCTCATCCACAGGATGCTCCAGAGCCTCTTCGTCAAGAACGGAGTCCAGCCGATCGTCCTCAAGGACCGGGCTTTCGATCCGAACCTGCATCACGCCATGACCATGGAGGAATCCGAGAGCGTCCAGGAGCCCGAGGTTGCGGAGGAGCTCCAGAAGGGCTACATGCATCACAACCGCCTCCTGCGTCCAACGCTGGTCAAGGTCTACGTTCCGAAGAAGGGGCAATAACTCATGGGACACCTCATCGGCATCGACCTCGGCACTACATATTCCTGCATCGCCTATCTCGAAGGCGGACGGCCGCTCGTCATCTCCAACTTGGAAGGGCTTCCTACGACGCCTTCCGTGGTTTCCTTCACGGGTTCCGGGGAGCGCCTCGTCGGGACCCTGGCTATGCGCCAGGCCGTCACCAATCCTGCTAATACCTTCTACGCGGTCAAGCGCCTTATTGGCCAGAAATTCCGCTCCCCTGAGATCCAGGAAGCTCAGAAAAAACTGCCCTACAAGCTGAAGGAAGCCCCCAATGGAGACGTCCTCGTCGTCTCCGGCTCCAAGACCCTGAGCCCGCCTGAAATCTCTTCGATGGTCCTAGGCTACTTGAAATCCTGCGCCGAATCCTTTTTCGGTGAACCGGTCTCGGACGCCGTCATCACGGTGCCGGCCCATTTTAACGACGCCCAGCGGCAGGCGACCAAGGACGCAGCCACGATCTGCGGGCTCGAGGTCCAGCGGGTGATCAACGAGCCGACGGCCGCCGGGCTCGCCTATGGGCTCGATACCAAAAAGAACGGCCTGGCCGCGGTCTACGACTTGGGCGGAGGAACGTTCGATATCACGATCCTTGAATTCAGCGACGGCGTGTTCAACGTCCTGTCCAGCAACGGCGATTCCTATCTCGGCGGCGAGGACTTCGACAACCGCATCCTGGAATGGCTCTACGAGGATTTCCTGGCCGAGACGAAGATCGACCTGAGCGCGGACAAGCTCGCGCTCCAGCGCGTGAAGGAGGCCGCCGAGAAGGCCAAGAAGGAGCTGTCGTTCACCCTGGAGTCCGAGCTCAACCTGCCTTTCATAACCTCCGACAAGTCCAGTTCGAAGCACATCCGCAAGATGCTCAGCCGGCAGACCCTAGAAGCCATGACCGGCGACCTCGTCGAGCGGACGATCCCGCGTATCGAGCAGGCGCTCGCGGACGCCCGGCTGAGCCCTGACCAGATCGCCCACGTCATCCTGGTCGGCGGCCAGACCCGGATGCCCCTGGTCCGGCAGAGGGTCACCGAGTTCTTCGGCAGGAAACCGGAGGAACAAGTCAACCCCGATGAGATCGTGGCTATGGGTGCGGCCATCCAGTCGGGGATCCTCGACGGCCAGATCCGGGACCTCGTCCTTCTTCTTGACGTCACGCCATTCGCGCTGGGGATCGAAACCGAAGGCGACGGCTTCGAGATGATCATCGAGAGGAACATGACCATCCCGACGCATAAAGTCAAGGCCTTCACGACCGTGGAGCACAACCAAAGGCGGGTCCGCATCCATGTCCTGCAGGGCGAAGGCTTCCTGGCGTCCATGAACAAATCGCTGGCCGTCTTCGAGCTCGTCGGGATCGATCCTGCCCCGGCTGGTGTACCTCATATCGATGTTACGTTCGAGATCAACGCCGACGGCCTGGCCCGGGTCTCGGCCAAGGATAAGCAGACCGGCCTCGAGCAAAAGGTCGAAGTCAGGCCGTCTTCGGGCCTCCTGCCGACGGAGGTCGAGGAGATGAGGCGGCGGCAGACCGGCCGGGATGCCGTCAAGCTGGGGCCGAATGGCTAAGAAGGATTTTTACCATGTCCTCGGCGTGGCCCAGGAGGCCTCCGTCGAGGATATCAAGAAGGCCTACCGCCAACTCGCCCTAAAGCACCACCCGGACCGAAATCCGGGTAGCAAAGAGGCCGAGGAGAGGTTCAAGGAAGCGGCGGAAGCCTACAGCGTTCTGGCCGACGCCGGAAAAAGGTCCGCTTACGACCGCTTTGGGCAGGACGGCCTGCGCGGCGATGGCTTCTCCGGGTTCGATTCCTCCGTCTTCGAAGGCTTCGAAGACATCCTGGGGAATTTATTCGGGTTCAGCTTCGGCGATTTCTTCGGCGGGCGGAGCGCCGGCCGCGGCGGCCGGCGGGGGGGCCGCGACCTGGCCCTGGAGGTCGAGATCGGCCTCGAAGAAGCCGCCGCCGGCGTGGAGAAGGAGATCAAAATAAACCGGGCAGAGACCTGCCCGGCCTGCCGGGGCTCGAAACGGAAGCCGGGGACCCGGGCGGCGTCGTGCCCGGCTTGCGGAGGCACAGGACAGGTACGTTATCAGCAGGGCTTCTTCACCTTGGCCAGGACCTGTCCGCGGTGCCGGGGCGGGGGGGAAGTCAACGCTTCGCCGTGCGAATCCTGCCAGGGGAAAGGCCACGTCAGGGAGAAACGCTCCCTCAAGGTCCGCATCCCGGCAGGCGTCGCGGACGGGTCGCGGCTGAGGCTCGTCGGCGAGGGCGAGGCCGGGGAGGAAGGCATGCCGGCCGGGGACCTCTATGTCGTGACTCGGGTCCGCAAGCACCCCTTCTTCGAACGGGAGGCGAACGACCTCGCCTGCGAGATCACGGTCTCCTTTACCCAGGCCGCCCTCGGCGCGCGGGTCGAGATCCCCACGCTCGAAGGGAGCGAGATCCTGAAGGTCCCGGCCGGGACCCAGCCGGGCGAGGTCATCCGCCTCAAGGGGAAAGGCGTCCAGGACGTCACCGGGCGGCGGAGGGGCGACCTTTTTGTCAAAGTCCAGGTCCGGACTCCCGAAAACCTGACCAAAGACCAAAAGGCCCTGCTGACGAAACTGGCCGAAGTCCGGGGCGAGGACATTGAATCGGTCGACAAGAGCGTTATCCACCGGATGAAGAACATAATCCATTGATCCGGCGACGAGCATGAGCGCGAACCCGTTTTACGTCCCCCGCAGGGCGCAAGATGCGTCGCGGATCGTCCATTTCTGGAACGAGTGACATGTTTCTCCAAGGGCAGAAAGTCGGGAAATACGAGGTCATCCGGTCGCTCGGCAGCGGCGGGTTCGGCTCTGTCTACCTGGCCAAGGACACCTGGCTTGACATCAAGGTCGCCATCAAGGTCCCCCACAAGCAGTCCGCCGAACTTTACAAGCTTCTCAAGGAACCGCGCCTCCAGGCCGCCCTCAGCCATCCGAACATCGTCCGGATGCTGGCTGCGGAGAAGGAGAAGAACGTCTTTTTCATGGTCATGGAGTACATCAAGGGGCCGACCCTGGAGAAGATCCTGGAAAAGGAGAAGATCCTGGGGACGGAGCAGGCCATCGACTTCATCAAGCAGATCTCCTACGGCGTCGACCACGCCCACAAGGCCAAGATCATCCACCGCGACCTCCGGCCCTCGAACATCATCGTCTCCGAGGAAGGGACGGCCAAGATCACCGATTTCGGGACGTCGGCCTGGCTTAACGCGGTGCCCTACGCTTCGACGCGGATCGGCTCGCCGCCCTACATGGCACCCGAGCAGTTCATGGGCAAGGCCGGTTACGGCGCCGACCTCTACTCCCTGGGCTGCATCTTCTACGAGATGGTCATCGGCCGGCCGCCGATCTTCGACCCGGACCCGTTCAAGATCCTGGAGATGGCCCAGCAGGGGAAGATCACCCCGCCGAGGATCAAGAACAGCCGCATCCCCAAGGAGATCGACGCCATCATCATGCGGGCCCTGGCGCCGAAGGTCGAGGATAGGTACCAGAGCGCCTCTGAGGTCATTCGCGACCTGTCCCTCTTCAAGGGCAAGACGCCCAAGACCTCGGAAATCGACGACATCATGCTCCGGATCAAGGCCCGGGAGCAGAAAACGACCGCCCTCTGCCGGAACTGCCGACGGCCTCTCCCCCCCAAGTCCCGCAGCTGCCCTCACTGCGGAGAGAACGTCTGATTCCTCCCTAGAGGCGATTGACTTCGGCCTCGGGGATGAGATAGCATAAGACTTCGTGACCGGAGGATGACGAAGGAGCGGTCGATGAGCCCATTCACCGATAATGGAATCGTCTGGATGAACGGCAGGCTGGTCGCCTGGAAAGACGCGACGATCCATCTCGCTTCCCATGTCATCCTCAGTTTGACAATCCTTGCGAGGAGGCTCTCATGGTCATCGATGAATTCCTGAAGATCGCGATCGAACGGGACGCTTCGGACCTTCACTTCAAGGCCGGCAACAACCCCATGATCCGGGTCCACGGAACGCTCACGCCCCTAACTGGGTTCCCCCGGCTGACGGCCCCCGACTGCGAAGAGTTGGCGAACCAGTTGATGTCCGAATTCCAGAGGAAGAGGCTGAATGAAGACCTCGACCTCGACCTCGCCTACAGCCTCCCCGGGTTCGGGCGCTTCCGCGGCAGCATCTACCGCCAGAGAGGCTCGCTGGCCATCGCCCTCCGCATCATCCCTCTCGAGGTCAAGACGATCCGCCAGCTCCTTCTGCCCGAAGTCCTGGAGAAGGTCGCTTTCTACCAGCGGGGCCTCGTCCTCGTGACCGGGACGACGGGAAGCGGCAAGACGACCAGCTTGGCGGCCATGGTGGACTACATCAACACCTTCCGCCGGGAGAATATCATCACCATCGAAGACCCTATCGAGTACCTCCACAAGGACAAAAAGAGCACGATCAGCCAGCGGGAAGTCGGGATGGACGTCATGAGCTTCGCCCGCGGGCTGCGCGGCTGCCTCCGCGAGGACCCCGACGTCATTCTCGTCGGGGAAATGCGCGACCTGGACACGATCGAGACGGCGCTCCACGCCGCGGAAACGGGCCACTTGGTCCTGAGCACGCTCCACACCCTCGACGCCCCCGAAAGCATCAACCGGATCATATCCGTCTTCGCCCCCCACCACCAGCGCCAGGTCCGGCTCCAGTTGGCCAGCATCCTCAAGGCCATCATCTCGATGCGCTTGGTCCCGCGGATGGACGGGCAGGGCCGTGTGCCCGCCGTCGAGGCCATGATCGCGACCCCCTACATCCAGGAGTGCATCGCCGATAAGGACAAGACCAGGTCGATCCTCGACGCCATTGCGGCGGGCGTTTCCCAGTACGGCATGCAGACGTTCGACCAGTCCATCTACCAGCTCTACCGCGACGGCTACATCTCCTTCGAGCAGGGGATGAAGTACTCGTCCAACCCGGACAATTTCAAGCTCCGCATTATGGGCATCCAGTCGACCATCGATATGGCGACCGAAGAGATGGAGAAGGGGATGAGCAAGGTCGAGCGGGCCGAGGGAGGGCCGGAAGAAGATCATAAATGAAGGCGCAGCGCGTCCGCGAAACCTTCCTCCAATATTTTGCCGACCGGGGCCACAAGGTCGTCAGGAGTTCGTCCCTCTTGCCCAAGGACGACCCGACCATCCTGTTCACCAACGCCGGGATGAACCAGTTCAAGAGCCTTTTCCTGGGGCTCGAGAAGCGCGGCTACAAGAGGGCGGCCACGGTCCAGAAGTGTCTGCGGGTCAGCGGCAAACACAACGATCTTGAGACCGTTGGCCGGACGGCCAAGCACCACACCTTCTTCGAAATGCTCGGCAACTTCTCGTTCGGCGATTACTTCAAGCGGGAGGCCGTCGGCTTCGCCTGGGAGCTCGTCACCGGTGTCTTCGGCCTGCCCGAGGACCGGCTGTACGCGACGGTCTACCTCGACGACGATGAAGCGTTCAAGATCTGGGCTGACGAAGTCGGCGTCCCGAAAAAGAGGATATTCCGCTACGGAAAAAAGGACAATTTCTGGGCCATGGGCGACACGGGGCCGTGCGGCCCATGCTCCGAGCTCCACTACGACCTGGGCGAGGACATCGAGCCGGGCGATCCCTTCGCCCTGATCGAGAAGGGGAGCGACCGCTTCCTCGAGCTCTGGAACCTCGTCTTCATGGAGTTCGACCAGGACGAAATGGGCGTTCTGAAGCCGCTTCCATCACCGTCGATCGACACCGGCATGGGCCTCGAACGCATGGCCGCAGTCGTCCAGGGCAAGCGCAGCAATTTCGATACCGACCTGTTCACGCCCCTCATCGAGAGCGCGAGCGAGCTGGCGAAAAGGGAATACCCGGCCGGGGACGAGGGCGACGTATCGGTCAGGGTCATCGCCGACCACATCCGGGCCGTCACCTTCCTCATCGGCGACGGCGTCACTCCGGCTAACGACGGGCGGGGCTACGTCCTGCGCCGCCTTATCCGCAGGGCCTGCCGGCAAGGGAACCTCATCGGCATCGATAGGCCTTTCCTCTATGGGCTGATCAGCCTTGTCGGGGACATCATGAAAGACGCCTATCCGGAGCTCCTGGCTTCGGTCGAATACATCTCGAAGGTTTGTCTTTCCGAGGAGGAGCGGTTTTCGTTCACCCTCTCGTCGGGCCTGCGCTATTTCGACCAGGTCGTCCGGGAAACCCGGGACCAGGGCGGCACGGTCCTTCCCGGGGACAAGGTTTTCAAGCTCTACGATACCTTCGGCTTTCCCCTCGACCTGTCGCAGGAACTGGCCCGGGAGAAGAGCCTGAGCGTCGACGAGCCCGGCTTCGGCCGGGAGCTCGAGGATCAGAAGCAGAGAGCCCGACTTTCCTGGAAGGGCGAGGCCAAGCGGAAGGAGAAGCTGGCTTACGAGGAGTTTAAAGACCTCAAGGCCCGCTCTCGGGTCCATGAGGCCGAGGCACTCCCGGACATCCTCGTGACCGGTCTCCTCAAGGACGGCCGCCGGACTGAGGTCATCCGGGCCGACGAGACCGGCGATGTCATCCTCGAGGAAACGCCGTTCTACGCTGAGGCGGGAGGCCAGGTCGGCGACACCGGGTCGCTCAAAGGAACGAGGTTCTCGGCCATAGTCGAGAACACGTTCTACGTCACTCCTGAGATCGTCGCCCACCGCGTCAAGGTCATTTCCGGAGAGGTGCGCGAAGGCGACCGGGTCGACGCCGCGGCCGACCTCGTCCGCCGGCAAGCGATCTCGAACAACCACACGGCGACGCACCTCCTCCACGCGGCCCTCCGGCAGGTCCTGGGCGACCATGTCAAGCAGGCGGGCTCGCTCGTTGCGCCGACGCGCCTGCGCTTCGATTTCACCCACTTCGCCGCCCTCTCGCGCGAGGAGGTCCGGCGGGTCGAAGAGATCGTCAACGAGAAGGTCCGGGCCGACATTTCCCTCGAGACCCGGACGACCAGCCTCGAGGAAGGGATCCGCGAAGGGGCCCTGGCCATCTTCGAGGAAAAATACAGCGAATCCGTGCGGGTTGTCGGGATAGGCGACTTCAGCAAGGAGCTCTGCGGCGGCGTCCACGTCCATGCCACGGGCGAGATTGGGGTGTTCAAGATCCTGTCCGAGACGAGCGTCGCCTCGGGCATGCGGCGCATCGAGGCCGTCACCGGGGAAGGGGCCTATCTCTACATCCGGGAACTCGAAGAACTCGTCTCCGGCCTCGAGAAGGGCTTGGGCGTCTCGCGGAAGGACCTTCCGGCGAGGATCGACAAGCTTTTGGCCCGGGCCGAGGAACTGGAGAGGGAGAACCGGGCCCTGCGCAAGAAAACGGTGGCTGGCACCGGCGATGACAGATCTTCCGTCGACGGAAGGACCGCCGTCAAAACAACGGTCAAGGGGGTCAACGTCCACGTCCAGAGAATGGACGGCTTGACCATCGCCGAGCTCCGCGACATGGCCGATTCCCTGAAGCAGAAAATGGCGAGTGGCGTCGTCGTCCTGGGCGCCGCCGGCCCGGACAAGGCCTTCGTCGTCGTGTCCGTGACCAAGGACCTGACTGTCCGCATCCAAGCCGGCGCCCTCATCAAGGAGATCGCCCCAGTCATCGGCGGGGGAGGGGGCGGACGGCCCGACTTTGCCCAGTCCGGCGGGTCGCGCACCGGAGACCTCGACAAGGCCCTTGAGCTCGTCCCGGCCCTCATCGAACGCCTGGCCGCCTGACCCCCCAAAATCACCCCCGGCGGGGATTGCCAAACGGGCCGCTTTTTGCCAAGATAAAGGCCGACGGGCGATGAAGACCATAAAAAAGGGATTCGCGGCTTTCCTCTTCTTGGCCCTTGCGCCCTGCGTCTTTTCGGCCACCGCGGCCGACCTCCGAAAATTCTACGACCCGGTCATCAAGAAGGTGGCCGGGAAATATCGGATCGACCCGGCGCTCGTCCACTTCATCATCCGGGCCGAATCGAACTACGACAGCTTCGCCATTTCAGACAAAGGGGCCATGGGCTTGATGCAGCTGATGCCCGCCACAGCCAGGCAGTACGGAGTGAATAACGTTTTCGACTCGGCCCAGAATATCGAAGGCGGTATCCGCTACCTCGGGGATTTGGTCAAACTCTACGACGGCCAGACCCGGCTCGTCCTCGCCGCCTACAATGCGGGACAGGAGGCTGTCAGGAGGTACAATGGCATCCCGCCCTATCCGGAGACAAAAGCCTATATCGCCGGGATCATGAAGAACTACAAGAAGCCCTCGGCCTTGGCGAAAAACCCCGTTTTCATGGGCCGGGACGGCTCCGGGCGAATGCTCCTGACGAACGATCCCCAACTCGTCGAGAAAAAGAAAGACTGACGCCCTCTCCCCGCCGCTGGTGGGAAAGGGAGCCTCAGCACACCGGCTGGAGGTAACCCTTGATCAGCAGGTTCCGGGGGATGATCTCGAACGTCGCCGGAAGCCGGCCGAGCTGTTCCCCGTCGAGTTCGAGCAGGACGTCCTCGTTGTCCTCCGGCCAGGCTTCGACCTTGCTTCCCCGGATGACGGTGACCTTCGGATGCGTGATGTGGCTGCCGTTCATGAGCTTCCAGCCGTGGCGGCAGAACTCGAGGAACTTGAACCCCCGGACGAGGACGGTGTCAAAAAGCCCGTCGTCGAGCCGCGCCCCGGGCGCGATCTTCATGCCCTTGCCGAAGATCTTGCCGTTGGCTACGGCCCCGATGAGATACTCGCCTTCCGGCAGGTTTTCCCCGTCCACCCGGATCCTGACACGCTTGTTCTTGTACTGGACCATCGTCGTGACCAGGCAGCGGACATACGACGAGGCCTTCCTCTGGAGACGCTGCTCGTGGACCCGGCGGACGACCTCGCCGCCCAGGCCGAAATCGGCGACGTTGAGGAAAAACCGTTCTTCCTCCCCGCCGGCGTTCGACCGGAAGCGGACCTTGCCGATGTCCATGCGCACGGAAGGGGCGTCCACAATCACCTTCAAGGCGTCCTTCAGGGCCGCGGGAATATTCAGGCTCTTAGTCAGATCACTGCCGGTCCCCGAGGGAACGACCCCCAGCGTGGCTTCGGGGTTGATGATCCTCCGGTCCTCGAAAAAGCCGTTGGCGATCTCGTTCATCGTCCCGTCGCCGCCGACGCCGATGACGAGCTCGGTCCCTTCCTTGATGGCCTTGCGGGCGAGCTCGGTGGCATGGAGGGGTTTCTCCGTGAACTCGAACTTGAATTCCCGGATGAAGCTCTTCAGTCCGTCGCGGATCTCGCCCCAGCGCTTCCGCGTCCGGCCCCGGTTCGATTCGGGGTTGACGATGACCTGTGTTTTAAGCCGCATCGCCGGGTCCTGGAAGAGGTGGAGTCGCGGCGGGCGGTGACGCCTGGGGCTTTTTTTTCGCGAAGAGCGAGACGCCGATAATGCCGCCGAGAACGCCCATAACGGCGAACACTGCGGCCGAAATGAACAGACCCAGGAGTAACCATCCTGGCGAAAGGATGCCCGAGCCGCCCTCGAGCAGGCCATCCAGGCCCGCGGGCATCTCGGTGCCGAACTCGGAAACCTTGTCGATAATCCGCCGGGCCAGCGCCATATTATAGGGCTGAAGGGGAATTTTCACGATCGTGTCAACGACCGCGGCCACGATCCCGGTAAGGGCGCCAACGAGGGCCCCGTCGCCCGAGGTAAGGATTTTGGACGTATTCTTGGCCAGGAGCTTCGTAGCTATCGCGGCGCCGCCGACGATCCAGAGACAGCAGAGGCAGTTGCCGGCGCTGACGAAGGGGAGGCCCGACAGGACGCCGGCAATGGCGCCGGCGATGAGGGCGGGACGGAGGTACTCGGGCTTCTGCTTATCCATCATGGCGCTCCTTTGACGGCCAGGGTCCTATTCTATGTTGTTTACCCGGATTTTTTCAAGTGTCCGGGCGACTTTTCTCCGCTTCGCAAGAAAGAGGTCGGCCAGGCCGGTCAGGAAAAAGAAGGGCAGGACCGTCCCCCAAACGACCCCGGTGACAAAACGGACCCTTATGGGGCTCTCCCAGACCCCCAAAACGCCCGCCGCCCCGTCGATGGCCATCGGCAGGGTCAGCAGCATAAAAAAGCGGGCAGAAGGGAGCTCGAGCTTCGAGAAGCCGCGGACAAAAGGGTAGAGAACGAGTCCGGCGGCGAATCCCGTGTAGATCCCCAGGCACCGTCCGCAGACGGCGAGTGGCTGTCCGTGGAAGGTGAAACACCTCCCCGGAACCTGGTGGCAGATGGGCGAAAACGCGGCATAAATGAAACGGGCGGCCCCGGCCGATCCCCGAGCGGTGAGGACGGGGGCCAGAAAAATGGCCGAGAGCCAGATCGCGGTGCCGGCGACGGTCAGGAGATATATGGCCAGGACCGTCCGGGATATTCCAGGGCGCGACATGGGCCGTATTGTAGCACGGAACCGAGGACCCGGCGATGCCGGGGAGTCTAGGGATTGACAGGAGCGGACGTCCTTGAGTAAATTAGGGTCATCCGAGCTGAGCAATTTCCGTTTGACAGGAGGACGCGATGACCGGATTACGGAAGAAGGGTACCCTAGTTCTGATCTGCTCGATCATTTTGGCCTCATCCTGGGCCTTCTCCCAGACCGAGGAAGCGAACACCATCCTCGGGCAGGCCGGCGGAGGCGTGCTGACGATCATCGGCTACGGTGCCGACAAGGCCGAGATCGTCAAGGGATCGGCCTTGGCCCTGACCGAGAGCGTCATCGTCACAGCGTATCACATCATCGCCCGGGCGTTTGATGTCGAAGCCGTCAACATGAAGGGAAAAAAGGTCAAGATCGAGGGAATTCTCGGCGTCGATAAGGCCCACGACATCGCGCTTCTCAAGCTGAAAGGCAAGGCCCAGCCCCTGCCCATCGGCACGATCGACAACCTGGCCGAGGGCGCGCGCATTTTCGCCCTAGGCTCCAACGAGTCGGGCCAGATCGTCATTTCCGAAGGCACCTTGCGCCGGGCCGTGGACATCGGCGCCGAAGGCAAGGTCCTCGACGTCTCGCTGTCCGTCCCAGAACAATTCTGCGGCGGGCCGGTCCTTGACGTCAATGGCCAGCTTGTCGGGATGTTCCTCGTCTTGGAGCGGTCGCTTAAGTTCGGGCTTCCCATCGGGGCCCTGGTGGGCGTTCCCCAGACGGGGAAGGTCGTCGAATTCAAGTCTTGGACCCGGGAGAATTATTTTGAGACGGTCGAAGGGAGCGTCTTCGCGGGTCGGGTAGCGGCGGCCCTCGACGAACAGATGACGGCCCGGCTATTCCTGGAGAAGGCGGTCAAGCTCAACCCCTCCTATCTCGATGGATATGTGAAACTTGCCGCTATCTATGCCAATCAGCGCGACTACACGGCTGCTGCCGCGGCCTACCTGAAAGTGATCGAGCTCGACGCCTCGCGGGCCGACGCCTTTTACGGGATGGGCTCCGTCCTGATGAGGCAGATGAAGTTCAAGGAAGCGGCTGAAGCCTTGGAAAAAGCAGTGGCCTTGAACGTCGCCACCAAGGATGTCCAGTTCGACCTCGGGACGGCCTACGAGGAGCTTCAGGAGTTCGACAAGGCAGCTGTGGCTTTCGAGAAGTTCATTGCCCTCACCCCGGCTGTCACTTGGAACGCCTACCTGCGCCTGGGGTTCTGCCGGACGAAGCTCGGGCAGTTTGACGCGGCCATCGCCGCCTTCCTCGAGGCCCAGAAAGCTCAGCCCAAGGACATCAAGGTCAATTTCAGCCTGGCCGAGGCCTACGAGAAGGCCGGCCAGTTCGAGAAGGCCGAGGCCGTTTACAACATCCTGGCCGAGATCAATCCGGCCGAGGCCAAGACCTACCATCGGCAGTCCTTCCGGATCTATGATGTCGCCGGGAAATACGAGCGGGCCATCACGCCGGCCAAGAAAGTCATCGACCTAGAACCGAAGAACGAGACGAACCATTACTACCTCGGGCTGACGTATTTCAAGCTCCAAAAGTACGACGAGGCCATCGCCGCTTTTCAGCAGGCCCTAGCCGTCAAGCCGGATTTCCCGCATGCCTGGTTTCAGCTCGGTTCCGCCTATTTCAGCCAGAAAAAATTCAAGGAGGCCGCGGCAGCTTACAAGAAATACGCCGAGTTCAGCCCCGACGACTCGTCGGGCTGGCTGAGCATCGGCGTCTGCTACATGCAGCTCAAGGACCACGAATCCGCCCTGGAGCCCCTGAAAAAGTGCGTCGAGCTGAAGCCCGACAACGCGGTGGCCTGGTATAACCTGGCCATCGTCTACATCAACCTCAAGGACTTCTACAGCGCCAAGGAGGTCTACAACAGGCTCGTCACCCTAGATCCTTCCCTCGCGGAAAGGCTGAAAAAATACCTCCGCTGAGGGGCGCCAGTTTGAAAATTGACAGGGCTGGACTTCGGGCCTAGAATAGACCCCCGGCCGGAAGTCCCGCGACTCCCGCATGCGAGGGGAGGCTTCAGCGTTTCGCCCTCGCAAAGTGTTCAATCGACTATATATGGACCGAAAGGAAAGGGCAGATGGCGGAATTGGCAGACGCGCTAGGCTTAGGACCTAGTTCCTGATGAAGGAGTGCGGGTTCGAGTCCCGCTCTGCCTACTGATGTCCGGTACTAAAACCCACGGAGAGGAAAAGAAGAAGAGATGAACGCACCAGGAAGACAGAGCCGACTCACTGACGTCAGCCCGAGCCGTAAGGAGATCGAGCTCGAGATCCCTCCCGACGAGGTCCGGAAGGAATATGAGAAGATCCTTGGCGAATACGCCGGCAAGGTCAAGCTCTCCGGTTTCCGCAAAGGTCACGCGCCCCGGGACATGGTCCGCAGCCTCTTCGAACACGACATCAAGCACGACGTCTACGATTCCCTCATTCCCCGCGTCCTCGATGAGGAACTGCGGGGACTCCGGTTGAACCCCGTCAACGTACCGGTCCTCCGGGACCTGAAGCACGAGGAGGGACAGCCCCTGCGGTGCACGGCCGCCTTCGAGGTCCTCCCGGAATTCGAGCTTCCCGACTACCGGACGATCCAAGTCCCGGGGCGGACGCCCGAGGTCGGCGAAGAGGACGTCGACAAGGTCCTCGAGGGCTTCCGGGCGAGGGCCGCCGAGTACGTACCGGTCGAGGGCAGGGGAGTGGGGGACGGGGACTATGCCGTGGTCGAGATGCAGGGCCGGGACCGGCGGACGAATCGCTTCCTGCCCGTCGAGAAGGCCGCCGTTCTGGCCGGCCACGCCGAGAACGAGCCCGCCCTGAACGAGAGGATCAAGGGCATGAAGGCGGGCGAGGAGGGCGCCTTCGAGGTCTCTTATCCGAAGGAGCATCCCAACCGGCGCGTGGCCGGGAAGGACATCGCCTACACCCTCAAGGTCCGGGAGGTCAAGGAGAAAAAGATCCCCGAGCTCAACGATGAGTTCGCCCGGACGGTCGGGACCCCCGAGGGCGTCAAGAACCTGCGCGAGAAAGTCCGCAAGGAGCTCGTGGAAGCCCGGGAGAAGGCCGGGCGGAACGAAACGGCCGCCGCGGTCCTGGCCGAAGTCGCCAAGCGGGTTTCCCTGGAATTGCCCGAATCCTTGGTCGAGCAGGAGTCCCTGGCCATCCTGAAGCGGTTCCTTTCCGCCTCCCGGGACCGGCGGATCGCCCCGGAAGCCCTCGAGGGGCTGAAAGTCCAGGCCCGGCGCCAGGCCGAAGATCACCTGAAAAACCATCTGATCCTCGAGAAGATCGCCAAAAAGGAGGGTTTCGGGGTCACCGAGGAGGAGATCCAGGGGGAAATCCGGGACCTGGCCCAGGCCAATCACGTCTCTGAAACCTACCTGGCGGACATGCTCAAACGGGAGGACCGCCGGGAAGAGCTCGTCGAGACCCTCCTCTTCCGGAAGACGGTTGACTTTCTGGTGAAAACGGCTATAATTAATTGACCAAAGTCACATGCTCATGGCTCCCGAGAGCGCGTCAGGTCACCGATAAAACGGCTCAATTCTCGCTGCCGCGCGAGCCGCGCACGCTTAAGCCAGACGGGGGCCCCAGCGGGCCCGGAGCGTAAACCATGCAGGATTCCAACGAGCAAACCGAGGTTCTGAGGAACATCCCCCTCATTCCGTTGAGGGATCTCGTCGTCTTCCCCGCGACCCTCGTCCCGTTCATCGTCGGGCGCTCGTCAAGTATCCAGGCGCTGGAGAAGGCCGCCGAGAAGGACAAGATGATCTTCTTGGCCGCCCAGATGGATGCTTCGATCGACAACCCGATGCCCAAGGACATTTACTCGGTCGGCGTCACGGCCAAGATCATCCGGACCATCAAGAGCGACGAGCGCAACATGAAGGTCATCGTCGAGGGGAAAAGCCGGGCCCGGATCGTCGAGTACCTCAGCACT
>Ga0315297_10000518_pt1 | contig 22662 bp, 27 predicted proteins | sample YL17G15_0_MG_FD_203628 | JGI IMG/M metagenome (GOLD analysis project Ga0315297, IMG submission 203628) | Sediment microbial communities from Yellowstone Lake, YNP, Wyoming, USA - YL17G15_0 | ecosystem: Environmental > Aquatic > Freshwater > Lake > Sediment | place: USA: Wyoming | collected... | reverse complement strand
CTCGTCAAATTTCTCCTTTATGACCCTGAGCGAATGGTGAGCGAACTTGGTGAGTCGAATCCTGAGTCGAACGGGCCGCATCCGAAGTTAATGCTGAAGCTCGGTTAATGCCTCTACAAATTCTTCGCCAGTAAAATTCTTAACCCAATTTTCATCCCCCCATTTCTGAGGCTCGGAAGAAAGGGAAATAATAAAAGTTTCCGGTGAAAGTTTTCTAATTATCCCCGCCGCCTCTTGGCCATCGCCGGGTTCCGGAAAATTACCGTCAACAAAGGCAACACTGGGTTTCAACCCCCCATTTAGAAGAGCTTCCACTTCCTCTTTTGAACATGCCTCCCCGACTATTTTATGACCATCCTTACTCCCAAAGATATTAATTACCGTGGAAAGGGCTTCCCTGGCGTTTGCCCTGTCATCCGCAACCAAGATTCTTTCACCTTTCATGCCCGAAGAATACTACTTGAGGAATAAAACGTCAAATTTCGCCACACAGAAGTTATTTCTCGTGAAGACTTTCCACCAACTCTTTAATTTCTTTAAGCAGTTTATCTCTCACCTCAGGAGGGTTTCGAGTTAAATCTTTAAATGCAAAGAGTCCGGGTTCAACCTCAACCAGTTCCGGTTTACTTTCCTCCCTGTTTTCAATATTGCTCATATCAATACCTCAAAATAACATCGCTAATATCCTAAGTCAAACTCTCCTTCCCAACTTCCACCTCGAAAAACTATTTAAACTGTTCTGCCAATTCTGCCCTGATTTTCCCTTCAAACTGAGGGTAAAGTTTAAAAACAATGAGGTTCAAATTTTCTGCTTCACCGGAGGTTATCTGTTCGAGGTTCTTGCAAAGGGCAATTCTTTTGGTGGTACACCAAACTTCTTCCCAACACCGGCAGTTTTGACCTTTACTGTTTATCAGCTCAACCGCCACCTGTTCAGTCAGATAATCTGCGTACTTTGCATGGAATTCGCAGGTCGCCATGTGATACTTAGTATGGCCTTATTTTGCCAAAATAAAAGGCACAGAGATTGCTTATTCTGTGCCTTTAGGGCTTTGGGTTATTCTTTTGGTCTTTTTAAAACGATGATCGATTCACCATCAGAACTTCCCGTCAGGGCTATCAACACCCGTTGCCATCCGCCTTGGCGGTGGCGTCCAAGAAAAACTTCCAATTCTTCCGGAGAATGTTCTTGCCAATCGATGCTAACCACATATCCACCAACTTCGATTGCCGTACGGAATTCCCATTCCATTTCAAGCCTCCTTTTTAGACTAATAATTCGAGTTCGGCGAATGTTGCTGTCAACACTCTTCCGTCAGTCGCGTGGTGCGCTTTACCCTTGCTTAAAATTTCTGTCACTTTAAGAGAGCAGCCGGCTGTTCCGGTGCCAAGGACAAATCCTTTTGCAATAAGATGATGATCACCCTGTCCTTGCTGCTTTACTACCCGTAAAGTTTGACCTCTTTTCAGTTTTTTTATCTGCTCCTGGGATAACGCCACTCAAACCTCCTTTGTCTGGTTAAAACGGAAATGTGCGAACTGAAGGGTGATTATAGGCCACTTTGAAGAAATACTCAAATTACTACCCGTTAATCTTTGAAGCCTGCAACGTTGAACTTTCCGTCTTTTATTGTAACAATGGCGTGATGATTTCCTTCTGCTAAAACTTCAATTACCATTGAACCCACACTGAATATATCATCGATTACGACCTTTTCATTTAATCCCATTTTTTTGGAAAGTTCAGTACAACGCGCTCCTAAAGCTTCTGAAGTAATAATATGCAGCCTATCGCCCCTAATCTGTGGTTTTGCTTCTGTTAACATTGGCGCTTCTTCTTGAAGAATATTTTCTTTTGGTGACAATTCCGCTTCAACCATTCCACTCATCCTAAGACCATATTTTTATTTATTCAACCCCCAAAAAAAGAAGCTTTTTCCCTTTATTTCTTCGTTCTCTTCGCCAGTTCATTTTTTACCATAAAAACTCTTCTAAAACCCAGATCGTGTTTGTTTTGCTCTAATATTCTTAGTTCATGCCGTTTATTTAGCCACCAATCAACCTGTTCGGGAACGGTTTTTAAAATAAAGTCTGCAATTTCTCCGGGTGTTGTATCTTTATCCCAATCTTTTATGTCCATGAGACTGGCTTTATGAAGAGTTTGCTCAAGAGCGAATCTTTTGGCGTTGATTCCTGTCAGATTGGTAAGTTCCGACCAGTGTTTGAATGTGTTTTCAACCCAGGAGCTCTCAACTGCAACTTTTTCCCCCGTATTTTCCGCCATGTTTCTGACATATTTTAAGCTAACAGGTATAATTATGGAAGTATGCAAAAAAGATTTGGTCGTTCATCCTGGCAAAAAGTGGCTCCGTGGTACAACAAAATCACCCATGAAGGCCAAGGTCATTATTATCACCAGCATGTGGTAATTCCCGGAGTTTTACAACTTTTGTCACTACCCCCTTCCTCTGCTCTACTCGACCTTGCCTGTGGAAACGGCGTTTTAGCCAAGGCAATTCCCAAAGATGTTGAATATACGGGAATCGATATTGCCCCTTCCCTAATTAAGGAGGCGCAAAGAACCGACAGATCCGCAAATCATAAATATTTGATCGCAGATATCACAAAACCCCTAAATTCCCTAAATTCCCAAACTTTCACCCACACAGTGATGATTCTTGCCCTGCAAAATATTCAAGATCCCCAAAAGGCGCTGCAGAACGCTTCCACACATCTTCTGACAGGGGGGATCCTTGTCATTGTGTTTAATCACCCGGCTTTTAGAATTCCACGACAATCTTCCTGGGGAATTGACGAGGGCAGAAAAATCCAATATAGAAGAGTAGATAAATACATGAGTCCCATGGAAATTCCGATTAATATGAACCCCAGCGACAGGAACTCACCCATCACCATGAGCTACCACTTCCCCCTATCGGACATCTCCAAGATGATAAAAGACGCCGGGTTTGTAATTGATTTAATTGAGGAATGGACCAGCGATAAGGAATCCGAAGGCCGCGCTGCCAAAATGGAAAATAGAAGTCGAGCCGAGATTCCCCTGTTTCTCGCCATTAGAGCCATAAAAAAGTAGATCTACTGAACGAGAGCGGCTATTTCGGGGTATTTTTCCTTGAAAGCAGTGCTCAAATTGCAGCCGTTCATACATTCCGGAACCCACCAGGCTACTCCCGTCCCCTGTTTCATAATAAGAAAGCCGGAGTTTCCCCCGCTTTTGAAAATTGTTTTGGCAGAATAAGGATAGGTTTCTTTACTGGCCAGTGAATTTTTGGCAATCGTAACGGTTAATAAGGTCTGGTCGGGAATTTCGGCGTAATAATCGATGTACGGGTTAATTATTTTACTCTTGATTTCATCCTTTTCTGTCTGGCTGAAACTGCCTTCAGCCTCAAAAACAACCACCACTTTTGAAGTTGCCGGCGGCGATGAAGACGGTAAAGGAAGGGGTGAAGGTGTTGCAACCACCTCGATTGAGGCTGTGCCGATTTCTTCTACCGGCTTATTTTTTATAAAAAAGTAGCCGAGAACACCCACCGCTACAAGAAGAATTATTATAATGATAACAAGAATTGCCGAGCCGTTTTTGTAACGCATCTGTCCGCTTAACATCCATCATACCACAGATATTTGGCAAGCAACGTGAGCTGGGGAGCTAGTGCCCTTGCGGGTATTTCCGCGCTTCAAGAAAGCGCTCCTAGATTCGCGGTGCAAAATATAAAATACCCGAGCACTTCAAATCCAAGTGACACAGCGAGTCATACGAGCTGAGCATCACGGTCTAGACCCTTACGATCCCATAACATAATCTAAACATCACTCTAGCAAACTCAAATCGAAACCTTTAACATCACTCGGCTTTAGAGAGGTTGGATCATGTACTTTAATCCAATCTTCTATTTCTGATATTCCACCCCATAAACAAACTTGTTCACTGAGTTCATTTTTTAATCTAGAAACATCGTCATCTCTTCCCATTTGCTCATACTGCCTAAGAGCAGCCAAATGTTGTACAAAATCATGAGCAAGCATTTTCTCAACTTTTTTCCGTAATTTTTCCATTTTTTTTAGATTGGCTGGGGGACAGGGATTCGGACCCCGATAGTTGGTGCCAAAGACCAAAGTCCTACCATTAGACGATCCCCCAAAATCTACAAACTACAAATTGGGAGGCTAATGGCCAAGCTATGCTTACCATTAGACGATCCCCCATTGGAACTGTGTGACCTCACTGGGATTCGAACCCAGGATATTCAGGCTGAAAACCTGATGTCCTAGACCGCTAGACGATGAGGCCAATGTGAGCCCGCTGGGACTCGAACCCAGAACCGCTTCCTTAAAAGGGAATTGCTCTACCATTGAGCTACGGGCCCGAAAAAATCTACTACAGGGGTATTTTAGCATTTCGGAAGGCTAAAAGAAAATTAGTTTTGTGTGAAGATCTCGTCTTTCTTGGCCCGCACAAAGCGTACCCACTCTTCAATAACTTCCAAAAACGCCTTTAGAGGTGCCTCGATAATGAAGTCGAAAATGAATCCAAGAACATTGAGCCGGGAAATCTGAACCGAAAGCCACTGCCCAACCTTGATGGTCGGCAGGAAAAGAAAATCGATTAAGGACGATAAAAACCCTTCTCTCCCCTCGTGGAAAACATAATCGCGGGAAATACTTTTGACACGGAAGGCGAAAAAGGACACAACACAAAGGAAGAAAAGGAAAATTGCCTGACTAAGCAAACTAAAATGAAGAAGATTAAGTCCCCAGATTATAAAGGCAAACACACCCACAAAAAGGATGCTATACACAATAAAAAATATTCTCTCAAAAACACTCTTGGCTTTCTGCCTCTTTCCCACTTCAATAATTCTGGAGGGGGTTTCCTGATAAACATATTCGTCCATTCTTTCCAATATCCGCCTTGTATTTTCCCCGTCAGGAATTTTTATTCCGATATTAAGAAGGAACATCAGAGCCGGCGGAAAAATAAGATTAATACCAAGCGCCAAGAAGTTTGTACGTCCCACAAAAAGATCAAAAGGAAGCTCAAGAGCAATGGCAAATACCATCTTTGTTAGAAAAATATAGATTATGCTTCGGGTTGATGCTCTCATGAGCCTTCCCCTATTCTCCGCATAAAGAGATTCTAAAGTTTCCTTTGCCTTAATGTTAAACTCTTCCTGATTGCCAACGGTTTTTAAAAACACTTCCGGGCTTCGTATAACCATCTCACGGATTACATTAAAGGGCGCCGCCATTCTACCTATTTCTCTTTTTATTTCAAGGGCAAGTGGATTTTGCAAATCCAAATCTATTTCCTTTTTGGCTTTTAAAAGTTTGGGTAAGGTTTCCCCATCAACACCCCTTCCGAACCAACCGGGGTATATTGCCTTAAGAAGATGGAAGGTTATAAAAATTTCGCTATTCTTGGCAAAAGCCCTTTCAACCGCAATGTAAACCTGAATATCTTTAAATTTCTCGTCTGTCACACCCGAAATTTCTATTCTGGACAGCAAACTTTGAGTTACAAAATTAATCAAAAGCTGAGGGTACGGATTAAAAACCAGGCTTTCTTCAATCTCACAACCGGCGAGGTCGAGTAGCCACTCGCTTAAATTTTTGTCTTTGGTCAGGGAAAACGCGGTTTTATATTTCGTAATAATTCCGTCAATTTCGTCAATCTTGCTTACGGCCACAAAATCGTCTTTTAAATACCTCGCCCAGATAAGTTCTTTAATAAGAATCGGCGCAAGACGCTCGCTTGACTGCCCCAAAAACAGTCTTCTTCGGAGGATTCTCACTATTGCAGCCTGCCGGATAAGGTGATCGCTTCTAAATTCCACCGCATTTCTTGCAGCTTCATATACTACCGCCAAGGTTGAGGCTGCACTTGAGGTTTTGATCGTCTCTTCGGTTGTCCCTGCCTTTTTTAAAGCAAAATCGATTCCACGCACAAAATCAGACCCATTTTGGTTTAATTTTCCCATTCGCATCTCAAAGAATAGTGGTAAACCCCTCTAAAGTCAAAATTCTCTGAAATCAGATATAATTGCAGTATGTTTAAACTTGGTGCCAAAGATTTGAGAAAAACCCGCCCTACTCCGAGAACTTTTAAAACCATTAAGAGAAATCCAATTTATTTGGTTCTCGATCGTGTCATCGATACATACAACATCGGCTCACTATTCCGTCTTGCCGATGCTATCGCTGCCGAAAAGATGTATATTTGCGGCGATACGGAGTATCCACCCAGTAGCAGGATCCACAAGGCCGCAGTTGGCACCGAGGAGTGGGTTCCCTGGGAAAAGGCAGATTCAACCGTTAAGATAGTTAAGAAGTTGAAATTTGAGGGTGTGCAAATCATAGCTGTCGAGCAGTCCCCACAAAGCATCCCATACTCTGTACTGAGTACTAAAGTGGAATTTCCTGTTGTCGTGGTCGTTGGTAACGAAACAGATGGAATCGATAAAGAAGTACTTGACCTTGCCGACGTGATTGTGGAGTTGCCCATGTTCGGAGTAAACAAATCCTTTAACGTTTGGGGTAGTGCCGCTGTCGTTGCCTATCAAGTCCTGGAATCACTTATTTTTAAACCCTTCAGGAAACCCAGACGAACTTGAAATTAACTGTTCTGGAATCTTCACCCGCTTAGGGATAATATTAGTCAGTGAATTTCAAAACCATTAAAATCTTTTTAATATCCGCTGTAATTTTTTCCATGGGCTTCCTCACTTCTTACTCAACATTATCTAAAATCCAATCAAATAGCCTTGCGGGTCGCGTTCTCATCCAACCGACAACACTACCCGAAGTTCTTCCCGCAAAAACCGAATCCACGTCAATTCCGAATCCAACTTTCTCTCCCACACCAAGCCCCATACCATATCTGGCAAAAAATCGCTATGTTATTGCCACCATCGGGGACTCTATGGAGGAAACAATGGGAGATTCTATTGATTATACTTTGGCTAATCTCAGGAAAAAATACCCAAAAACAAATTTTGCGATGTATAACTACGGCATTGGGTCCGAAAATGTGACCTCAGGCCTTAGTAGATTTGATGCACCCTTTGACCACGGAACCAGACATTATCCCCCAATAGCCGAGATTAAACCGGATATCATTATTGTGGGCTCTTATGCATATAATCCCCTCGTTCCGTTCGACAAACCGCTTCACGCTGCAAAGCTGGCCGAACTCGTAGATAGATCGCGTCGGGTATCCGGAGCAGTTTATATGCTCGCTGAAATCGCCCCCCTTGAAAGCGGCTTCGGAACCGGCCCTGGAGGCCCGAACTGGCCAAGTGAACTGGCTAACGATGAGGTACAAAAAATAACCCAGCAAATGGAAAATGTATTTACGGTTGCCACCCAGCTCTCGGTTCCTATAATCGACGTTTATCACAGATCCCAAAAACAAGGATCCATCTACGGCAAGCCTGAGTATGTGGGCACGCACGATCATATTCATACTTCTCTGACTGGCCAAACTTTTACTGCCGATATCATCACAAATACGATCGTCCTAAAATAAATTTAACCACAAAAAAACCGCCTCTCGGCGGCTTTACTCACAACCTATTTATCTGATTACCTGAATTACCGGGGTTGTCCCTCTGACCGCCTCCGCTCCGGGGGCACTGACCGTCACTCTGCCTGAGGCATCCCTAGTAATATTGTAGTTCGTTACATAACCTCCCACTTGTGCACAATCTGCAATTGCTACACCGTTATTTGTATCCGGATCAACCGGGAAAAGAGAGACATAGTCAGGAACCAAGACCGCACAAATGTTGGCCTCCGTATCAGAGATCTGCTCAGTCGTACCCGCAACCGGCATATCGGGAGGAAGAAGACCCCTATGATCCGCGGAATACTGATGTACAGCATTAAGAATCGTGTTCACATCATTTGTCCTGGCAGTATTATTTGCTTGGGCAAATTGGGCGGCGGGGTTAATGGCAATCAAAACAATTGCCAAAAGAATTCCCAAAATACCAATGACTACTAATAATTCTATGAGTGTAAAACCGGAGTATTTCTTAGGCATTAGTTAACATTAGAAGATTTCGACATACCTTGTCAAGACCCATTTTTAGCTTCATTTGACAATTAGCAGGACCAAAATTATCAAAAGTATAAGAAATCCGCCGATAAGATATGGCAAAAGTTTATTTTTCGGTACTGCCGTTTGTGACGTTGCCAGTTGCTGTTCTTTCATGGTTCTCTCCCCCACCATACTTGCTGCAATTACCGCCTCTCTTTTATCCAGAATTTTCTGCGCTGTTTCCGGATTCAGATCGGTTATGGTTCCAAAATCGGGAAAAATATTGGCAGGTACCAAAGCACTTACTCCAAAACCTTTATTTTCGAAGGCCCCAAAAATTGTATCGATAAGATCCTGGTTTGATCCGACCACCCTGGTAGTGGTTGGAGTATTATAACTTTTGGATACAACGGAGGAAAAAGGAATTGCGTCAATAAACTCCTTTATCCCTGCTTCATTCTTTGCTGCATCGGCAGGAGTTGCTATTGGAAAGTCCTTACTGAAACAAACGGCCTCGGAAAGAACAAAAAATAACTGTGCAGGAACAAGTTTATTGTTTTGTATAAATAACGTAATAAGGTCATGCAGACCGTCCCTGTTCTTTACGTCAACGTCATGGACTATGTTGGGAGGAAATTCCAAAGTCAGTACGGCACTGCCGTCATAAAGATAAAAACGATCGCGAACTAATAGTAAAACTTCATTCTTTCCTTCTTGTGCCATATTAATTTAAATCCTTCCAACTAATGAGTGTTAATACATTATTACTGTATGTGGCTCTTACTTCAACCCTCTTTACATAATTGCCGTTGGTTGCTGCTACGTTTATGGTTAATGTTGTCGTTCCGCTAACGGTTGCCGTAACTGTTCCCGTATCCAAACTAAATGTTTCTCCCATATAACTCGGGTTTCTGAGAAGTTGTAATAAAGCTTTTTCCGCTCCGGCTTCGGCCATTTGTTTTGTGACAAGTCCCTGGGAAACAGTGGTTGCCGAAAGTGAATTTGTGGCAATAATAAAAGTTGCAGCGGTAGTAATTGCTATTGTAACCATGACAAAAACAAGAAGAAGGATAAGTGTTTGCCCGCTTTGATATTTAATTTTATTTTTTATCATTTTTATCTTGTTCCGATTGTTGTATTTATAGTCTGCGCCTCAGTTCCTCCGCCTTGAATAATAATTTTCGATCTCACTGTATAAACTATCTGTATTGTGGGTTTACCGTCGGGGTTTCCAATACTCTTAAAACTGATTGAGTCCAGCTGGGTATCCGTCCCGTTCAGATTCGCCGAAACTCCGCCTGCTGTTTTAACCAAATTGCCGCCGTTGATTACGTACGTACTTGTAGTACCGGAGGTGACGAGTCGCAAACTGGCACTTGATGATCCCAATAAGGGTAAGGTCACGCTGTCCGCATTACCAACATCGTAAGACAGCTTCGAAAGAATGTAGCGGCTGTCCTGGGAAATTACCGAGGTACTTTCCGAGACAAGTTTGGTTTTAAGTGTTGATGTAAAAATACTAAGTAAGGTCGTAAGAAAAACGGACATCAAAGCCATATAAATCAAAAGCTCCACAATAGTAAATCCTTTATTAATTTGAAATTTAATGGTCATGGTGAATAATTTACGGTAACGGTGGTTGACACCGAATTTCCGCCGACACTCCCCCCGCTAAAAGTCACTTTATATCTGAAACATCTTCCTGGATTAATATTGGTAGGGATGGATCCACCCGCAGTCGTATAGTTTCCTGTATAACTAAATGTTGAGCAATCTGTTGAAACAGCAACTTGATATGTTGCGGTTACATCTGCGGGAGTAAGACTTGTTATATCAATCCTATTGAAAGATACAGTATGCCCCGCGTCCAACGTCGGCGATTCAATTGTTAAACCTCCTCCGCTTCCGACTCCTCCCGGACCTCCTTCAATAATTTTTAATTCGCTGGATGCATCTCCCGTAACCAAATAAGAATAGGCACGTTGAGCCGTGGTAAAAACTGTTGAAATGCCATGAATTCCCGAGTCCAATTGAAGTCCGCCACATCTCGGCAGAGGATTCGCGGTTTCATCCGATATATTAAGAACCTGATATTCTTCGGCTCCGTTACCGACAACAACCAATCTGGGTATATTCACTACAACTACACCCGTCGGATCCATACCGTTTGTATCGTATGAATTCACAATGTTTCCAAACTGGGCGGAGGATTCATCGGTATTGACAATAAAAAGTTCTCTTTGGCTTGACGAAGTCCGGGTGGCAACAAATGCACGCGTTCCTTCCGCATTAACATAAACCGCTACTCCCCCGGCCGCCGGCAGTGTCACGGATTTTTTTATTTTTAAATCGGTGGAATTGCCTATATCCGCAATCACCAACTGTGCACTTAATGAACTTGTTGTTATAAACGCACGTTGGTTTTTCACCACCATCCGATTGGCAGTTCCCGGAAGAGTAATACCGTCCGGATCGAGAATCGGGCGGGATCCCAGTTTTGACGACAAATCGAATGAATAAAGTTTGGTTCCGCCAATCATATAACCAATGTTCCCGCTGGTCGCGACGGAGGCGGCATTACCATTACCCGGTGCGTTAAAATATCCCGCCTCAGAATATTTATTATTTGCATCTTTATTTGTCAGATTAATAATTACCACTTCTTTGAAATTTGTATCTGTGGCCAAATAGGCATAATTCTGTTCTGTAAAAACATCATTTGTTTTATAACCGTCAAAGGTTCCCACAATACTCGCTGCTGGTGTGGCGGGTGCGGCCGGATCTGTAATCGCCACATTTGCATAAGAAACCCCGGAAGCGTTTTCCCCCGTTCCCGCCGCTATTTGGCCTTGAATCGCAGATACTGCATTAGCAACACCGCTTTTGGGAAGATCCAGTGCCGAGATATTTAATGTTGGAGTACACCAATCTCCGTTTGCCTGATTAAGAAGAGTACCGGTAGTAATAAGCGGCGCGGATATATTTTTCCACCTTGAAAGAATAAAAGTCGATGTAACATCGGTAGGTATTATGTTGTTCCAGGAAACGGTAACTGTAATCTGTTTACTGGAAGGGTCTATAGGTACAACGTCGGTTATCTCAACTTTTCTTGAAAAGTCCCCTATTACTCCATCCGAAGCCGTTCCCCAATCCCAGATTGAACCGGATACTTTGGGATAATATGTTCCGTTTGTTGCAATATTATTCCAATCCGCTTCTCTAAGGCTTCTTACTGCTTCTTCCCCTTCTTCAAGAAATCCTACTGCCTTTAATCTCTGCTGCTGTTGAACTTTACCGGAACTCCCCGAGACAAATCCGGTCATGATTGCAGGCAAAAGTATTGATGCCAATCCAAAAGCTACCAAAAGCTCAACAATCATCTGCCCCGCCTGTATATGTATGCCTTTTTGAAAATTAGTATGTCGCCCCATATTTGTTTATCTTCACTACCGTTGCTTTACCGGTTACGGAACTGACAATAGTAAAACTATCGACTCCCATCGTATAGCCGGCAATGTCCCCCGTCCCCGGAGAAAAAACTATTACTGAATTTGGAAATGTCACATCGGAAAAAACTATGCCCGAATCCAGGTTTATAATAGTATTTTCAAAAAGTCCTTGAGTGTAGCTATTTCCCTTAAATAAAGTGTAGCTTGCGGACTCAAAGTGAACTCCGTATGGCGCATCATTAGACATAGCCCAGGCTTGTTGAGATTTAATATCAGACAGTAATGTATCTAAGTTGGTGGTCTGAAGAGTGTTTGAAGGCAAAGGGGAAATATTTATTGTGGTTAAAGCAAAAAGAACAGCCAAAATTGCGATTGAAACTATTAACTCAATTAATGTAAATCCCCTGTCCATATTAGTGCGGACCGACGTTACTTATAAGTCCGTAGATTGGAGCTAAGATTGAAACCATCAAACCTCCAACTGCAATTCCGACAACAACAAGCATGATAGGCTCAAGCATGGCTGTGAGAGTTTTCAATGTATTGGTTACCTGATAATCAAAATATTCGGAAATATCAGACATTGATTTATCAAGACTTCCGGTTCTTTCTCCGGTTTCAACAAGTTTAATCATGATTGTGGGAACATAACCCTTGGCAAGCCTAAGTCCTTCCGAAAGGGTTTTGCCGGAAAGAATCATTTCTTTTGACTTTTGAAGCATTTTTTGGGTTTCCCGCCTGAAAACTATGTCGTTTGTAAGATCGAGTGCCGCAATGATCGATATTCCGGATGTCAAAAGAAGATACATGCTTCTTGAGAACTGAGTGATATCTATAAGCTTAACCAGTCCCGATATTCCCGGCAGAGAATAAAAAATATTTAAGATGAAAGAACGTTTTTGAGTAAAAAGATAGACAAAAGCCAATACTATTCCGATAACTACAAAAAGAAACAAAACCGTATTTTTGGTCATAAAATCCGAAAACCATAAAAGTATCTGTGTGGGAAGAGGTAAATCCACTTTTAAATTTTTAAAGACCATCGCAACTTTCGGAATAACAAAAATCATATTAACAATAAGCACCAAAACAAAAACTCCCATAATAAACATGGGGTACATCAGAGCATTTTTAATCGTATCTCTGAATTCATTTTGTTTTCTTAGGTTATCTCTTAAATCTTTTAAGGTAACGTCGAGTGTTCCGGCTTCCTCGCTTGCCTTGACCACGTTTACAACGACTTTGTCAAAAACATTAGGAAACTTGGTAAGAGAATAATTTACCTGATGTCCTTGAGTTAAATCATCGCGGAGAGTTTCCAAAACTTTTCTGGTCCCACCTTTGCTGTCCTCCATCAAATTAGTAACCGCTTCCAAAATGGGAATGCCCGCAGACAGCATCGTAGAAAGATTACTTATTAAAGCAATTTTGTCCCCTGCGGAAAGATTTACCTTTTTGTCATTTTTTAAAAAAGAAAATATATCTTTTTCTTTAGCCGGTAATTCTTCTTTTTGATCTTTCATATTCTATCCTGAACTCATTTCGGGTCTATCTAATTTTCAACCTTTGTAACTCTTATCACTTCCTCAATAGTGGTCACCCCTGTTGCCACTTTCTTCAAACCGTCATCAAGCATTGTCTCCATTCCCTCTTTGATAGCTGCTTGGGCAATAATATCGGAGTCGGCCTTTTCGGAAATAAGTAAACGGATTCCTTTGGAAACTTCCAAGACCTCAAAAAGACCCACGCGGCCGGAATATCCGGTATTTCTGCAAATTTTACAGCCCTTACCTTTATAAACCGTAATTTCGGCAAGTTTTCCAAAACGCTTATCGACAAGTTCGACAGGAAAATGTTTGACAATCTCGATTGTCTGAATTTTTTCCTCCATCTTGCATGAAGAGCAAATTTGTCTTACGAGTCTTTGAGCAATAATGACATTTACGGTTGAGGCAACCAAAAAAGGTTCAACTTTCATATCGGTTAGACGAGGTATTGCCGTAGCCGCATCGTTGGTGTGTAGGGTGGAAAGAACCAAATGTCCGGTTAGAGCGGCGTTTACCGCAATTCCCGCTGTTTCACTGTCCCGGATTTCTCCCACAAAAATTACATTGGGGTCCTGTCTTAAAATCGATCTTAAACCGTTTGCAAACGTTAGGTTTGTCTTGGCATTAACATGAACCTGGTTGGCACCGGCAATTCTATACTCGACGGGGTCTTCGATGGTCATAATATTTTTTTCGCGGGTATTTAGAATCTTCAAAATTGCATAAATGGATGTTGTTTTACCGCTTCCGGTTGGCCCCGTTGAAAGGATCATTCCGTAACTTCTGCTGTAAGCTTTTGTTACTTTCCTCAGGTCAGTGGGGCTCATTCCCAAATTGGAAAGGGTGTATTCTCTAGAATGACTTGAAAGAAGTCTTAAAACTGCTTTTTCCCCCTGAGTAACGGGCAAGATGGAAACCCGGATATCAAGATCTTCTTCCTCCATGTGGGCAGTCATTTTTCCGTCCTGAGCACTCATATGTTCATCTGTTCTCAGATTCGAAAGAACTTTAATTCTTGAGATTATCCTATCGTGAACTTCCCGGGGAACTCTCAAAACGTCTTGAAGAACTCCGTCTATGCGGAATCGAATTAATGAAGTCTTTTCTTCCGGTTCTATGTGGATATCACTGGATCTGTCATGGTAGGCAGCGTTAATTAGCTCATCGACAACTTTGATAATAGGCAGGTCTCCTTTATATATAGTTGCCTGTTTAATATATTCCGCCAAAAGTTCGTCGATGGTTTTTTGCAGAGCCTTTTGGTAAAGACTAACAGTGGCTTCTATTTCGTCAGCGTTTGCATAATAAGCAAGCGCTCTCTCCCCTGTTTTTCTGGCCACCATTGACAAAATATTTTTATTTGATGGATCATTCATGGCCACCTTGACTCCGTTTGCATCCCGTTCGAAGGCAATAGCTTTTTGTTTCCTTGCCACCCTTTCGGGAACTATGTGCGCAACATCCTCGGGTATGGTAATTTTGGAGAGAGATACTACAGGAACGTTATAATACTTTGCGACAATAGATGAAATTTGTTCTTCAGTAATAACCCCGGATTCAACAAGAGACGAAAGAAGACTCGATGTTTTGGCACTAACTGCATAAGCTTCGGCTTTAGCAATTGTACTTTCATCAAGTAAAAGCAAGCCGCTTTTTTTAATCAAACTAATTATCTGACTCTCAGTCAGGGGCATAATTCATTGTAACATCTCAAGTCTTTCCCTACTTGTACAATGGGAACTTAATGATACTCTATTACCGTATGTCTGAGGAGAGAGTTCAATCATCAAAATTTGAAGTTAAAATTATGTCTCCGGACGAATTTGCGGGTTTAAACCCCGCTCCGGAGAGGTTACAAGAACTTGTTTACTCCATTTACACCTGTGATGGAATTCCGCGATCGGTCGTTCCCCAAGAGTCAAGCCCAACCTCCAGGCTATATAAGAAGTCCGATAAAAAAACTGCCTTCATTGTCGCTACTTGTGATGCGGAGCGTTTGCTTCGATCCCCAACGACTGAACATTTGAAAAACATTGAACCCGAACTGAGGAATTACAAAAGTCTGGCAGGTTTTTTTAAAGTAGAATGGGGTGTATATAAACCCGGCAAAAATTTACCCATTGAAGCTATGGTATTAACCAAAAATTATCCTTGGCCGGTCGATACTGTCGTAAGTCATGCTGCTTCATTTACTACCAATCCTCTACTCCCAAAACAGGCCCGTCTGGAAATTCTTAAAGACATGCTTTCTACTTCATATGCTTTGGCTTCGACTGAAGGATTCTCCGATCAAATTTTTACAATTCTTGCTCCGCATGTAGCCGCCTTCGTCGAAGCTTCCGGAATTACCACCACTAAGGTATCCGAAGCCAATGAATTAAGTGACGATTCTTACGCCAAATGCGTTTTTGAAACGTTTCCCGGATATTGGGCGATCGGTCCCGCTTTATATAGATTCGTTCCTAATAAAAACCGATGACGGCAGAACATAACAATAGTACAACCGAGATAATCACATCTACTGATGTAAAGGAGGGGCTTAACTACGATATCTGGCGTACTCCAAAGCTGATTCAGGATCAATTTGAGTCGCTTTCGGTAAATGAAAAACTTTTATATCTCATAACCCTTGCACATATGGCCCCAAGCACCCACAATACTCAGCCGTGGGCATTTTCATTTTTTGAAAGGAAATTAAGGGGTGCCCCCTTAGCCATTTATCTTGATAGAGATAGAGTTCTGCCTGCATCGGACGCCCGAGGCAGACAGGCTGTAATAAGCGTCGGGGCAGCTTTAGGCAACATCGAAATAGCTGCGTCCCATTTTGGTCTAAATACTATTATCAGAGATGAATCGGTTACCTCGTCTCAAGTTCTTCCCTATAAACTGACTGACGATAAAGGCCGTTATGTAAAACTTTGTAAAATCGGTTTTGATCCGTCCGGGCCCGATACAAATGACGGGCTATATGATGCAATCTTTACAAGAAGAATCAATAGAAATATAACCGACACAACAGGAAAAATACCTTACGAACTTCAAATGGAAATACAAACTTTAGAAAACCCCGGAACTCATTTATATATCCTTACTGCGGGGGATCCCAGAATTGCCGGTATTGCAGAATTTCAGGGCCAGGCAGACGCATATGTAGCTAACTCTAAAAAATTCGCAGGGGAACTCGGCAACTGGCTTATGGAAAATGACACCAAGGATTTTTTGGGAATGCCCGGAGACACTTTCGATATGACTATTGCTCAGGCTAAGCATACAAAATATGCCCTACAGGGAAAAGAAATACTATCTGCCAATGATATTGCGGCATTCTCAAGAGGTTCCACGTCAGGCATACGTACCGCATCAATAGTGGGTATGATTACGGTTGACAAAGATGTTCCTGAATATTGGCTAAAAAGCGGTAAACTTCTGGGCAGAATCGGCCTTACACTTACACGACATGGCATGTCTTACGCAATTCACGCGGGACTGGCTGAAGTTTCCTTAACCAGATTTGGCCTTTCAAAAGCAATTTTCACTACCGGAACACCGGCAATATTATTTAGGGCGGGTTACCCCAGACCCGATCTCACAATCCCTCCCCACTCTCCCCGTCTTCCGATTGAAGAGATTATAATCTAAACCGGCTCTCCCCATGATTCAAATTTAAGATTTACCGGGTCCATTACAAACCTTTCGGGATACCTAAATCCTAAAGCCATGCGTGCAACGATTTCCCCCGCAATTCCACCTGTCATAAGAGCGGTTGAGCCGATTTGCGGGACACTGGAATAATGCTTGGAAATTTTTCCGGTAATTAAATCTCCAAATTCATCACCCCTTGTTAAGAAATCTTTACCGATTAAACCGGCTGCAAAATCATAAAAACCGGTTTCTGAAGTGCCTGCTTTAATAAAAAGGTCATTAAGATCCTCATCAGAAATTCCATAAGCCAGTGGAGCGGTAGGGTTAGTATCAAAAGGACGAATATCAACCCTGACGGTGGAACCTGCATCAGAAAAACGTAATAGTCTTATCCCCTGCTTTCTTGCCTCCTGGGCCAACTGCATTTTAACATCCAAGCTATCACAGACATCAATAACTATTGTAGCCTTTGGTTCAGCTGCCCCTCCTGCCAAAAACCGCCCGACATTTCCTCCGTCAATACCTTTATACGAAAATATGTTCATAAAAGGGTCTTGTGCCAGTATGTTGGCAGTAAAAACTTCCCGCTTTTCCCTTAATCCATACAAATATACGGCTGAAGAATCTGCTTTGTTACCAGCCATAACCAAATCCCGGTACCCTAAACCCACAATTCTATTGGCATTGGTTAATTTAAAAAGAGCGGGATCGGAAACTTTAATAGCATTGGGGCGGATATTTTCAATGATTGACCAACCGATATTTGACCCCACACTCAAACCCGCAATTGCGGGTACAACCTGATCAAAAATATTTCTTATTTGATCATAGTCGAGCTTTCGTTCCACGTCCATCAGAAGTGATGAATTACATGCAAGAAGGGCAAGTTTATGAAGCCGTCTTGGGGCAAAATGCACCAATTCTTCATCACGCGGATAATAAACAAATACGCCAAAAGTATTTCCCCGGTTTTCTTCCATACTGGTTCCAAATTTAGTCAATTCATGCTGAAAAAACTCCCGGAGTTTAACTCCCGATTCGGCTCTGACCAAAGCCTGATTGAGACCAAACATCGTTGCAGGTAAAAGATCGTAAAAATGATCAGGAGCTATCTCCTTTTCCCCTTCCGGAAGTTTGATGATATAGCTTTCGCCCCTAAGGGTTATTTGCCCTTTATCAAAAGCGCCTTTGGCATCAAAAATACGCGGCGTTAACTCCCCTATACTATTGTCTTTGTTTCCAAGTCTATCTATCATGAGTTAATTATGGATATTGTAATTACAGTCATAACTGTCACAGCCAACCTGATTCTCGGGCTTATTGTATTCCTTAAAAATCCTAAGCGCAAAACTAACCGTCTTTTTATTGTACTCGCACTTATTGTTTCTGCCTGGAGCATCGCCAATTACTTTTCTTTAAAAACTTTTAATTTGGATGAAGCAATAAAATGGATCAGGATTGTAATGGCTATCACTTCTCTCATGTTCGCTGCCATATTACATTTATCTCTTAATTTTCCGGAAAGCGATCGTTCTATAAAAAAAATATTTATACTTTTTGATGTTGTTTGGATTGTCGCAACAACTCTTCTTTCTCTTACTCCATTGGTTTTCTCTCACGCGACACTGGCAAACGAGGCGATAACTCCGATACCGGGTCCGGCAATACCTTTTTTTGGACTTTATGTCGCTTCGCACATAATAGGCACCATAGTTATCTTGATTAAAAAACTGCGCAAGAGTGTGGGTGCCGTCAGGGAACAGGTAAGGTTCATGCTTTTGGGACTTGCTGTTACTTATGTTTTAGCTTTTATAACAACATTTCTGTTTGTTGTACTATTCAAAATCACAAGTTTGGTTTTTCTGGGACCTAATTACACACTCATATTGATCAGTGCGGTAACTTATGCCATTGTCAAACATAGGCTTTTTGATATCCGCCTTGTTATTGCAAGGTCGGTTTCATACTCACTTCTCCTGGTAATTCTGGGTAGTATATATTCGGGTGGACTTTTTATCGTCTCCAGTTTGATTACAAAAACTTCAACTCCTGCCGCGAGCCTTATAAGCTCAACCATCCTTGCTCTTATCATTGCCTACACTTTCCAACCGCTTCGAAGCTTACTGGAAAAAACAACGGACAAAATATTTTTTAAAGAGAGATATGATACCGAAGCAGTTCTTAATACATTATCAAAGACTATGGCCACCTCGTTAACTCTCGGCGATGTAACGGCCCGGATTTTGACGATAATTACCCATGAACTCAGGCTTACTGATGCCACATTCGCAATTATTAATGACAAAGATATATATATTGTTGAAAGCCAACACCACGACAAACCCCTGGACATGACCAAAGGAGATATCGAGAAAATGGCAGACCCCGAAAAATTGCTTATTCTTGATGAGATGGAAGAAAGTCCGCTGAAAGATTTCATGCGTAAAAAAGAAATTTCTCTGGCGGTACCGCTTCTAACTAAACAGCACTTTATGGGCTTTCTTCTTCTCGGAGAAAAATCTTCCGGAGAAATATTTTTTGATCAGGATGTTAATTTTCTTTCAATTCTGGGGCCGGAACTTTCCGTGGCCTTACAAAATGCACAGAGATTTGAGGAAATAAGCCGGTTTAATATTACTCTTCAGGAAGAAGTCAAAAAAGCAACCGGCGAACTTGAGTCGGCAAATGAAAAACTTAAAAAGCTCGATCAGGTCAAGGATGAGTTTATTTCAATCGCAAGCCATGACCTAAGAAGTCCCATGGCAACTGTTAAAAACTATATTTGGCTGGCAAGAAGCGAGTTGGGAAAAGCCGATACGAAAGCTAAAAAAGATCTTGATATTGCTTTGGAATCAACAGAACATGGAATTTCACTTGTGGCTGATATGTTGGATGTTAGTAGAATTGAGGCCGGAAGAATTGAACTAAATCCCGAAAAATTGGACGCTAAGCACGAAATTGAACTTGTTGTTGAGGAACTTAAGAAGCAAGCAGCCGATAAGCAAATAACTTTAAATTCAGAAGTTAAAAGCGATCTTTCCGTAAATGCTGATAAAGAACGCGTCCACCAGGTTTTAACAAATCTCACCGTAAACGCAATTAAGTTCACCCCCGCTAACGGCAAAGTAACCATAATGGGATTCAAAAAAGAAAAAACGATTGAAATAACAATAGCCGACACCGGTATCGGAATCAAAAAAGAAGACCTCGGTAAACTTTTTACCAAGTTCGGCAAGCTCGAAAGCGGAACAAATGTACCGAGTACTCAAGGCACCGGATTGGGACTTTTTATCAGTAAAAATATTGTTGAGCTTTCGGGAGGAAAAATCCGGGTAGAAAGTACTCCCGGCAAAGGCTCAAAGTTTAGCTTTACACTACCCTCTTCATAGACGTATAATAGTTCAATTATGAGCCAGAAAAGAATCTTGGTTGTAGAAGACGATCAAAATAATAGAAATCTTTACCAAACGGTACTTTCTAATGCCGGTTTTAAAGTAGAGGTGGCGGCAGACGGAGGCGAAGGTCTTACTAAGTGTCAAGCGGGCGGATATGATTTAGTGCTTCTTGATGTAATGCTTCCTAAAATGGATGGTGTTGGAATTTTAACGGAACTGAAGAAAAATCCTCCTAAGATACCAAACAAAAAAATATATCTTTTGACAAATCTTACTCATGACCCGATTCTTAAGGAAGCCGTTAGCCTTGGAGCGATTGATGTTATCCTGAAAACCGACGTTAACCCCGAAGAACTTGTCAAAAAAGTCAAAGAGATTTTGGGTTAACTTAAGAGGTGTAATCCTTGTATACTCTCTCCCTGCCGTGTTCTTTCAGATATGACTTTACATCGATATATTTTGTAAGTCCAGAGGCTTCAAGTTTCTCTTCAATAAAATCATCGACCTGAAAAACTCCTGCTTCTGTTGTCATCACAATCTTTATTTCCACGGGTTTTTCTTTTCCTTCACCTACTGTTACACTCTCAATCGCATTTGCCGATACTGAGTGGATGTCAATCTGACCCATTTGGTAAGGAATGCGGCTTCGCCCTTTACTCATGTCAAGAGCATCCGCAATTCTTACTATTCCTCCTTCAACTGTTGATGTTTTTCCCGCGCTTCCGTGACTGTGACTTATGATTGCGTGAAGCGTTTCGGATATTACAACGGTTCTTTCCTCAATAGGCATAAAGTTCAAAATTTCTTTCATAAAATCCCTCGCTATAAAAAGACTGAACATTTCGTGGTTTTCCCTATGAATACTCATACCAAGATCATGCATAATACAACCCAAAAAGATTACTACTTCGGCATGATCCCTTGTTAAACCAAAATCACGGACGATAGACATACGAACCCCTTTTTTTTCCAAAATACGCGCAATTTGAAGACCGTAGTTTGCAACAATATTGAAGTGTTTTGGCCCGTGATCGGTAAATCCTAGGCGTTCTATTGCATTTACGTTTATTATTCTCCAGAGAGTTTTAATTTCCCTATTGGAATTAATTTGAGTTAGAACTTTTTCCAACAGAATGTTCCCGTCAATCGGAATATTTATTTTAATTTTGGAGGTTGAAGCCTCGTCTATTTTACTGCCTTGTTTACGCATTTACCTTAACTTATTTGAGGGCGGCATCCACCGCGGACTTCATGTCAGTGTAGCTATAAGCGCCGGCAAAGTTAGTAGCATTGACATAAAAGTCGGGAGTACCGTTAAAACCTAAAGAATCTGCTACCTTTACGTCATTCTTTAACCTTTCATCGTACTTTCCGCTATCAAGACACTCTTTCATAAAAATCGGGTCGATTGCATTCTTGAGAAAATTTGCCATGTCCCCCGACTTTGTTTTATCATTTTTAATTGTATTATTAAGCAAATCGTAACCCTTGCTTGTCATTAACAAGTTGTGTACATCCCAAAACTTCCCTTTTTCGTTGGCACAGTACAAAGCTTTTGTTCCCATTTCCCCGTTTCCGTGGCCCGGAGAATATATCCAGACAAAAGAAGCCTTTCCTTCTTCAACCAACTTTTTCATTTCGGCAACAGGCGCCACATATGTTCCGCCGTCTTTAACCAGTTTAAATTGAGGCCCGATTTGAGTATTTAACGTGGAATTAAGGCCACTGGCAACATGACAATAAGGACAGGAGGGATCCGAAATCTCCACAAAAATAACTTTCTTGTTTTTATCGCCAATCTTGATTAAATCCTTATCAAAAAGGCCTTTGATTATATCAAGAGTAACTGTGGGTTTTTGAGGTTGAGCCGGTACTTGAGTTGTTCCTGCTGCCGCTCCTTTTTCCAAATTTTTCACCTTTTGCCAAAGGGTTCCGGAGAAAAATGCGAGGCCGATGGCCAAAACAACCAAAATCGGTACTAATAAATTTTTTAGGTTCTTTAACGACTTCAGCTTCTCAAGCATGTGTCCATTCTGAACGGAAACATAATTGTTGTCAACCGGGAAATATTCAGCTTGAAGGTTACTTACATCGATTCTTCAAGATGCAAGTTATTTACTTATCTTCCTCGAGGTACTTTAAAGTTTCCATTGCTGCGATACATCCCATTCCGGAAGCAACAATTGCCTGTTTATATTCTTTATCTATCACGTCCCCCGCCACAAAAACCCCTTTAACAGATGTTCCACAATGTTCAGACTTTGGTTCTATATATCCCTTTTCATCCAAATCAATCTTTCCGACAAAAATATCACTTGCGGGCTTGTGGCCTATTGCTACAAAAAGTCCGTCAAAAGGAACGTCTATAATTTCATTTGTCTTGTTGTTTCTAAGGCTCAAGCTTTCAAGTTTAGATTCACCGCTGGCTTTAACCACTTCCGTATTCCACATAATTTTGATTGCGGGGTTACCTTTAACTTTCTCCTGCATCGCGGCTGAGGCTTTAAATTCTTCGCGCCTGTGAATTATTGTCACTTCCGATGCGTACTTGGTTAATACCAGCACTT
>Ga0315297_10000517_pt1 | contig 22670 bp, 19 predicted proteins | sample YL17G15_0_MG_FD_203628 | JGI IMG/M metagenome (GOLD analysis project Ga0315297, IMG submission 203628) | Sediment microbial communities from Yellowstone Lake, YNP, Wyoming, USA - YL17G15_0 | ecosystem: Environmental > Aquatic > Freshwater > Lake > Sediment | place: USA: Wyoming | collected... | reverse complement strand
GAGAAACCATGTGCGGACATTTATCAGGAACATACCCCAAATTATTTCCCAGGCGAAGAAACGGTAATACCCGTGAGAACCTGGCTGGCGCAGGGAGGGGATGGAGACCAGGCCGATAAAGATGAAACCAGCGATAAAAAGGATGATTTCAATCAAGAGAAATCACTTTTGCAAACAGGAAAGAAGATTCTGAACTGCTGCTTTTGGCTGCGGTGCCGTTAGTGCCAGCACCGGGACCCTGGCGACAGTGAAAACCACCGATACATTATCCAGCTTCCAATGCCTGGTGATAATCCCGACTGCATTTTTATCTCCAGCGATGTCTTGCGCCATCTCATCCGGGTTTGCAGCCAACCGGGCAGTGGAGGTTATTCTGCGACCACCCAACGCAGACTGATCGAAAATTTGCTGGATATCTTCACCGGGAAAATATCCCCACACCTGTACGTAAGTATCAGCTCCCTTGCTCTCTTGCCAGCTGGTTGTCTCCCCGGTGAACAACCCGCGCACTTGTTCTGCAGTTAGGGAATTAATCGGGTTCTGGCGATTAACGACCACCAGGATATCTTCGGTTCCGATCTGGTAAGCAGGAGAAGTAAATTTATCCGGTTGACCTATGCGGATAGCCATATCAAAAGATTGGATATCCAATAAATCTGCTGAACGCTGATCAACATTTATCACATCGATTCCCTCACAGCTATATACTACTGCCAACCAGGGAACGCTGCCTGCCGTATATTGGATCAAGAGCGGTTCCGCAGGAGCGGATGGGGTCGCCGATTTACAGCCATGCAGGAAGAAGGCGCTAAGGAATAATAATGAGGTGATGCGTTTCATTTACTACCGATTACGCAGAATAGCGGTTAACAGCCTGACCCGTTCAATCAGGCTGTCCTTAAAAATGAATTCCCGTTCTGAATGATACTCTCCCCCTGCAGGTCCAAGCCCATCCATCACCGGGATGCCCAGTTGAGCGACAAAGTTGGCATCTGAGCCCCCACCCGTCCCGCCAGCTTTAAGCTCAATATTTTCTTTGCGGGCAATTTCTTTAATCATTTCGAAGGTGGTTTTCATGGTGTGGTCGAAAACCATGGGAAGGCTGTGGAGCCCCCCGGTTACCTCGATGGAAGTACCTGCCATAACGGGTTTTAAGCCCAGGATGGCTGTGTGGATGCGTTCGGCTTCTCCGGGTTGCAGCACACGAAGATCCACTTCGATACTAGCTTCATCAGGAACCACATTACTGGCAATCCCGCCACGGATAACGCCGACATTCAGGGTGGAACCTTTATCATAATCGGTCAATTGCTGAATTGCTATCACCAGGTGCGCCAATTCTTCGATGGCGTTGCGACCCTTTTCGTGGTCACCACCGGCATGGGCGGACCGCCCGCGTACCCGGATGGTGTAATTCCCAACCCCTTTCCGCCATGTCTTGAGAGAGCCATCAACCAGAGCCGGTTCCAGAACCAAGACCAGGCTGGACTCTGAGGCCAGTTTTTCTATTAATAACTTGGAGGAGCCACTCCCGATTTCTTCATCGGGTGTAAACAGTGCTGTAACGGGGACCACCAGGCTTCCCATCTCAAGCGCCGCTTTCAGTGCCATCAGGGTGACAACAATGCCACCTTTCATATCGGAAACTCCCGGTCCAAAAACCTTGTCGTCTTTTTCTATATATGGCATTTTCGTTAATGTGCCAATCGGGAAGACTGTATCCATGTGGCAAAGCATTAAGATATGACTTTTAGTGTGTGTTTCTTTGCCGGGCAAACTTTTAAGGGCGGGAAAGAAACGGGCTTCGACCAGGTTTCCTCTCTCCTCATTGGGATGGATAATCACCTCAGCCCCCAAACGACGGCATTCTTCCGAAACCAAATTTCCCACCTTGTCCACGCCAGCTTTATCTTGGGAGGGGGATTCAATTTCCACCAGTCGTTTAAGCAGGTAGAGCATGTCGCGTGTTTGGGGATTACCACTAGCCATCTTATTATCCAATATTCCTATGGAAATAGAAGGTAAATAATGAGGGAAACTGCTCCAACGACGGCGCAATAAAGGGCAAATAGATTGAGTGAATGTTTACTCAAATATCCCAACAACCACTTTACTGTCAACCACCCGACGACAGCGGCGACTACGAAACCAACCACCAGCGTAGTCAGGAATGCCCCGATTCCGGACATTTTGATCAAGTCCAGCGACTGGTATCCACCCGCGGCGAGCATTACCGGAATCGACATGAGAAAGGCAAAGTGCGCTGCGGCTGGACGGTCCAAGCCGCGTGCCATTCCTGCGCTGATGGTTGTCCCGGAGCGGGATGCCCCGGGAAAAATGGCAATGACCTGCGCGATCCCGATAATCAGCGCATCCAGCCAGTTCATTTTTTCAATGCTGCGATTGCGCTTAACCAACCCTTCTGCCAATACCAAAATGACCGCTGTTATGAGCAAGCGGATGGCTGCTTCGAGCAAGGGTTTATTAAAAATGGTTTCCACAAAGGACTTGAGTAAATACCCGGCGAGTAGTGCGGGGATTGTGGCTATGATTATGTACCACCCAAGCTTATTCTCCTGGGTGGAAAAGGGCCTGGCGAAAAATGCCTTTATCAGGTGTAGGATATCTTTCCAGAAAAAGACCATCAGCGATAACAAAGTCCCCAACTGTATTATAACAAGGAAAGAAAACATGGCATTGCCGCCCGGGATGCCCAATAATTTTTGGGCGATAAGCAAGTGGGCAGTGGACGAAACCGGGATAAATTCGGTAAGGCCTTGTAGGATCCCCAATAATATGGATTGAAAACCCGTCATTCTTCACCTTTATCAATCTGACACTAGTGAAATATTACCGATTATGTAGATGCTTGCGTATCACCAATTGAATTCTTATTTATAAATTCTCTTTCTGCATTCCCCTGCCATTGGGCTAGCCAGCCAGGAATTTTGGTTTCAAATATGCCATTCTGAATTGAAACGCGAATATTTTTAACCAACTGGATCAGGGCATGTAAATTATGAATGGAAAGCAGTGACCCTGCCAGCGACTCTTTTGCAATGATGAGGTGCCTCAGGTAGGCTCTGGAAAAATCACGGCAAGTGTAGCAGTCACAGGTCTCATCAATCGGGCGGGAATCACGCGCGTAGGTGGCATTCACCAAGTTGAGCCGGCCTCCAGATGAAAAGGCAGCATTATGACGAGCCAGCCGGGTGGGTAATACACAATCGAAAACGTCCACACCTTTGGAAATGCCAGTGATCAGATCCTCGGGGGTGCCCACTCCCATTAAATAGCGCGGTTTTCCTACCGGTACGGATTGAAGAACCAAATCAAGCATGGAGTTCATTTCATCTTTGGTCTCACCCACAGATAGTCCACCGATGGCTATACCGGGAAAAGGAAGGGAGGAGATGAACTCTGCTGATTTTGTTCGCAGGTCTGGGTTAACCCCACCTTGAATAATCCCAAAAAGAGCCTGGTCGGTACGTCTCTTGGCCACAATACACCGTTCCGCCCAACGGTGAGTCCGTTCCATGGCAATCTCACTGTAATCGTGATCGTTGGGATCAGAGCATTCGTCGAAAGTCATGATGATGTCAGCGCCGAGGTTTTCCTGGATTTGAATAGATTTTTCAGGGGTGATGGCGTGCGTCGAACCGTCAATATGACTCTTGAAGATCACTCCTTCGTCATCAATCTTTCTAGTTTTAGAGAGGGAGAATACTTGAAAACCTCCAGAGTCAGTCAGCAGGGGGCGAGGCCAATGCATGAATTGGTGCAGCCCGCCCAGGTCCCGGATGATATCGTCCCCTGGTCGCAGGTGAAGGTGATAGGTATTGGAGAGGATTAGCGAAGCGCCCAATTCGTCCAGTTGGGCCGGGGTGAGTGTCTTGACGGTTGCCTGTGTCCCTACAGGAGCAAATACTGGCGTTTCGAGATCTCCATGGGGGGTATGAAATAGTCCAGCCCGGGCACGTCCCTGGGTTGCCAATAGATTGAACTCGAACATGGGAATATTATACCTTCTGTATAATCGGAACAATCTACTTCAGCCGAGAGAAGGCAAGCAAAATAAATTAATCCTGAACGAAATCCCTAAACAAGTCTCAACAAAATATGATTAATATTAGGGGCGGGTAAAATTAAAACCCCCGAATAATAATCGGGGGGATATATCAAAGGCATGAAGGCGCTAGCAATTGGATGAATCTAACTGGTCAGATGCTTGATGAACACCCGCCTGCGTTTATGCTGTCGTTTTTCATAATATTTCCACTGTCCCTGGACATTCTGATTCGTCTCGAACTCCGGGTTGGATTCAACCTTGGTGATCCCGAGTTTATTGAACACGCCGTGCATCTTGTTCATCAAGATGGCGTTCACTCCCTTCCCCTGGTATTCGCATCTGACAGCGACCAGGTAAAGGTCCGCCCGATCGTTCTTTCGTAAGGCACGCAGGAGGTGAAAAAAACCAAAAGGAAAGAGGTTGCCCTTCGATTTTTTCAGTGCCAGGGACAGGGAGGGCATGACGATACCAAAGGCAACCATGCGATTATCCCGGTCCAATACTATCGGCACAAAATCGGGGGTGACAAAGCCGAAATATTGATTTATATATGCCTCGATCTGTTTATCAGACAATGGCACGGTACCAAACAGGTTTTTGTATTCGTCTTCCAATAACCTGAACAAATCACTGGCGTACGGTAGCAGCTCCTTCTTTTTATGCACTTCGAGAAGAGTTAGTTTATTACGCCTCAAGGAGACATCTGCTATCCGGGAAATGGTCTCATTTGGTTCAGGAGGCACTCGAAATTCGTATTCCACCCAATCGGTATCCTTTACATAACCCAATTTTTCCAAATGCCCGGGATAATATGGATGGTTATAGATGGTCGCCAGCGTTCCAAGTTCATTGAACCCTTCAACAAGCATCCCTTCCCGATCCAGGTCGCTAAACCCAAGTGGACCATGGACGGCAGTCATGCCCATCTCCATCGCCCAGGCTTCTACCTTATTTATCAAAGCCTCTGTCACCTGTACATCATCAATGAAATCAATCCACCCAAAACACATGTAGCGTTGACCCCATTTTTCGATATGCCATTTGTTCAGGATGGCAGCGATGCGACCGACAACCTGCCCATCTTGATATGCAAGCCAGTATTTTGCGTCGCAGTATTCAAACGCAGGGTTTTTATCCCTGCACAAGGTGTTGGTTTCATCGACTACCAGCGTCGGGACCCAATTCGGATTGTCACGATACAGGTCAAAGGGGAAATGGATAAATTGTTTAAGTTCATTAAGAGTATTGATTTCCTTGATTTGAATGGTCATCACCTCACCGATATTATTTCAAATAGGTATATTTAAAAGATTAGATCGCATAAGAAAAGCCGCTGACAAGCAAATTAAAGGAGCAAATCACTTATCCCTGCGACGTGTGCGTTTCCAACCAGTTTTTACCGGTTTTTCAGAAGGGGATTTTTGTGCCAGGGGAACGGTTAAAGGTGCATGCAGAGTCTGCTGGTAATACTCATCCAACAACATCGTTATGATCGGCAATTCTTCCTCGCTCTCAGACAAACTCCGGGCCAGGGGAGTGAAACGCTGTGACCGCTCAGATTGTAGTTTGTCCCGCCCACGCAATCGGGCTTCAAGCAAGGTGGTGGTTCTTTCAGCCACTAGAGTCGCGACATCCTCGTCGGAAGGAATACGTCGTTCTTCAAAGGGGATGCTGAAGGTCTTGGCAATCTTATCCAGCGTAAACTTTTCCAGCCGGTTGACCAAGGAAACGGCCACACCGCTGGCTCCAGCGCGACCGGTCCGCCCCGCGCGGTGGATATAAGCCTCCAATTCATCGGGAGGTTCGTATTGGATGACATGTGATAGGAAGGGAATGTCCAGCCCGCGGGCGGCAACATCAGTCGCTACCAGGAAGCGCAAGGTACCGCGCCGAACACGGTCAAGGACTCGTTCGCGGTCAGATTGGGAAAGATCAGCACTCAATTCATCGGCATCGTATCCGAAACGCTGTAAAACCACCGAAACGTAATGCACCCGGGCCTTGGTGTTACAGAAAACGATGGCAGAGGTCGGGTTTTCGACTTCGATCAGACGCACCAGGCAGCGATCTTTATCCATTCCGGGAACAATGTAGAAAACATGCTCGGTTTCGGTAACATGGATATGATCGGAGCTGAGGCTAAGGAATTCCCCCTGTCGGATGAACTCCTGTGCTGTACGCAAGACCGAATCCGGGAAGGTAGCTGAAAACATGCAGGTGTGGATGGAATGCTTGGGCAGGTAGCGCTGGACCTCCTGCATATCAGGATAAAAGCCCATCGAGAGCATGCGGTCAGCCTCGTCATAGATCATCGTTCTGATATGCTCAAGTGAAAAAGTGCGTTTCAACAGGTGGTCAAGCACGCGACCAGGCGTGCCAATGACAATGTGCGCGCCTTCTTTGAGCGCAGTCGTTTGTGAGCCGTAACCAACTCCTCCATATATGGCAACAGTGCGAAATCCAGCGCCACCGCATATGATTTCCGCTTCGTGCCAAACCTGGCGCGCCAACTCACGGGTGGGGACCAGGATGAGACCCTGGCAAACTGGGCGGGTTACGTCCAAGCGGGTCAATAGAGGGAGAAGAAACACCCCAGTCTTCCCGCTGCCGGTGCGAGCCTGGAGCAGCATATTGCGCCCTGCCAACAGGTAAGGAATGGCGCGTGCCTGAACGGGAACGAGAGATGTCCATCCAACCCGGGCAGCAGCCTCCCGTAAAGGCTGTGGCAATTGGTCAAAAGTAAGCTCAGCAAGAGGGTTGCCCGGTTGGCCTTGAGATGAAGTAAGATTACTTTTCATTGAATTCTCATTTCATATTTGATGAAAAAGGACAAACATACTGCAAAAGATGCCCTCATATGGAGGGCATCGAGGGGTGTCTGATTTTAGTCGATCCAAGAAACCCCGGATTCATTAAAATCGATTTCTCAGCAACACCGGATAAATGGAATGGCAAATATCTTTCAACCGATTGTACCTCAAAAGATGGACCCCTCATTTGTCCGGGTGGGATTATGCGAATCGCCTAAGTTTTGGATACATTTCAATTAAAAGATTCCCTTCGAAACTTGATCGACCTGCCAATTTTGATAACCTTAGTGCCCGAAATTTTTTTAGGGAGTATCCGTGGGGGAGGGAACGGGAGTATCCGTGGGGGGGACGGGAGTATCCGTGGAGGTGGGAGGAATATCAGTTGGAGTGTAAGTATGAGTCGGGGGGAGAGTATTGGACGGGGTGAATGACGGAGTAATTGTAAAAGTACGTGTGGGAGTATTTGACGGGGTGAAGGTTAAGGTGAATGTATTTGACGCAGTGGGGGTATTAGATGGGGTAAAAGTGAACGTATATGTCGGGGTAATCGATGGGGTAATGGATGGAGTGTAGGTCCAAGTGGGTGTATTGGATGGAGTGTATGTCGATGTTTGAGACGGGGTTTGGGTAGGAGTATACGTTCGAGTACTTGTGCTGGTGGGTGTGAACGTCGCATGAGGCATATCCCTTGGAGTGGGAGTTTTATAGAAGATAATGCCACCTTTTCTTACAACCTGCGTGGGGGTTTTTGTCGAAACCAGCACGATCACTGTGGATGTGGGTGGGACGTCCCGAGTGGTGCGGGGCATGATCGTTGGAAAAGAGGCTGCGGTAATGGTAGCTATGTGATTACCATTTGGGAAATTTGCAGTCGGTCGTCTGTTCGAGGGGGTGGAAAACAAACCCTGGCCAAATACCTGCCATCCAAGGAAGGAGATGGAAAGAATTATCACCGTTGCCAATACCACCTTCGACACCGGAATTTCAACCAGGAAGTTGCGGCGCTCAGAGTGGTTGTTATTGGTTGCACTAGGGACGTTGTTGCTGATCGACAGGGCTTGGTCGAAATAAGCATGAGCGAGCGTGGAGTCTCCCATTACCTGCGAAAGATTGCCCAGATTGTTTAGGCTGATAGCTACCTGGGGGTGTGTTCCATCCAGCACCTTCTTGCGGATTGCCAGCGCCTGTTCATAGTATCTCTGTGCACCCGGATAGTCACCTATGGCTTGAAGCAGTTCCCCCATATCGTTGAGGCTCACGGCGGTATCGGGATGATCAAGGCCAAGTACTTTCCCGCGAATCTCAAGGGCTTGTTCCAGATAATTTCGGGCATTCGTATAGTCGCCCATCGTCCTTAAGAGCACTCCCAGATTATTCAGACTCGCGGCAGTCCTTGGGTGCTCCTTTCCGAATATCTTTTTATCGATCGCCAACGCCTGCTTATAAACCTTTCGGGCATCTTGATACTCTCCCAGGGATTGAAGGACCGCACCCAGGTTGCTTAGGCTGGTTGCCGTATCGGGATCTTCTTCTCCCAGGACCTTCCTGCGTATCGCCAGTGCTTTTTCATAATACAACTTGGCGCCAGAATATTCATTCATCCCCTGAAGTAGTCCGCCAAGGCAGTTCAGGCTGTGGATGGTATCGGGATGCTCCTCGCCCAGGACTTTTTTCCGATATGCCAGGGCCAGCATAAAATTCGTCCTGGCATCTGGATAATCGCCCATTTGCTGTAGCAGGAATCCCAGGTTGTTGAAACTGCGGGCGGTGTCTGGATGCTCCTCACCCAATACTTTCCTGCGGATTGCAAGAGCATGCTCAAAGTTCGTCTTGGCACGCGGATAGTCTCCCATACTTTCCTGGAGCCCACCCAGGTTGTTATAACTGCGGGCTGTGCCAGGATGTTCCTCGCCCAGGATTTTCCGGTTGATTAACAGCGATTTTTCGTAGTATCGGCATGCTGTCGGGTGGTCTTTGATCTCTTCAAAAAAGTAGCCTATTTCGTTTGCCAGCTTGGCTGTCTGTTCCTGCCTCTTGTCCGCTTGGTCAGTGACGAACATCACGTGAGCGGCGATGGGCCACATCCGGGATAGGAATCCACTCAGATTTGCATCCACTGCCGCCGCGCAAACGGCTTTTCCAATTTGGGTTTGCGCAGCCTTATCCAAATTAAGTTCCCGGATAAAAGATGCCACCAACTTGTGGATTCGAATGTCTCCATTTGAATTTTCTTCCAAAAGCCCAATTCTTTGCAAAAGGTTTATCTCGATCTCAAAAACATGTGTGTCGATCTTATTCACCCCTGCCGCTTCCATTAATAATTCCCGTGGGATCAACTCTCCCGGTGCAAAGCATGCAATCCGCTTCAACAAATCCAATGCCACATTACCGAATTCATTCTCCTGGCCCAACTTCTGCAGGCTTATCGCCATGGTACTACCCACATCCAGATCGTGCCGGGAAGGGATGAACTCACGCTCACTAAACGGGCGATTCTTTATCGGTCTCGAGTGCTGCAGGGAATTAAGGTATTGCCCGGGACTCATTTCCTGATGATAAGCATCCAGGAAACATCCAGCCAAATGCAAGGCCAGGGGAAAATCCTCCAATTCTTCAGCGATTGAGTTCAGATCCGGATTTTCTTCGTCCAGGTTCTCCCGCAAGCCATGCAGCACGGTGATGCTCTCTGATCTCTCAAGCGGTCCCAACGGTAACTGTTCGACTCCCGGGATTGAATCCCAGGAGCACTGCCGGCTGGTGACCAGCACCCGGCTGCCACCCACTGGAGGCAGCCATTGCTCCAAAAGATGGGGATCTTCGCAACCGTCGAAAATCAACAACCGGGGTTTCTCGCCCAACCACTCGGACAACACCTGTTTGACCCGGGTCTCAATTGAAATGTCATCGGCAAGATCCCCGGATGCAGCTATTTCGGAGGAAATAAGCTCAGGGATTGCAAAATTCATCCAAAAGACCCCACCCGAGAAATATTGGCCGTAGCGGTGAGCGAACTCAGCAGCCAGCAGGGACTTTCCAACTCCCCCATATCCCTCGGCGGATGCATCTTGACAAATAATCACCGGGCTCTCTCCCTTGAGCCAAATTGCCAACTGCTTGAGTGCAATCATCCGCCCAGCAAATAAGGGGTTGGGACGGAGGTCTGGAAACCGGGAACCATCGGGTAGTGGGGTAGGTTCGGGTATTTCATGTGCCGGGAGCTTGGCCAACATGGCAAGCGCAACCCGCAGCTCCCTTTTTGTCACATGGCATGGGGTCACACCAGCATAGTTTTTAGGGAAGACGGGTGATTTTTGACTTGCCAACGAACGCTCAACCCGTTCCAGGATCTCCTCCAAATGCGAGTCCGGGTGTGTGCGGACGTTTTCACGAAAATCTGCGTCAACCAGAAGCAGTTCTTCGGTTAAGGTGGATAAGTATTCCCCGATGACAGTTTGATGGATCTCCGGGGCTATTTCACCGTGCCGCTGGAGGATTTCTGCAAGAACTCCTTCGAACCCCTTGTCAGCAGGTTGATCATAATAGACTTTAACCGCTTTTTTTAATTTGGACAGCAGTTTTTTGCTTTCCGGCAGATCAATAAAGAACGCGTTCCATAAAGCCTTGTCGATCCATTCCTTCCAAAGCCGGTCGGCAGTTTTCTGCATGGCCCGTTCAATAACAACCTGTTCCTCGGTTGAGGCGCGCAATTCTTCGACAATATCGCCCAGCCCACTTTCGACAATATTCTCGACGAGTACTCGACCCAGTTTTCCAAAAGCATGCCCGGTCTTTTTCATCCGGTTCCCGTCCTCAAGAGAAACGAAACTGCCTTACTTATTACATTGTAGATGCATATCCTAAGCATTGCAAGCAATGAGGTCCTCAATGCTCCAGATAATTCAGGGAAAGGCGATATTAAGTAAAGGGAGGTGAAAATCACAACCACCGTAATTCATTGGGATTATTTCAGGACAATTCATTAACTAAAAAACCCAGATTCTTTATCAGAACCTTGAGTATACCTTTATTAAGTCCCTTATATCCACCCCATTATAATGTTTCATTCTCTTTGCGTGAAAGCGAAAAACATTACAAAACTGATAAATTTGGTAACCAAGAATGAGGAGGAGAATTTCTATACGGCTGACTTAACATGGTAGAGTGGCGAGCCAATATGAAAAAATGAAAACACATTCTTATTCGAGCAAAAAACCAATATTATCAATCGATCTTTACAAATGACAAATCATGGAATTGCTAAATGACCAGATCATCGACCTCCGATTTCCGATTGGCTTCGAAACGCCGGCGATATTCTCGCAACGGAGACGGATCCACCTCGGCATCTCCGGCAACTTCTTCTGTAGAAGCATAAACAAAGGGATCATCCACATCCCGAATCAGGATATCCAGATAGATATAGATCAACGAGAACAACGAAATTAAAAAGTACTCGGCGATTGGTGAAGTGTAATTTGAGATCAATAATAGAACGAGCGTGGTCCCGACCAGCAAGTCCAGCAAGGCATAACCAACCGGTAGGAATGAAGTCCGGACGATAACTTCGACGCGCGTGATGAGCCGGCGAAGGTGGTGCATCTCTTCCAATCCCCGAAGTGAATAGCTCACCCCGGCGGCTGGATGCATCATCGTGACGACCAGCCGGAAGTCGTCCAACATGGCATAACACTTATCCACACTTACCCTGCGCATGAACCAATCTTCCACAGTTGATACCAGGCTGCCAAACTTTTGTTCGAACTGGCTGACATCAGTCTCCTTATTCAGGGCTATGACAACGTGAACGGTGTCACCGATGGTTTCCAGTGTGGTGGCGATTTCCCCCGGTATTTTTTCGCTTTCCTTGTAATCGGCCAGCACGCCGGCCATCATAAAGCCGATAATGAGAGCCACGGCTGACAGGAGGGGGGATACGTCGCTGAATTGGATGACCCCTTTGACTTGCAAGACATAATCGCGTATCAGAGCGAGAAAAACAACGCAGGCAACAATTGGCAGCGTTTTTAGGATCAATCTCCATTTAAGCATAACCACCTCCGATTATTAGAACTTATATCTTTCTTACAAGTATATATGAAATTGGTTCATATTCCCGCAGTAATGTTTCTGCCGATGACATGGGGAATTTCGCAATATTCGATAGGTTTCTAAAATCGGGGATCAAAAGAGGCTTCTTTGTTAAAGAAGCCTCTTTAAAACATAGTGGGGGTAGAAAATGCACTTTCCTTTTATTAGGGGTGCCTGATGGGGGTCGAACCCACAACAACCTGATCCACAGTCAGGGACTCTGCCATTGAGCTACAGGCACCACGAGCGGGGGCGATTATACCACCGGCACTAATGGCTTTCAAGGATGAGTCTGACGGACTTGTTTATTTTACTCCTGGCGATCGCTTCCTGGGTCCCGGTCTTAAGGTTTTTCAAAGTTACTTTCCCGGCTGCGGCTTCATCGGGACCCAAAACCAAGACGACATTCATCCCCATGCGATCTGCAAATTTGAACTGCCGGGGGAGTTTTGCAGGTTCCGGGAAACAAATCACATTCAGTCCGTCCTGCCGCAAGTCTGACGCCAGAGAATACGAAGCCAGTAATAGGTCTTGAGAGAAGACAGTCACCAGCACTTCAGCAGGAACCGCAGGCAGTGATGGGATCAATCCCAATTCATTCAGTATGATGTTGATCACGACGTCACCCATCGCAAATCCGACACAGGGGAGTGGTTCGCCGCCAACATCACGCAGCAAGTTGTCATACCGGCCCCCACCCAGGATGGCACGGCGAACGTCCCCTCCAATATCAAATGCTTCGAAAACGGTACCCGTGTAGTATAGGAGACCCCGCACAATATTGGGATCAAACTGAACATATTCTTTAATTCCCAAAGACTCGAGGGTATCGAAAAACCTGACCAGTTCACCAGATTTTTGCCAGCGTTCTTTGTCATTAAGCAGAGATATCAGTCCATCCAGCTGCCGGGAGGTCAGACCAATCTCCATTGCGCTGGTTTCCCATGAATTCGAATCCATTTTCGATCGACGATCAACAAGCCCTGAGACTTCCCGTTTTATTCCGGCAGAAATTTCCAGGTTATCGAACTCGCTGTCCATAAATCGTCGATCATTAACATAAATTCGGGACTGGTTAGGTGAAAGGCGTACTGCCTTTAAAAAAGCAGCAGCAACAGCAACCAACTCGGCATCTGCTTCGGGTGAACTTGTGCCCAACATATCAATGTTCCACTGGAAAAACTCACGTGAGCGACCGCGTCCCGGTCTTTCATAGCGCCAGAAAGGTCCGAACGACCACCAGCGGGCAGGAAAAACCAATTCATTCTGACGGGCGGCGATCATACGCGCCAGGGAGGGAGTCAGCTCGGGGCGCAGTGCAATTTCGTCACCCCCACGGTCGGTGAAGACGTAGGATTGTTTCTTAACCAACTCGTCCCCCGATTTCGCAGCGTACAGGTTGAGAGTTTCCAGGAAAGGTGCGTCCCATTCTTGGTAACCAAAAGACTCGGAAACACTTCTCACGGTGTTGTAGAGCCAGTTGCGGATAGCCATTTGTTCCGGGTAAAAATCACGAGTTCCTTTGACTGGTGTAATGATTTTTTTCATAGACCTGCTCCGCCTGGATATTGATATTTCATATTATACCGGCACCCCAATTTGAATTGTCCCTTCCAATATTCGGACCGGGTATGCGGGAATATCCACGATGGCTGGAAGAGATGTGGCTTTGCCGCTGCGGATATCAAACCGAGCCCCGTGGCGTGGACATATGATCTCATTCCCTTCTATCTCACCATCCCCAACCGGACCATTATCGTGTGAACAGACATCGCCAATGGCGAAGAGCTTGCCAGCCAAATTGAAAAGAACAATGGGTCGGCCCTCCAATTCCACGAAAAGACGTTCTCCCTCTAAAAGAGAAGTCACCGGGGCAATATCATAGTATATAAGTTTGGAAGTATCGAGCGTGTAATTGAACATTAAAAATATTATTTGATTTATCTATTAATCCTATTCAACCAGATCGTCGCTGGCTTTTCCAAGGCCATAAACCCCCGCCTTGAGAACTTTAAGTGGAAGGAGTGCACATTTAAGGCGAACCGGACCGAGTTCTATGCCAAGCATTTCCAGGATATCCTGCTTGGACATTTTCTTAACTTCCTCCAGTAATTTCCCGACCACGGATTCAATCAGTAAATCTGCGGAAGCCTGTGAAATCGCACATCCCTTGCCATCGAACCTACCCTCGGTCACCCTTCCGGATTCATCGACACGAAGGGTGATTTCTATATGGTCACCGCATAAAGGATTGTCATCCTCAAATTGAATATTATTCGGATCGAGGTGACCTCGATACTGTGGATTTTTGTAATGGTCTATGATGGTTTCGCGATAAAGATCTTCCATGGTTTCTCCATCAATCCAGCCAGGCTTTTATCGGATTCGCTTGAGTATAAACGTTGAACATGGTCATTGCAAGGGAGAATAGATTATTCTGACTTTTTCCGACGGCACTTTGAAATGTTCAGTTGGGTTATAATCTGCAAAGCGATGATGTAAGCGCTTACATATTTCATAATTTGAACGTTATATTAATATATGATGGGAAAAGTCCGATGAAAGTTACAGTGATTGGCGGGGGATCCACGTACACCCCTGAATTGGTCAACGGCTTCATTGAGCGCAGCGTTCAATTTCCGATAACAGAACTTTGTTTGATGGATATTGATGCAGCCCGGCTTAAGATCGTGGGAGGGTTCGCTCAACGAATGGTTGAATCCAAGGGATCAACCTTCAAGGTTATACTTTCGACGGATCAACGCGAAAGCGTGAAGGGTGCATCCTATGTAATTACGCAGTTGCGAGTTGGGCAGATGGAAGCACGCCGAAAGGATGAATACCTCGGGCAGCGACATGGTCTAATCGGTCAGGAAACCACAGGTGTTGGAGGCATGGCCAAGGCACTGCGGACAATACCGGTGATCCTCAAAATTGCCCAAGACATCAGTGAATTGGCGCCCGGTGCCATGTTGGCGAATTTTACCAATCCTTCGGGACTGGTGACCCAGGCGCTGAGCAAATATGCTCCGGAACTTACCGCTGTTGGAGTCTGCAATGTCCCAATTACGACCAAAATGTCGATCATTAAAGATCTTGAAACGGCAACCGGAAGAACCATTAATCCTCAAAGCACAGAGCTGCTAACACTTGGATTGAACCATCTATCCTGGCATCGCGGTTTCACAGTGGAAGGCGAAAATGTTTGGCCGCAGGTGATAGAAGGTTACCTTGCTAGTCTTAAGGCTGAAGAGGATCCCGAATGGGATTGGCGCACGATCGAAGCGCTACGCATGATCCCCAATTATTATCTTCAGTATTTCTACTATACTGATAAAAAATTGGCCACCCAAAAAGGGTGGCCTCCCTCCAGGGCGGAGGAAGTGATCGAGATTGAAAAAGACCTGTTGCATGAGTATGCAGATCCCACCCTCAAAGAACCTCCCGCAGATCTGATGAAGCGCGGCGGCGCATACTATTCCACAGTTGCCACTCAACTGCTCAACGCCCATTACAATGATTTGGGTGAAATCCACGTTGTCAACACCCGCAATAATGGGGCTGTGAAGGAATGGCCACCGGAGTGGGTCTTGGAAATGCCGGCGAAGATCAGTCGCCAGGGGGTGGAACCGGTTACCACCGAGCCACTACCCCCCGCATGCTTTGGATTAATTGCTCAAATAAAAGCCTATGAATTACTGACCGTGGAAGCAGCGGTCCTCGGGGATCGAAATGCAGCATATCAAGCACTACTCGCCCACCCTCTGGGTCCGAAAGCAGATAAGATCACAGAAGTTCTTGAGGATATGCTCATTACCAACAAATCTTATTTACCGCAGTTTGATTATTGATGTTTTAAGAGATATTCATATAAAAGCCGCCGCAGGAGCACTTCCTGCGGTGGCTTTTATTACTGCGTCTCGGTTACCTTCGCGATGATCCGCGGCTTTTCAGCATCAAGTCCTTTCGTCCGGGAGAGATGGTACGAAAAAAGTTGAGTTGGAATGATCCCAATTATGGGAGACAACCATTCAGGGATCGCATCCGGTAATGGAATGGGAGATTGTGCCAGAGAAAGGGCGCGCTTGTCGTCAGAAATAACAACCAGTTCCGCCAGATGATCTCCACGCAAACGACCCAACATATCCAACATAGAGCCAAAGACTTTTCCTCGAGGAGCAACTGCCAAAACCGGGAAACCGCTTTCCACCAGTGCAATCGGGCCGTGCTGGAAATCGGCAGAAGAGTATGCTTCAGCGACAGTGTAGGTCAATTCTTTCAGTTTCAAAGCCCACTCGAAAGCTGTACAGTAATTAAATCCACGCCCCAACACGACACAATGGCTCATATAACGATACCGTTCGGCCATGCGGGCTAATGTTTCATTCAATTTAAGCGATTTATCTGCCCAGAGGGCAACTTTTTCCAATTCCTTCCAATGCTTGTCCTTTTCAGCCAGCGCGGTGGAGAGCATTGCAATTGCCATAAGTTGGGCGGTATACGTCTTTGTGGCAGCCACAGACTTCTCATTTCCTGCTTGGATATCCAGGACGAGATCGGCAATCCCAGCCAATTGTGAATCGGGCGCATTTGTTATGGTGAGGGTTAAGCAACCCTGCCGTTTCCCTTCTTCGATCACGCTAACGATATCAGGTGACTGCCCGGATTGGGAGATGGCAACCACTAGTGCGCCATCCAATTTTGGGGGAAGGTTGTAATATGTGAATAACGAGGGGGTTGCCAGCGCCAGGGGAATTTGGTTTAATGCCCCCCAAAGATAGTTAGCGTACCTCCCGGCATTGTCAGAGGTCCCGCGTGCCGCCAGGAAAATATAACGAATATCCCGCTTGCGAATTATCGCGGCAATTTTCTCCACAGTCTTTCGTTGATTGTGCAATAAACCAGCCAGACGATCAGGTTGTTCAAAAATTTCGGATTCAAGAGACATTCGTTCCTCCGGAAGTTGCATAACAAGTGTACTAGGCTTAACCAAATTCCGCAGCGGACGGGGAAATGAAAATCCAGACCCTATTATTGAGGGGGAGGTTCAGCGCTAATATGATCCGTAAAGTGGAATATTTGCTCCGTTTATCGCACCAGCTTCGTCGGAAATCAGGAACATGATCGCTGACCATATCTCTTCAGGGGTGGTTTTGAATGTTACCTCTGGCGAAGGTGAGGAAATTTTTTGGCGATTAATATCAATCGATTTTACTTGCAGCAGATTTGCGGTGACACCGGTATGTACAAGCTCCTGCGAAAGCGTCCGCATCAGGGCTTCCTGCCCGGATTTTCCGATCGCATATATACCAGCCCCGGCGCTTGGACGGGTTGCGATAGGAGATGAAATCATGATTACCCTTCCTCGGTGATTATTTATCAAATATGGAACAAAAGCCTGGGTTATATTAAAGCTAGACCAGATGTGCCGGTTAATATGGAATTTTAAATCGTCAGGTGACGTTTGAAGCAGTGTATTTCCTCCCCTCCAACCTCCAACCAAATGCAGCAAAACATCGATCCTGCCATATTTGCTGATTATTTCACCAGCAGCGGTTTTTGTATCTACTGGATCGAGCAAATCCACTGCTCGAAAAAATGTATTGTTGTCCGGGAGGCCAAGGCTTTCAGCCAGAGCAGAAAGTTTTTCCGGATGGAGATCAAGCAGGGCAAGGTTGTAGCCCACGTCCCCCAATTTACGAGCCAAGAATGAACTTATTGATCCTCCCGCCCCAGTTATAACGACCGTCCGTTTTTCTAAGGACATTTTTATATTCCTATCTTACCCTAGATTTATTCACACTCCGATAAAAGGGTGGGAAGTTATTTATAGTATTTTCGGATCACCGCCAGCACATTCTCATCCATCCCTTCCACAATGGGATGGTCAGCCTGTTCCTGCACATGCTCCATACCATACGAGTCCATCAAATGTCCCGATTTCAAGGCCTTGGTTTCCAGGTAAAATCGGTTGTACTGGTTGGGCTGCATGATATGCGGGATGCGGCTTGTGACGTTGATCCCGTTTTTAGTGAGATCCTCGATTTTCTTGGGATTGTTCGTAATCAGTCGAATGGATTTTACGTGTAGAGATTCGATCATGTGGGCTGCGACGCTGTAATCCCGCTCATCATCCCTGAAGCCAAGAGCAAGATTGGCCTCGACCGTGTCATAGCCGTGTTCTTGTAAACCGTACGCGCGGATCTTATTGATCAAACCAATTCCACGACCTTCCTGGCGCAGGTACAGAACCATACCCTTATCCATCGCACCGATCATCTGCAAGGCTGATTCCAGCTGATCCCGACAATCACAACGGAGGGAGCCAATAACATCACCCGTGAGGCATTCGGAGTGTACACGAACCGGCACATCCACACCATTCGTCACATCTCCGCGAACGATCGCCACATGTTCCTTACTATCCTTATTATTATAATAAGCGACAATTTGGAACTGACCGAAGCGGGAGGGCAGTTCCGCGATCGCGGCGATCTTGACGCAAATGTGATCCGGACCATACCCATCACAGGCATGGACACGACCTTCGTCGAGCAAATCCTTGATCTGCATTTTTGTGAGTCCCATAAATTACTCCTTGTTTTCTCTACCAAATGGGAGGGATTGAGTGCACTGTTATATGGTTTTCTTGCGATTTCAAACCGTGACCAAGAATTATATTCGACAATATGAACAATCCGCAAATATTCCTTCGTGTTTCCAATTTTCGGATGATGGATTAATAAGACATTTTAATCATTTTAATCCAGGTGGACGTAAGAGATTTGTCATATTTTAAACAGCAAGATAAGCAGAAAATAAATATATTTATGTTGCGCTGGTGAAAAAGAAAATTGGGATTTAACCCCATCTGGTAGTTGTGATATTTATTAATAGACATGATAGACAGAAAGAATTAAATGATATGGTACACTCTGCACCCATGGAAATAAATCGAGGTCGGGCCATAATCGAGGCATTCTTTGCAGTTGTGATCTGGGGGGCATCATTTGTAGCCACCAAAATTGCCCTCAGATATACCAGCCCGGGTGTAGTTGTCTGGCTGCGTTTTACCATGGGGGTGATCATCCTGGGAGTTGCTGTTTTTGTAAGGCACCTGTTTAACCTGCCTGAAAAAAGGGACTGGGTTTATCTGGCCCTGCTGGGATTTCTTGGCATAACCTTTCACCAGTGGCTGCAATCAACCGGGCTGATCACAACTGAAGCGACCACCACCGGCTGGATCGTTGCGAGCATACCGGTTTTCATGGCCATTCTGGGGTGGATTGCATTGAAGGAAAAATTACTCTGGTTGCAAATTACCGGGATATTAATTTCCGCCATGGGAGTACTGCTCGTTGTGACGCGAGGAAATCTGGTTTTATTGACATCCGGTAAATTTGGGACAGTGGGTGATTTACTCGTTCTAATCAGCGCGCCAAATTGGGCGGTTTTTTCCGTTCTATCCCGGCGAGGGTTGCAAAAATACCCCGCCACGCTGATGATGTTTTATGTGATGACTTTTGGCTGGATATTTTCTTCCATTCTCTTTTTTGTGCAAAACGGACCCGACCAGATAAGAAATATCCCCTGGGAAGGTTGGGCGGGTATCGCCTTTTTAGGAATATTCTGCTCGGGGTTCGCATACATCTTTTGGTATGATGCTCTCCAGGTCTTACCAGTGGCACAAACCGGATCATTCCTTTACCTGGAACCGGTGGTCACGGTGATCGTCGCGGCCATATTACTTAATGAGCACCTATACCTGGCAACGATTTTGGGAGGTCTGCTCATCCTGGGAGGAGTCTGGTTGGTGAACAGGAAAATCCTAAAACGAAAACCCCCGGCAACAATTCCTTCAAATTAAGTTACTGATTCCTTTTTGCGAACGTACAGCATTTTTTCAACGTGAGCAATTGCCAGGTCTTGATCATCCAGAACATCAACTGAAAAAACCGGCTCAGCTTTTTGTTTCTGGTCAGCTTCCCGGCGGATTTCCTCGATCCGTTCCGGGGGAATATGAAAAGTGGCTTTCACTGTTCCGCGACCGGGATGTATGAATTGAATGCTGGCGAACTTGTCCCAAACAGCGTATTCCACGCCCAAGGCATGCATTAGGATTATTACGAACCATGGATCGCACATGGCATAAAGCGAACCACCAAAATGAGATTTAAAGAGATTCTGATTTAGTGGGGTAAGTTTCATTTCCACGTGGATGGTATTTTTGTCAATTGTGTCTGAATGGATTCCGGCCCCCATCAGAGGTGGGTAAAAGTTGATAAATCTTTCCCGAACTTTCTGCCATTCAATTTTCATGAAATTATTTATCCACTTCCCCTAATAAATTTGCGATGAAAAGTCAATTGATCGTTGGAACATTCTTCTTTGTTCGCAAAGCGAGTTTTTCTTGCTCCCCCAAAAAAGCCACATCCAGTGCATTGATCTGTGCCTGGCGAATCTGTGCCTGTGAAAGCCCAGCCTTTGGAGCAGACACATTGAATTCATAATGCAGGTCAATTCCACTAATCCCTGGATCATCTGTGTTTATCGTGGCTTGAATGCCGTGTTCGAGAAAAAATTTTAAAGGGTGACTGGGATAATCTGGGACACAACTGGTTTGCAGGTTGCTGGTGAGGCACGATTCCACTCCTATGTGATGACTGGAAATATATTCAATTAACGAGAGGTCTTCAAGAGCATTTAAGGCATGACCAATACGCTCTGCACCCAGATCACGGATTGCGTGCCATATGGATTCGGACCCCGCGATTTCGCCTGCATGAATTGTTACATGCCAGCCTGCATCCCTGGCCCGCTTGAAGTGGTCAATAAACCATTCTGCCGGGAAGTTGCTTTCGTCTCCCGCCAGGTCCAAGGCGACGATGTTCTCGCGCTGACTTAAAAGTGCGTCCAATTCTCTTGAGGCGATTTCAGAGCCATAGGTACGGCTGAGGATCCCAATCAAGTTTACTTTTACCCCGAAATCGCTGACGCCTGAAGCGATCCCATCCACAACAGCTTCAACAACCATGACCGGGTCCAATCCGTTTGCTTCGGCCATAAACCAGGGGCTGAAGCGCAGTTCGATGTAATCCAGTCCTTCTCTCTGCGCGTCTTCAACATTTTCGTATGCCACGCGGTGGCAGGCAATGGCATCCTTTAAAACAGCCAACGGCCAGTGGAACTTGGATATAAAAGCCATCACCCCTGGGCGCGGATCAGTAACCTGGACGTATGGACGGAGGGTTTCCAACTTCCGGGAAGGTAAGGGGATATTATATTGTTGACCTAATTCGAGGATAGTCTGGAGACGGATATTGCCATCCAGATGTCTATGCAATTCAACAAGGGGAAGGGAAGGATCGATCACAGGTTTAGAGTGGAAAAGTATTGTCCTGTGAGCTGTATTTATCCATGATTCGCTGTACGATCTCGGCATCGCGCAGGTCCAGCTTAATTATTTCAAAACCGATTTCGAAAAGACCTGTTTGAAGGGGATCAAGTTCACACCACCTTGTGACAGCGGTAAAGTCAATGTATTCTTTATCCGCTACATCTATGGTGGTGTTAATCCGCAGTTTGTACTCCTTGGAAAGCGGGATCGCTTTCTGGCTGTCCATTTTTAATCCCTGCTGGGAAATATCGGCCAGGTGTCCGATCATTTGATTCGCGCCCACATCAATGATGCGTAAATAATAAGAAATACTGCGGCGTTTGAATTTCCTCCGTTCCAGCATACAAGCCTCCTTATCTAATAGTTCATCACAATTCGTTTTATATTAATTCCCTGAGCATCCAAATTTAGTTATATATCAAGGCGATTTCATCTTCCTATCACTTGGGGGCATTTCCTGAACCATTATAAGTATACTGCTTTTTGTCCACGTTTGTGAGCAAGCATTGGAGTGAAATTTCGGACCTTATAAAAACAGCAGGAGAAAAAATAAATTTCAGCTTTCCGTTGTACAATAGAAACAATGCCTGCTAGGATAAATGTCTTATATTTAGCCGCTGAAGCCGAACCGTTCGTGAAGATCGGAGGTCTGGCTGATGTGGCAGGATCACTTCCAATAGCATTGCGCGCCCTTCCAGTCCTGGCAGGCAACAGCGTTAAATTTGATGTCAGACTCGTCCTCCCTCTCCATCGTACAATCGAATCCAGTAAATTATCACTACGCCTCGCAGCCGAATATTCAATAAATAGATCGGGTGCAGCCATCCCAGTGCAAGTTCATGAAACTTCATCAAATGGTCTGCCAGTATATTTTATTAGCGGCACGCCTATCATAAATACTCCCTCGGTCTACTCCACGGACATGGCTTTGGATCGTGAAAAATATACTTTTTTTTCCATTGCCGCCCTCAAGATGATTCAGCAAATGGGATGGAAACCGGATATAGTTCACGCCAATGACTGGCATACTGCCCTGACATTGTATGCATTGAGATGCAACCATAACAACCCCTCTTTTGCGTCCATACGATCCGTGATCACAATTCACAACCTCCCTTACATGGGCGGAGATTGCTCGGATGTATTATCTGGATACGGTATCCCCTCACTAAATGATTTTTCGTTGCCTGGCTGGGCGCAGACACAACCACTGCCCTTGGGGTTGTGGTCTGCTGATTCCATCGTACCAGTATCACCGACATATGCAAATGAAATCCTGACCCCCGAATTTGGTTGCGGATTGGAT
>Ga0315297_10000516_pt1 | contig 22688 bp, 22 predicted proteins | sample YL17G15_0_MG_FD_203628 | JGI IMG/M metagenome (GOLD analysis project Ga0315297, IMG submission 203628) | Sediment microbial communities from Yellowstone Lake, YNP, Wyoming, USA - YL17G15_0 | ecosystem: Environmental > Aquatic > Freshwater > Lake > Sediment | place: USA: Wyoming | collected... | reverse complement strand
CTCCCATGCCCGGGTCGGGCACAACGAAGAATGAAAATGCCCCCCTCCCTGTATCCCTCCCCCGTCGAGAGGGAGGAAGGGACATTCTCATATAAAATGAAAAGGGCTTGATTGTCGAGCGATTTTTTCGTCATCAATTTTCTTGACTTCAAATCTGTATGAAGATAGGGTAACGCCCGAACTGCAACGGGAAACGGCTGCTCAGGGGGTCTTGAGGATCATGGGGACGGAGAAGATGTACTGCTCGATCTGCGCATGGCGCGAGAATTGCCAGAAGCGGTACAGTATCATGACCGACGCATCGGGCTGCGTCCGCTGTCCCGATTATTCGCGCGACCTTTCCATCAAGGAGAAGGATATCGACGCGGCGGAAAAGGCGTGCCGGGAGATGTAATCCGGCGTGATTTCCCTCCGTAAAGCACAGTATAACCGATTGTCGGGCGAAAGGCGGGGCCGGGCCGTCGGCGGTTCGGCGTGACCCGCAACGGAGAAGGCGCCGCTTCTTGCGCACGGTGGTTTTCGGTGAATTCATAAGGCGACGGGTTGGCCTTGCGGCCAACTTTTTTCATATAATGAGACCTTTGAAAATCTACCTTTGTTGTCACCCCGGCGAATCCCGGATCGGAGTCCGGGACAGGCGCCGGGGTCCAGAACATTTTGAAATAACTGGATACCGGCTTTCGCCGGTATGACGATTTGCCGAATTTCAGGATAAAGGTCTCATAATAGGAATGGTATAGCATGAAACAGGTGGTGGTAAAACTTCTCGAAAAGTCGATTCAGGCGAACATCGACAAAGGGCGCCTGCCTCCTGTGGCGCCCCCCCCGATCGAAGTGGAGCTGACGAAGGATCCCGGCCACGGCGATTACGCCTCCAACATCGCGATGATCCTCGCCTCCCAGGTGAAAAAGAATCCCCGCGAGATCGCGAAGATCCTTTTGGAAGGGATCGAGGATCTCGATGGGGTGCTGGAGAAGGTGGAGATCGCCGGCCCCGGCTTTTTGAACTTTTTTGTCCGGGAGGGGGGATTGACCACGCTCCTCGAGGCCGTCGAGCGGCAGGGGGATCGCTACGGATCGTCGGATCTGGGAAAAGGTCGGCGGGTCCAGGTGGAGTTCGTCAGCGCCAACCCTACGGGACCGCTTCATATCGGCCATGCGCGCGGGGCCGTCGTGGGCGACGTCGTGGCGAACATCCTTGCGGCCGTCGGCTATCAGGTTTTCCGGGAGTATTATATCAACGATGCGGGAAACCAGATGAACAACCTGGGAAAATCGGTTCTACTGCGCTACCGGGAACTGCTGGGCGAGACGGCGGAGTTTCCCGAAGGCTGCTACCGGGGGGATTACATCCGCGACCTGGCCTCGGAACTGCTCAAGCGGGACGGGGAGAGACACCTGGCCGAAGATGCGGCCAAGGTCGTTCCGCTTTTCACCGATTATGCCGCGGGCGCCATCCTGGAGGGAATCAAAGAGGACCTGCGGACCTTCGGCGTCGTTTTCGACCTCTACTTCAGCGAACGGGAGCTCTACCGGGACGAAGGTGTCGAAAAGCTCCTCCGGGATCTGGAAGAGAAGGGTTTCATCTATCGGGAAGGCGAGGCCCTCTGGTTCCGGACCACCGCCTTCGGGGACGAGAAGGACCGGGTCGTCGTCCGGCAGAACGGGAACCCGACCTATTTCGCCGCCGACATCGCCTACCACCGGAACAAGTTCCTGCGGGGGTTCGAGACGGTGATCGACATTTGGGGCGCCGACCACCACGGGTACATCCCAAGGATGTCCGCGGCTGTCCAGGCGCTGGGATATGAAAAGGAAGCCCTGAAGGTGATCCTGGTGCAGCTCGTCAACCTGTTGAGGGAAGGGAAACCCGTGGCGATGTCTACCCGGTCGGGCGAGTTCGTCACCCTCCGGGAGGTGGTCGATGAGGTGGGGAAGGACGCGGCTCGCTACAATTTCCTCATGAGACGTTCCGACAGCCACCTCGATTTCGATCTGGAATTGGCCAAGCGACAGTCGAATGAGAACCCCGTCTACTATGTCCAGTATGCCCATGCCCGGATCTGCAGCATCATCCGGATAGCTGCCGAACGGGGGATTGAGATGCCGGCTTTTGGTCAGGCGGATCCCGGCCTCCTGAAGCTGCCGGAGGAGATCGATCTCATCAAGGCGATCACCCGCTTTCCTGAGGTGGTGGAGGGGGCGGCGCGAACGCTGGAGCCCCATCGCCTGACCTTCTACCTGAACGATCTGGCGGCCGGCTTTCATAGTTATTACAACAAGAATAAAGTGATTTCCGATGATGGCGTCCTTACCGCGGCAAGGTTGTTTCTGGTCAAGTCGGTGCTCACGGTTCTGAAAAATGCCCTGAAAATGCTGGGGGTTTCCGCACCGGAAAAGATGTAGCAGCGTTTGCGGCCATGGCATCAAAAAACAGACGCATGTTCGAACTGAGGCTGGGCAAGCCGGGACTCATCCTGTTTATCTGCGGGATGTCCCTCCTGCTCTTTTCCATGTTCCTTCTCGGCATTGTCGTGGGAAAGCACATGGATGCCTATCCGGAGAGGTATTCTCCGGGTATTCCGGAACTGATCCGTGGCCGTCTGCCGGGTTCCGCTCCGAAGGCCGAGACGGTATCGCCGCAGTCGATGAAAGAGGGGGAAAAGAAAGAACCGGACGGCGGAGATGAGAAGTTCGGTTTGACATTTTTTGACACCCTGGGAGGCAAAAAAGGAGGCATACCGGCGGGAATCCAGGCCGGCGCTGAGAAAGAACGGCCACCGGGAACTTCCGCAACGCCGGCCGGTCCGGCGGAAAGTCCGGCGATGTCGGGAGCGTCGACATCAACCCCTGACATAGCCTCAAGTAAGACGGCAGTGCCTGTTCCCGGACGAGAAGAGGTCGGAAAGAAGCAGGGCCCCACTGCAGAGGGCGCGCCGGCAGCGGAGACGGTGGTAAAAAAGTCGGTGACGCCCCCGGCTGAACCGCAGCCGGAGGAGGAGACGGCTCAGGGGAAGGGGCGTTATGAGATACAGGCGGGAGCTTACCGGGAGAGAAAGAAGGCCGAGCAGCTGGTGCAGAAAATCTCGTCTCCCGGATTCTCGGCCCGGGTGGTGACGAAGGAACTCCCCGGCAAGGGGCGGTGGTTTCGCGTCATCGTGGGGGGGTTCGAGAGCCGGGCAAAGGCCCGCGAGGCGGCCGACAAGCTGGCCGGGAAGATCAGCGGGTTGAAATGCGTGATCCGTCCCTCCGGCAGAAATGGCAGCGGAGATTGAAGATATTTTTGACCGGGAGCTGTTAACCCGCAATCACTGCCTTGCCGGCGGTAGTCGTTCCTTTTTAACGAGAGCAGCAGATGTTTGAGAGTCTTACGGATAAACTGGACGGGATCTTCAGGAAACTGAAGGGGCGGGGGAGTCTGGATGAAGAGAATATCCAGTCCGCCCTGAAGGAGATCCGCATGGCCCTCCTCGAGGCGGATGTGAATTTCCGCGTCGTCCGTGATTTCATCGAGGATATCCGGAAGAGGGCCGTTGGTCAGGAGGTTTTCGACAGCATCACCCCCGGACAGCAGGTGGTAAAGATTGTCCATGACCGCCTGACCGAACTGATGGGCGGCGTGAGCAGCCGGCTGAAATTCGGCAGCCGCTTCCCGGCGCCGATCATGCTGGTCGGCCTTCAGGGATGCGGTAAAACGACGACCGCGGTGAAGCTTGCCCGTCTTGTGGCTGCCGAGGGCAAGAGGGTCTATCTGGTCTCCGCGGACGTTTACCGGCCTGCCGCCATGGAACAGTTGAAAGTCCTTGGCGGGAAGATCGGCGCCGGGATCTTCGCTGCGGCCGGCCTTCAGGATCCGATCGAGATCTGCGTGCAGGCAGTGGAGGAGGCGAGGCGAAACGGCTACGAGGTCATCGTCGTGGACACGGCGGGAAGGTTGGCCATCGATGCCCAGATGATGGATGAGCTCAAGAGGATCAAGGCGCAGATCAACCCTTCCGAGATTCTCTTTGTGGCAGATGCCATGACCGGTCAGGATGCGGTCAATGTGGCGGGCCGTTTCGACGAGCAGTTAGGGATCGACGGCGTGATCATGACCAAGATGGACGGCGACGCCCGCGGCGGTGCGGCGCTTTCGCTGAAGGCCGTCATCGGCAAGCCCATCAAGTTCGTCGGCGTCGGTGAAAAGATCGAGGCCCTGGAGGTTTTCCACCCCGAGCGCATGGCCTCCCGTATCCTCGGTATGGGCGATGTTCTGACCCTTGTGGAGAAGGCCCGGGCAACCGTGGATGAGCGGGAAGCGCGGGACCTGGAGAAAAAGATCCGGAAGAATGAATTCACCCTCGACGATTTTCGGAACCAGCTGACGCAGATCCGCAAGATGGGATCCCTCCAGGACATCCTCGGTATGATTCCGGGGATGAAAAAGATGAAGGCCCTCAAGGAGATGACGCCGGATGAGGGCGAGCTGGTCAAAGTCACGGCGATCATCGATTCTATGACCGCAAAGGAGCGTCGCAACCACCTGCTCATCGACGGCAGCCGGCGCAAGAGGATCGCCCGGGGCAGCGGGACACAGATTCAGGACGTCAACCGGCTGCTGAAGAATTATGCGGAGATGAGAAAGATGATGAAGAGGATGACCAAAGGGGGAATAAAATCCCTCCGCAGGGGTAATTTCTTCTTTTAATAAAAAAAAGAATATGTTATATTTCTACATCTATGAAAAATATTTTTCAGGAGGTGATCGATAAAGAGGATGGCGGTAAAAATAAGATTGACACGGATAGGTGCAAAAGGCAAACCCAGCTACCGGGTGGTGGCGGCCGATTCTAAATCCCCAAGGGATGGAAAGTTCTTGGAAATTTTGGGAAATTACGATCCCAAGAAGAACCCCGCAGAGGTTATCCTGAAAGAGGATCGCGTTCGGGAGTGGCTTTCGAAGGGCGCCAAGCCGACGTTAACGGTATCTCAGCTGCTCGAAAAGAAGGGAATCAGGGGTTAACTTTTAGGAACTGTGGAGGTTGTGGCGATGAAAGAGTTGATCAAGTACATGGCCCAAGCTTTGGTGGATAAACCTGATATGGTCGTGGTCTCTGAAATCGTAGGTGAGCAGACTTCCGTCATCGAACTGAGAGTTGCTAAAGAAGACCTGGGAAAAGTCATCGGCAAGCAGGGAAGAACGGCCAAGGCGATGAGAACCATCCTGAGTGCGGCGTCAACGAAGATTCGCAAACGGTCCGTTTTAGAAATCATTGAATGATTCCCCCATGGAGCTCCTTGAAATAGGTAGGATCGTACGCTTTCATGGTCTGGCAGGCCGCATGAAGGTCTTGTCGTATCTTGAATCGCCCGCTGTGCTGCATGATCTTCCGGAGGTATTTGTCGGCCGAAGCGTTCAGGGGGCCATGCTCTTTCCGTTGGAGGCCGTGCAGAACGGGAAGGATTTTTTCATTCTGAAGCTGAAAGGGATCGAGGACAGGGATGCGGCTGCAAAGCTTGTAGGATCTTCTGTCTGGATCTCTTCCGAAGGCAGAAAGAAACTCCCGGAGGGGGAGTATTACTGGGGGGAGATCATCGGGCTTCAGGTTGTTACGGAAGACGATCAGGTCCTCGGCCGGGTTGAAGCCGTATTCCCTACGGGGAGCAATGACGTCTATGTCTGCCGGGGAGGGGAAAGGGAGATCCTGCTGCCCGCCATCGTCGATGTGATCAGGAAAATCGATACGGAGCGTAGAGTAATGGTGGTCCGGCTGTTGAAAGGGCTTTAGGAATCATGATCCGTTTCGATATTCTGACCGTTTTCCCGGAGATGTTCGAGTCGCCCTGCAGTTGCAGCCTTCTGCAGAAGGCCCGGGATAAGGGGCTCATCTCAATTCAGCTGCACGATATCCGCAGCCAGGCAGAGGATAGACATCGGATGACCGACGATGCCCCCTATGGCGGGGGAGGAGGCATGGTCATGAAGGTCGAGCCCATCGACCGCACCCTTCGGTCCGTCCCACGGGTGGGCGAGGGGATTCCGATTATCCTGCTGACCCCCCAGGGTGAACGTTTCTGCCAGAAAATGGCGGAGGAACTGAGCCGGCATCCGCAACTGATCCTCATCTGCGGCCATTACGAGGGGGTGGATGAACGGGTCAGGGCGCATCTGGTCAACCGCGAAATTTCCATCGGCGATTATATCCTGACGGGAGGCGAGCTGTCCGCCATGGTCTTGGTGGATGCAGTTTCCCGGCTGGTTCCGGGAGTGCTTGGAAATTGCGACTCCGCTGCGTTGGACTCCTTTTCCATGGGAGTTCTGGAATATCCCCACTACACGCGTCCCGCGGAGTATCGGGGATGGGAGGTTCCCGAGGTGCTCCTCTCAGGGAATCACCGGGAGATCGAGGCATGGCGCCGGAGAGAATCTCTCATCAGGACGCGGAATAGGCGGCCCGACCTGCTGGCGGGCGCGGTCCTGACGGAGCAAGAGAAAAGATGGCTTGCCGAAGCGGTGGAATAGCTATTTAAGACGCCATCGTAAAAAGTCGAAAATGCCCAAGAATCGTCATTCCGGTGAAAACCGGAATCCAGAGATTTCAACGCGTTACAAAAACACTGGACACCGGTTTTCACCGGTGTGACGACTTTTTACGAGAGCGTCATTTAAAAGTGAATTAGAAATAGATAGAACGGGTTTAAGAAGGAGTTCAGAGTTATGAATGCCATAGAAATGCTGGAAAAAGAGCAGATGAGGGGAGATATCCCCGATTTCAGAACGGGCGATACCGTCAAGGTCTTTGTCCGGATCGTGGAAGGTCAGAAACAGCGGATTCAGGCCTTTGAAGGGGTCGTTATCCGCCGGAGAAAGGGGGACGTTCGGTCCAGTTTCACCGTCAGGAAAGTCTCGTACGGAATCGGCGTGGAAAGAACCTTTCCCCTTCATTCGCCCTCGATCGACCGGATCGAGGTAGTCACCCGGGGTAAGGTCAGGCGTTCCCGTCTGTACTATCTCAGGAGCCTGAGAGGCAAGCGGGCCCGGATCAAGGAGGCCGGAAAGTAGAACGTCTTCCGGCAGGGAAGTTGCGCGCCGCAGGCAGGCGCAGGCGGCGGGGTGAGAGCGGCCCGGGGTATGAACAGCTTCGAGAGCAACGCCCGCGAGTGCGGCTATGGAAACATCGCCGGGATCGACGAGGCGGGCCGCGGTCCTCTGGCAGGCCCGGTGGTTGCCGCCGCCGTGATCCTGCCGCCCGATTATGAACACGCGGAAATAAGAGATTCCAAGAAGCTTTCCCCGCGGCAAAGGGAAAGACTCTCCACGGTCATCCAGCGGGAGGCGGTTTCCATCGGCATCGGCGTCATTGAAGCGCCGGTGATCGACGCCGTAAACATCCTCCAGGCGACGCTTGCCGCCATGAAGGAAGCGGTCCTCGGTCTTTTTCCCCCTCCCGATTATCTTCTCATCGACGGTCTGCACCGGATTTCTCTGGCCGTCCCGCAGGAAGCCATCGTCCGCGGCGACGCACGCAGCGTTTCGATCGCGGCGGCGTCCATTGTGGCGAAGGTTTCGCGGGACCGGATCATGGAGATGTACCACCGTCAGTTTCCCCAGTACAATTTTCTCAGGAACAAGGGATACGGTACGCTTGAGCACCGGGAGGCGATCGTGAAATACGGCCGTTGCAAAATTCACCGCCATTCTTTCCGGGTTGCCGAAATCGACTGCCTGCCGGTGAATGAAAAATTGGGGTTCTGACGGGTCGAAAAAATCGTGGATACCGGCCATGTCGATGACGGGAATGCGGACGGGGAAAAGGGGCGAAGAGCTGGCCGCGGCTTATCTCAAGGACGCGGGGTACCGGATCCTTGAACGCAATTTCCGTTGTCTCTTCGGAGAGATCGATATCGTGGCCGAGGAGGGGGAGACCCTGGTCTTTGTCGAGGTCAAGAGCAGGCGCTCCGGGACCTTCGGAGATCCGCAACTCGCCGTCGGACGTGAGAAACAGAAGAAGATTTCAAGGATATCCCTTCATTATCTGGCGGAAAGACGCCTGTGCCACCGCCCGGCGAGGTTTGATGTCGTGGCGGTCCGGCTGCTGCCGGCAGGCCACCGGATCGAGCTGATCCGGAACGCCTTTGAACTCTCCTTCGGTTAGCGGAAGCAGATGCCGGCGTGGAATATCCCGCTGTTGCGGAAGCCAGTCTCCCGACTGAAGCCTGACACCTCACTCCTTACGCCTCGACGATGTTGCAGGGTCCATCAGAAGTGCGTCAGCGGCGGCTTGCCGAGAGGATAGACGTTGAAGCCGATGTCGAAGCAGCGGCGGTGGTCCAGGATGTTTCTCCCGTCAAAGATAAAGGCCGGCTTTTCCATGGTCTCAAAAATCTTCCGTAAATCAAGGTGACGGTAGAGATCCCATTCGGTGAGGAGCGCGATGGCGTGGCAGCCCTCCGCCGCGCGGACGGGGTCTTCGACGTAACTGACCCGGCCCGCCGCCCCGGCAAGGACCATGCGGGCGTTTTTCAATGCCTTCGGATCGGAGACAACCACCTCGGCCCGCTCCTCGAGGAGCCGCCGGGTAACGAAGATCGCGGGACTTTCCCTGGTGTCGCTCGTGTTCGCCTTGAAGGCGAAACCCCATAGACAGATCCTTTTCCCGGCCAGGGTATTGAACATGGCCCCCAGCATGTTCCGGATGAACCGCTCCTGCTGGTAGTCGTTGATCTTCACGACGCTCTCCCAGTAATCCGCAACCTCCTCGAGTCCGTAATTCCGGCAGAGGTAGACGAGGTTGAGGATATCCTTCTTGAAGCAGGAACCGCCGAAGCCGATGCTGGCGTTGAGGAACTTGGCGCCGATCCGGCTGTCCATGCCGACGGCGCGTGCGACCTCGGTGACATCCGCCTCAGCCTTTTCACAGAGGGCGGAAACAGCATTGATCGAGGAGATCCTCTGGGCGAGGAAGGCATTGGCAACCAGCTTGGAGAGCTCGCTGCTCCAGATATTGGAGGTGATGATCTTCTCCCGCGGGACCCAGTTTGCGTAGATCTCCGTCAGTGTCTCCCTTGCTTTCAGTCCGCGCTCCGTTTCCCGTGAGCCGATGAGGATGCGGTCCGGCTGTTTCAGGTCGCGGACGGCCGTTCCCTCGGCCAGGAACTCGGGATTGGAGAGGACGTCGAAAAGGACACCGTTTGCACAGCTGTTCAGGATCCTTTCCATGGCGAGCGCGGTCTTTACGGGGAGGGTGCTCTTTTCGATGACGATCTTGGACGATTCCGAAAACGCGAGGATCTGCCGGGCGGTCTTTTCCCAGTACTGGAGGTCGGCCGCCATCCCTGCCCCGAGCCCGAAAGCCTTGGTCGGCGTGTTCACGCTGACGAAGATGATGTCGTTCTCCCGGATCCCCGCTTCGATGTCCGTGCTGAAGAAGAGATTCCGCCCGCGGGCTGCGGCAATTAGTTGATCCAGCCCCGGTTCGTAGATAGGCAGTTCGTCGGAATTCCAGGCCGCAATCCGCTCGGGGTCGATGTCCACCACGGTGACCCGGTGGCGAGGGCACTTGGAGGCGATCATGGCCATGGTGGGGCCGCCGACATAGCCGGCCCCGATGCAGAGAATTTTCTTTACGGAAGTCATAGTGTCCTCGTAATCAAGGGAAGCCCCATCAGACCAACTTCCGGAAATAGGCGATGGTCTTCTCCAGCCCGTCGGCAAGGAGGACCCGGGGCTCCCAGCCGAGTTTTTCCCTGGCCAGAGCGATGTCCGGCCGTCGTTGTACCGGGTCGTCTTGCGGCAGCGGCAGGAAGACGATCCGCGAGGGGGAGTCCGTTATCCGGATCAGGGTCTTCGCCAGTTCCAGGATCGTGAATTCTTGAGGGGCGCCGATGTTGACGGGACCCGTGAAACCCTCCGGGGAGTTCATCATCCGGATCAAGCCTTCGACCAGATCGTCCACATAGCAGAAGGATCGGGTCTGGGCCCCGTCGCCGTAGACGGTGATCTCCTCCCCTTTGAGGGCCTGAACGATGAAGTTGCTGACGACGCGCCCATCGCGGACGGCCATCCGTGGTCCATAGGTATTGAATATCCTGACGATCTTCACATCAACATGGTTCTGGCGGTGATAGTCCATCATCAGGCATTCGGCGGCCCGCTTCCCTTCGTCGTAACAGCTCCTGATCCCGATCGGGTTGACTCGGCCCCAGTAATCCTCCCTCTGGGGATGGACCTCCGGATCGCCGTACACCTCGGAGGTGGAGGCCTGCAAGATCCTGGCCTTCACCCGTTTGGCGAGCCCCAGGGTATTGATCGCGCCCATGACGCTGGTCTTGATCGTCTTGATCGGATTGACCTGGTAATGGACCGGGGATGCCGGGCAGGCCAGGTTGTAGATCTGATCGACTTCCAGGTAGATCGGGTTGATGATGTCGTGACGGATGCATTCAAAGCGCGGATTTTCAAGGAGATGAAGGATATTGGCCCTGCTTCCGGTAAAGAAGTTGTCGAGGCAGAGGATCTCGTGTCCCTCTGCGAGAAGCCGCTCGCAGAGATGGGAACCGAGAAATCCGGCGCCGCCGGTGATGAGAATCCGTTTCATCCTGTTAATCCCCTCTGGCATGCCGTGAATTCCTGCGGTTGGCTTCATCCCCGGCTCGACGCAGCCCCGCGGCCTTGTTTTTCTGGCAATTTTTCTATGACGCTGCTATAAACCACAAAGGGATTTTATCTGTCAATCAATTTATAAATCCGGGCGACTTTTTACATAAGCATTGGCCTTTTCTTTGTATGGGAAAAAACGTTCATCAGCGCCGGGATAAAAAACGGAAAGCATCCATCCGCGAGGCTGGACCTCCCGCAGGAGAACAGCCGGAAACGCGGAAAAGCAGCGGCGGGACGGGGGGGACGCTTTATGTGGTGGCCACTCCGATCGGGAACCTCGATGATATCACCATCCGGGCGATCCGGGTTCTGAAGGAGGTTCGCCTGATCGCGGCCGAGGATACGCGGCGGACCAGGATTCTCCTCAATGCGTATCAGATCCTCACCCCTCTGACCAGCCTCTATGATCGGAATGAGGCGAGAAAATGCGGACTGCTTCTCGCGAGACTGCAAGGGGGGGAGGATGTGGCCTATGTTTCGGATGCGGGGACCCCGGGGATCTCCGATCCTGGTTATATTCTCGTCAGGGAGGCGATCTTGCGGGGTATCCGGGTGGCGCCCGTTCCCGGGGCTTCGGCCTTGATTGCCGCCCTCAGCGTGTCCGGCCTGCCGATGGACAGTTTTGTTTTTCACGGTTTTTTACCCTCAAAGTCCGCCAGGCGAAGACAGCTGCTTACCTCTCTTCTAAAAGAGGAAAGGACCCTCATCTTTTACGAATCACCCCGCCGCCTATTGTCCTCCCTCCACGATATCGAAGAGCTGCTGGGGGGCAGGGAAGTGGTCGTGTCCAGGGAGATGACTAAAATCTATGAGGAATTCCTGAGAGGGCCGGTCAGCGAAGTGATCACCGGACTGGGAGACGGGACGGTCAGGGGGGAGGTGACCCTGATCGTGGCGGGCCGAACCGGAGAGACGCCGGACTGTTCCGATGAGGAACTTCTCCGTCGTCATGAGCAGTTGCGGCAGGAAGGGGGGCTGTCCCTGCGGGATATGGCGGACCGGCTCGCGCAGGAAACAGGGGTGTCGCGGAGGAGGATCTACCGTCTCCTACTATTCCCTTGACGGCTTCGTAAAAAAAGTCCAAGACCTCTCTCCGCGTTGCGCTTCCTCCTTAGTCACTGCGGCGTTCCGGGGACACGTTCCGATCCCTTTGGGCTTCCGGAACAAGCCCCCTCCCCGCCGCCTTCATTCCCCAGGAGTCGCGCGCCTTGCCTCTGGAGCTTTTTGCGAAGCCGCCCCAGATTTGACACTTTAACGACTTTTTTCGAGAACATCTTTTTTAGGAGGTGTGAGATGTTGGAGAATATTTTCTGGCTCGGTCATTCGAGCGTGAAGATCAGAGGGAAAAAGATCGTCTACATCGATCCCTGGAAGATCAAAGGCGAGGAGAAGGCGGATATGATCCTCATCAGCCACAGCCACTACGACCATCTCTCCCTGGAAGATGTGAAAAAGATCCGGAAGGCGGAGACGGTGATCCTGACCGCGCCCGACAGTGCGGCCAAACTGTCCGGGGATGTCCGGGCGCTCAGGCCCGGGGATGCCGTCGCCGTGGACGGGATCGAGGTGGAGGCCGTGCCGGCTTACAACACCGTCCGGATGCGGAGCCCGGGGGTGCCTTTCCATCCGCGGAGGGAGGGTTGGCTCGGTTTCATCATCACCCTCGGGGGGAAGAGGATCTACTATGCGGGAGACTCGGATTTCGTGCCGGAGATGAAGGCCGTCAAAGCGGACATTGTCATCGTTCCCGTCGGGGGGACCTATACAATGAACGCCGAAGAGGCGGCCGAACTGGTCAATCTTATCCAGCCGGAGGCGGCCATCCCGATCCATTGGGGGGACATCGTCGGCTCCGTCGAGGATGCCGCTCGGTTCAAGGCCCTCTGTCGTGTGCCGGTGGAGATCAAGCCGGTCACTTCCTGAGGAGAGAGCCGGCAACGGCGGAGGGGTGTCGTATCGCCCGCCCTGTAAGCAGGATCTCTGCCCGAGGCAGTCGGTGTTCCGGTTCGTGCCCCGAAAGGGCGAAGGTTGCGGTTTGAGAGCAAAGAGAGATCCCGGGCTTTTACGAAGTTGTCAAATATTGAGACTCTCGTAAAAAGTCCTTTATAGCCTGTTTTGTCATTCCGTGCTTGACACGGAATCCAGTGTATTCCAGTAGTTTTGGACTCCTGCTTTCGCAGGAGTGACAGGTTTGGAGACTTTTTACGAAGTTGTCAAATATTTGTGCGGCACGTCTTGACAGGAAGGAATAGATGCTTATTATAGGCAGAACCTGCCGGGCCATAAGATGAGTTGCAAATCTAATATAATGAAGAAAGGAGAAGTTAAAGCATGAAAATCAGACCATTACAGGACAGGGTGATCGTCAAGCGGATTGAAGAGGAGGCGACGACCAAGGGGGGGATCATCATTCCCGACACTGCCAAGGAGAAGCCTATGGAAGGGCTGGTTATCGCCGTGGGCAAGGGAAAGACCACCGAAGACGGCAAGCTGATCAAGCCGGATGTCAAGGCGGGCGACCGGATCCTTTTCGGCAAGTATGCGGGGACCGAGGTGAAGATCGACGGCGAGGAGCGCCTGATCATGCGCGAGGACGATATCCTTGGCATCATAGAGAAATAATCAATTGATCCTATAGAAGGAGGATACAGTAAATGGGAGCTAAGATACTTAAGTACGATGAAGAGGCGAGAAAATCGATTCTCAAGGGTGTCAATACCCTGGCCGACGCGGTAAAGATCACCCTCGGTCCCAAGGGGAGAAATGTGATCTTAGACCGGAGCTATGGCGCCCCAATGGTCACAAAGGACGGCGTGACAGTGGCCAAGGAGATCGAGCTTGAGGACAAGTTCGAGAACATGGGTGCTCAGATGGTGAAGGAAGTGGCCAGCAAGACGAGCGACGTCGCGGGTGACGGAACCACCACCGCTACGATCCTGGCCCAGGCGATCTTCCGGGAAGGCGCGAAGAGCGTGGCCGCCGGGAGCAACCCGATGGACGTCAAGCGCGGGATCGACAAGGCCGTGGAAGTGGTCGTGAAGGAACTCCGGAAACAGAGCAAACCGACCAAGGATGCCAAGGAGATCGCCCAGGTCGGCACCATTTCCGCCAACAGTGACGAGGCGATCGGCGCGATCATCGCGGAGGCCATGGAAAAGGTCGGCAAGGAAGGCGTCATCACCGTGGAAGAGGCCAAAGGGCTTGAGACCGAACTGGAGATCGTCGAAGGGATGCAGTTCGACCGTGGTTATCTCTCCCCCTATTTCGTGACGAACGCGGAAAAGATGGAAGTCGAACTCGAAGACTGCCTGATCCTCATCTATGAAAAGAAGATCAGCAGCATGAAGGACCTCCTTCCCATTCTGGAGCAGATCGCTAAGATGGGCAAGCCGCTGCTGATCATCGCCGAGGATATCGAAGGCGAAGCGCTGGCGACCCTCGTGGTCAACAAGATCCGCGGCACCCTCCATGTGGCCGCCGTCAAGGCTCCCGGGTTCGGTGACAGACGGAAGGCCATGCTCGAGGACCTCGCGATCCTGACGGGCGGCAAGATGATCTCCGAGGAGATGGGATACAAGCTGGAGAACACGAAGCTGGAAGACCTCGGCCGTGCCAAGAGGATCAACATCGACAAGGACAATACGACGATCATCGATGGAGCGGGCGATCGCGCCTCCCTCCAGGGTCGGGTGAAGCAGATCCGCGCCCAGGTCGAAGAGACGACCTCCGACTATGACCGCGAGAAGCTCCAGGAACGGCTGGCCAAGCTGGTTGGCGGTGTGGCGGTGATCAAGGTCGGCGCCGCGACTGAAACGGAGATGAAGGAGAAGAAGGCGCGCGTCGAGGACGCCCTCAACGCGACCCGCGCGGCTGTCGAAGAAGGGATTGTTCCCGGCGGCGGAGTGGCCTATCTCCGGGCGCTTCCCGCGCTGGACAAGATGAAGCTCGAAGGCGACGAGGAAGTCGGCGTTCGTATCGTGAAGAAGGCCCTCGAGGAGCCCCTCAAGATGATCGCCACTAATGCCGGCATGGAAGGGAGCATTGTCGTGGAGAAGGTCAAGGAGAAGAAGGGCGCCTACGGCTTCAACGCCCGGACCGATAAGTACGAAGACATGATTGCTGCCGGGGTCATCGATCCGACCAAGGTGACCCGGTTTGCCCTGCAGAATGCGGCAAGCGTCGCCTCGCTCATGCTGACGACCCAGTGCATGGTTGCGGACAAGCCCGAAGAGAAGTCGGGGATGCCGGCCATGCCTCCGGGAGGCGGCGGATACCCCGGCATGGGGATGTAATCATTCCCGGCTATGTTGATTGAAACAGGGGCCCCCGTTGCTTGTGCTTGCGACGGGGGCCTTTTCATTTGGCGCCGTTGCAATCTGAACGGCGTCCATGGTTTTGAGATGGGCTGCGATAAAATCTCCTTGACACACAAGGCAGCCCGTCGTATCCTTCCCCCCACAGAATAGCAAGTTCTTATCAATTCAATCAATCAATTCTATCAATGCCTCCGGCCTGCCGCACTTCTCCCTGGCCAAGAAAGGGGCACGATCATGGCGTCGAAAGCAGATTCCGACAGAACCGAACGGGTCGTCACATCCACCTGCTCCTACGACTGCGGGGCGCGATGTCTCCTGAAGGTGCACGTGTCGGAAGGCAGGGTGGAGCGGATCCTCACCGAGAACCGGGCCGGCCTGAGCCTCAAGGCGTGCGGCCGCGGCCTCGCCCAGGGGCACGTGGTGCACGCCCCGGACCGCCTAACCGAGCCCCTCAAGCGCGTGGGCGAGCGGGGCAGTGGGGCCTTCGAACCCATCTCCTGGGAAGAGGCCCTGGGCGCCGTGTGCGGGGAGCTCAGCCGGGTCAAGGAGCAACATGGGTCCCACTCGATCTTCCTCATGGACTCCAGAGGGGCCATTGGCGCGCTTCACGACGCTGGAAAGGCGGCGCGGCGGTTTTTCGCGCTCTTCGGGAGGTGTACGACGCCCCGAGGAAACACCTCCCTGGAGGCGGCGATCTTCGCCTCCCGGGCGACCTTCGGCTCGGGCTTTACAGGCGCGACCCGGGACATCCTGCTCCACTCTCGGCTGATCCTCCTCTGGGGCTGGAACCCGGAGGTGACGCGGTTCGGCCCGGACACGGTGTGCTACCTCGAAGAGGCCAGAAAAAGGGGCGCCCGGGTCCTCTGCGTGGATCCCCGCCAAACCCCTTCGGCCAAGGCGCTGGCCGACGAGTGGATCCCCATCCGGCCCGGAACCGATGCGGCGCTTCTCATCGCCATGGCGCACGTCATGATCGCCGAGGACCTCTACGACCACCGGTTCGTTGACACTTACACCTCGGGCTTCGAGGCTTTTCGGGACTACGTGACGGGCAAGGAGGACGGGGAGCCGAAGACCCCCGGCTGGGCCGAGCGCATCACCAGGGTGCCGGTCCGGACGGCGGAGCGGCTCGCCCGGGAGTATGCGGGCGCAAAGCCGGCAGCCTTATGCGCGGGGTGGACCCCCGGCCGCAGCGCGTTCGGCGAGCAGTTCCACCGGGCCGCCCAGGTGCTCGCCGCCATGACGGGGAACATCGGCGTCAAGGGGGGCTACGTCGGCGGCGGCACCGGCATCATGCCCCTGGGCAACTTGGCCCAGTCGTTTCCCGTGCCCAAGGGCGAGAACCCCTCCGTCCACGTGACCGAGCTCTATGACGCGCTGCTCCAGGGAAAGGCGGGCGGCTACCCGAGCGATATCAAGCTCCTCTACGTGGTCGCCAGCAACTTCCTGAACCAGTTCCTGAATGTCAACAAAGGCGTACGGGCCTTGAAAGCGCCTGAGTTCATCGTGGCCCACGAGCTCTTCCTCACTCCCACGGCCCGGCACGCCGACATCATCCTGCCCGTCACCCATTTTCTGGAGCGGGAGGATGTGGGGCAGCCGTGGGCGGGCGGACCTTACTTCATCCACATGGGGAAGGCCCTGGACCCGCTGCCAGGCACGCGGTCGGATCTGTCCGTCTTCTCCGAGCTCGCCTCCCGGCTGGGCCTGGCCGACTACAACCCCAAGCCCGACGAGGAGTGGCTCCGGGCGTTCGTGGCCGCCACCCCGGGCCTGCCGGCATATGAGACCCTCAGGGAGCAAGGCGTGCACCGGGTGGAGCTCGACGGGCCCTACGTGGCGTTTCGCGAGCAGATCGAGAACCCCGCCCGAAACCCCTTCCGGACCCCGTCCGGAAAGATCGAGATCTACAGCCAGACGCTGGCCGACATGAAGAATCCCCTGATTCCCCCCATTCCCACGTACATCCCCCCCTGGGAGGGGCCGGGCGACCCGCTGGCCGAGACCTACCCCCTTCAACTCGTGAGCCCCCACTCCAGGGGCAGGATCAACTCCCAGGGGGACAACGTTCAGCGGATGAAAGCCCTTGCGGACGACGTCCTCTGGCTCAACCCCGCGGACGCGGAACCCCGGGGAATCGCCACTGGCGACTCGGTTCGAGTCTACAACGGCCGCGGCCAGCTCCTCGCCACGGTCAAGGTCACGGAGCGCATCCTGAAGGGGGTCGCGAGCCTGGACCAGGGCGCGTGGTACCGCCCTGATGCCCAGGGGCTCGACCACGGCGGCTGCGTGAACGTCCTGACCCGGGACCAAATGTCCCCGGGCGGCGCCTTTACCGGGAGCACGTGCCTCGTCCAGATTGAAAAGAAACCGCTCAAAAAAAGGATGTATTCCCTTTGTGGGAGGGGCTTTCCAGCCGCGAAACGGATGGTTTCAATAGTGCGGCTTCTCCCGCGCAAAACCCCGAAAGGTATCTGCAACGCGGAGGAAACATGAATATCGGCAATCTCTTGACAAAGACGGCAAGGACATTTCCTGATAGGCCGGCGATCGTCCACGGGCCAAGGAAACTGACTTACGCTCAGTTCAACGCCAGGGTTAATCGGCTGGCAAATGCCTTGAACCATCTGGGCGTCAGACAGGGGGGCAAGGTGGCTTTGCTTCAATATAATTACCCCGAGATGCTGGAATCAATGTTCGCTTGTTTCAAGGCCGGATATGGGGCGGTCCCCATCAACTGGCGGCTCCATCCCAAAGAGGTTTCTTTTATTATCGACCACTCCGAGGCTGAGGCGGTGATCCTGTCTCCGGAGTTCAATGGGCCGATCATCGAAGTACGAGAACATTTTCCAAACGCTCGCCATCTTATTACCTTATCGGGTGCAGAGGGTGAGCTCCTGGATTATGAAGACCTTATCTCAAAGGGTTCGGATAGGTTTTCGGACGTGGGGGTTCATCCCGATGATCTCGCGTGGCTCTTCTATACCTCAGGGACGACGGGCCAACCCAAGGGAGCCATGCTGACCCATCGAAATCTGTTGGCAATGACCATGAACTTCTTTGCAGATATCTGTCCGGGGTTCGGTCCGGATGATGCCATCTTGCACGCCGCGCCTCTTTCCCATGGAAGCGGCCTCTATGCTCTGCCCAATGTGGCCAAGGGTGCGGCAAACGTCATCTTGCCGTCAAAATCCTTTGATCCCGAGCTCATCTTTAAATCCATTCAGGACCATCGTGTGACCAACATGTTTGCCGCCCCGACCATGATCAAATTGATGATCGAGAGCCCTCATGCGGACAGGTATGATCACACATCCATGAGGGCCCTCAATTATGGCGGTGCGCCCATGCTGGTTGAAGACCTGAAGAAGGCGATGGCAAAGCTGGGGCCTTGCCTCGTGCAATTATACGGGCAGGCCGAATCGCCTATGACCATCACCTATCTGCCCCACAGGGACCATCTGTTGGATGGGTCTCCTGAGCAGATGAAACGCCTTGCCTCTGCCGGTTTCTCGCGAACGGATGTGGAGGTAAAGACCTTTGACGGGGAAGACAGGGAACTCCCGCCCGGGGAGACGGGGGAAATTGTGACCCGCTCGGATTTCGTGATGAGGGGGTACTGGCGGAACCCCGAAGCGACGAAAGCCGCTCTCAAGGGGGGATGGCTTCATACCGGGGATGTGGGGTATATGGATGAGAAAGGCTATCTGTTCATTATGGATCGTTCAAAGGACATGATCATCAGCGGGGGAGAGAATATCTATCCCCGGGAGATCGAAGAAGTCCTCATCCAACATCCGGCCGTTCGGGAGGTCGCCGTGATCGGGGTCCCCGATCCCCAATGGGGAGAGGCTGTCAAGGCGGTTGTATCCCTTGTGGAAGGACGGTCGGTTACGGCAGAGGAGTTGATCGCCTTTTGTAAGGGTCACATTGCCGGTTACAAAAAGCCTCGATCGGTGGACTTTATAGATGAGCTGCCCAAGAACAACTATGGAAAGATATTGAAAAGGGATCTGCGGGCCCGTTATTGGGGAAGTCGAGAACGGAAGGTATAAGAGGATCGGTCCAATTCCTTTTGGGAAAGATACGAATGATCATCGATTAGCGAAACCTGACCGCCGGCGCCGTCCTGCCCCTTGATGCGGGCGGCCCGGCGTTCCTCGACCTATTCAACCTCCCTCTAGGCCAAGGCCCTGCCGAATGCTGATCCGCAGGAACCCCGCGCCTCCTAACGCCTCATGCATAACGTAAAAAACTTTCCGGGAACTTTTCTCCGCCTCCTCCTGTCTAAAGGTACAAAGACAACTTTCAAGGAGGAACGGACAATGAAAACCATCGCAATCGTCATTCTAACAATCGTGGTGTGCACGGCAAGCGCGTGGGCAGGGGGCGTCGGGAACGCCGTGGAGGTGCGTATCGTGACCGACGACGGCCGGACGTTGCCGACTTACCCCGTGAAGATGAGTCATGCTGTGCGCAAGGTGTACGCCGAGGAGATTAAGGGGGACCACTACCGCATCGAGGTGAAGAACCGTCTCAACCGGCGGGTCGGGCTGGTCATCGCGGTGGATGGCCGCAACATCATCAGCGGCACGAAATCCTGGCTGAAGAACAGCGAGCGCATGTACATCCTGGAACCATACGGTTCGGGAGAATTCGCGGGCTGGCGCACGACCCAGGATCGCATCAACCGCTTCTACTTCACCGACGCACCCGACTCCTACGCCGCGGCCTTCGGTGACGGGAGCGCCATGGGGGTGATCGCCGTGGCGCTCTATCCCGAGGTGCAGCGCTACGAACCGCCGATACCCCTGTCCCAGACACCCCCCTCCTGTCCACGCGGCCAGGTAGGCAAAGCGGCAGGTTCGGCCGACAAAGCGGAAGCAGATTCTGCCGCTCCGGCAGCCTCCAGCGAACGGATGAAGAAAAAGGCAGCCGGAGCGGAACAGGCGCTGGAGAGCGCCGGCACCGGCTATGGCCGGGACGAGTATTCCCCCTCGCAGATCGTGGCCTTTGAGCCGGAGAAATGGGCGGTGGAAACCATTTACCTCAAGTACGAGTGGCGTTCGACCCTCTGTAAATTGGGGGTGGTTGAATGCGCCAAGCCGCCCCGCCGCCCGCTCAACCGCCTGTGGGACAATGACGGTTACGCCGCCCCGCCTCCGCTGAACGTTCGGCCCTGAGAGGGCGCGAGATGGGAACGACGGGTTTTCTGTCATTGCGTGGAGCTGAGCAACGTGTTAGCCTTACAACGTAACGTCTATTTACGGGATTGCCTCGCTCCGCACGCAGTGACAGGAGGTAACGCCTTGCCGGAGAACCCTGATCCAGTAGGTGCGCAGAACCGGACCATCGGGGACGATGACGCCGGTTTTGTCGCACGCTGCCAGCGGGGCGAGACCGAGGCATTCTCGGTCCTGGTCAGGAGGCACCAGAAGAAGATGTTCAACATCGCCTACAGGATGATCGGCGACTACGACGAGGCCTGCGACGTGGTGCAGGAGGCCTTCCTCTCCGCCTACCGGGCGATCGGAAAATTCCGGGGAGACGCCCGGTTTTCCACCTGGCTATGCAGCATCGTCCTGAATCATTCGAGAAGTCATATGACGCTGAGGGCCGCCCGCTCCCGCAGGGAGGGGGCGGCCTTCGATGATCCCGTGAAATCGGAAGACGGAGGTTTCCTGAACGAGCCCCGTTCCCAGGAGGAGTCGATTGACGAGCGGCTCGAAAAGCGGGAGCGGGAGGCGAAGGTTCAGGAATGCATCGGCACCCTCGACGGCGAACAGAGGGAAGTCCTGGTCCTCCGGGATATCCAGGGCTTCTCTTACGAAGAGATCGGTGTGATGCTGAAACTGCCCCAGGGAACAGTCAGGTCGCGGCTCTTCCGGGCCAGAAACGCCCTGAAAGACAGACTTCTCCGGGTATTCGGTGATCTGAAATGACGTGCAGCGAGATCGAAAATCGGCTTCCGGCCTATCTGGAGGATCTCCTCTCCCCGGAAGAGAGAAAAAGCATCGCGGGGCATCTCGCCTCCTGTCCCCGTTGCAGCCGGGCCTTTGCGGACCTGAAGAAAGCGGAAGAGCTTGTGCACGGCCTCGGAGAGTTGGAACCTCCGCCTTTCTTCGAGGAGAGGATCATGTCCCGGGTCAGGGAAGAGGCCGGGCAGAAACAGGGGATCCTCCGGAAGTTCTTCTATCCGCTGCACATCAAGATTCCCATCCAGACCCTGGCAACGCTTCTCGTCGCTGTCCTTGTCTTCTACGTCTACCAGAAAGGCGAGCCGGAAATGAAACAGCTGGCGCCGCTTCCCATCCCCCTGACCGAACTCGGAAAGGGCCAGGTCACGGCTGAATCCCCCAAAGCCCTCATAGCTCCTTCTGCCGTCACACCAGCCAAGCGGGCGCCCGCCGGGGATCTTCCCGAAAAGAACCAGCAGCGGTTTGTCGCCCCCCCGTTCGAAAACGGGGAGAAAGCGCACAGGATAGTCGATTCACGGGCGCCGATAAAAGAAGAGCGTCCATCGGCCATGAAACCCGCGGCTCCGGTCATGGCGGCGGGAGAAAAGGAGGTTCCGCCGGTCAGAGTGGAGACGTTGAGCAAGGCGCAGGACAGGGCCGGAAAGCAGGAGGCCGACAAGGCGCTTGAAACTCTCCTGCCGGAACAGAAACGGAAAGAGAAGATGGCCGATACCGACGCCGCGGCCGGGGAAAGCAGAAAAATGACGTCCGCGCCTGCCCCGTCACGATTGACGGCTGCAGCGGACATAAAGCGATCAGCCATTGACCTGACGATTCAGGTCAGGGATACGTACGCCGCCATCCGGGAGATCGAAGAGCGCCTCGGTCAAGTCAACGCCCGGATCATCGAGAGGCAGCACCGCGAGGGAGGAGAATTCCTGAAGGCTGAAATTGCAGCGCAGAGCGTCGCCGCGTTCCTGGATCGACTCGAAGCGATCGGCAGGGTGAACTTGGAAAAGAGCCCCCTCGCCGTTCCGGATGGAAATGTGACCGTCAGCATAAAAATCGTTAGTCATCCGTGAACGAGGCGATTCTAACGATGAACGCAGCTTGAAAAAAATTTCGAGGGCGGATTCGGCGGACTGCTTCCTCCGCAATCGGCCGGAAGCAAGAAAAATTGCTGATTTCTCTTGGCTATCAAGCATTTTCTTCAAGGGCGATGTTTTACTGAGGAAGAACTCCGTAAACAACATAAAACACGGCTCTTTGCTGAAAAACGGGGTTTAGGTAATCTGTCCATCGTATCCTTAATAAGCTTCTTAATTTACCCCGCCATAAATCCCTCTCTTCACCGTCCTGATCTTTCCCTGTTTATCGGCACGATTAACGACACCCCAGATCTGGCGTTCAGTCAATCCCGACCATCCCCTCGATATAAGTACCGCCGCGCGCCGGCACGAGTTCGGTCGTAAAGCCCAGCGCCACGTAAATCAATAGCGTCGCCAGCAATGCAATTCCGGCGACGATCAAAATGATTTGCCAACTATAGCGAACGGTTTAAATAAGTAGACATGAACTGAGTTATCACTGCGAATATAGTTAAGCATTTTTATGTTATAGCCGCGTTACTTCGCTCCTTGTAACGACTACTTAATTGATCAACTAAACCACTGCCTCAGGCAGTGGTACAATAAAAAGGTTCAACCGTGTGAGTTGTTGTAATGTACCTCCCTCCTGAAAGGTATCAGAAAGGGAGGTACAAATGAGCAATAGGTT
>Ga0315297_10000515_pt1 | contig 22698 bp, 27 predicted proteins | sample YL17G15_0_MG_FD_203628 | JGI IMG/M metagenome (GOLD analysis project Ga0315297, IMG submission 203628) | Sediment microbial communities from Yellowstone Lake, YNP, Wyoming, USA - YL17G15_0 | ecosystem: Environmental > Aquatic > Freshwater > Lake > Sediment | place: USA: Wyoming | collected... | reverse complement strand
CCGGTCAAACGTGTCAAGGATTGTTTCTTCGAAATTATATTTTGACAGATAAGCGAAAGACGCCTGATGGGAATAGGATTTAAAGCCATCAATAGCGAGAACAGCATCAGCAAAATCACGCAATGCGTCATAAATATTCTCAAAAATTAGTTTTGGTAATTTATTGATATCAAGCGAGAGGACGTCTTTTATTCTAGATAGCATATCTTTGACTAAAGATCTAGCCAGGGCGATATCCTTTATACCATTTTTTATCTCTTGGGTTTCTATAAAATATTCAAAAGGCTTCATTTTTTATCAATATAACCATAAACTACAATTCCATTTATTAAGTTAATGTATAACTCATCCGAGATTTTTTTATATTCAATGAGCGACAGGTGAATTTTCCTATTTAATATCTTTTCAAATTTTTCCATACTGATTATTTCTTGCTTATCAGTTACTATTGCAATATCAATATCACTTTTTTTTACGTCTTCGCCACGAGAGTAGCTTCCAAACAAAATAATGGCTTTAGGATTATAATTTTCAACTAAGAAATCTATTATTTTTGATTTATATATCTCAGTAAGGTTGAATAACCGCTTTTTTGCGATAAATAGGGGGCTGTTGAGATTGGCAGATATTTCTGTTATATGCTTTTTTACCTCTTTTTTAACCAGATCCTCTTTTTCTAGCTCTTTTATTGCATTAAGCACACTGTTGGGATTCACCTTAGCTTCACGAGCAAGTTCCCTTATATAGTGCCTTTTTTGAGGGTCTTCAAAAATTTTTGAAAGCACATTATCTTTCGCACTCATTTTATACATTTGTATATTTTTTTATACATCTGTATAATCATTTATATTTATAAACTTTTCGTTTAAGAAAGCGAGCCTCAGCGAGCTTTTCCTTTCAAAGCTCCCGCTAGTCAATAAAAAACAAGAATTAACTAACAAATAATCAAAACAACCCAATTCAATAATTAAACTTTCTTTCATAGTTTTTATGATTCATCCATTCAATTACGATGGATATAACTATTATTTCCCCATGAGCAACAGTATATAGTAATCTCCAACCTTTAGGCAAGTCATATTTCCATAGATTGTCTATTTTGTATTTTTGAATGTAAGGTACAGGAATAATTCTTTTTGGAAGCTGAATTCCACAGAATGCGTTTTCAGCCAAGTCATTTATAGCCCTCATTATCCACGTATGAAGTATTTGATCTTCAGTCCTAGAATTTTTTAGTTCTTCAAAGGCCTTCTTGATTTTTTCATCTGCAAAATAAACTTTAGATTTCATCTTGCTTTAAGGTGTGGCTTACTTAGATATTTTTTTATCAATTCTAAGTTCCATATCCATGCTATTTTTCCTTCTTTGTCAACAGCAATTTTTCCTGAATCAAGTAGATAATCAAAGATAACACAAAATGTTTGGTACATCATTTTTCTAGGCAGACTTTCCCAAAGAGATCTTTTTTTGAATTCCCCACTATATTCTTTGATAAATTCTTCTACCATTAGAACCGTATCTAGCTGTGGATAGTGCAATATTTGTTTTTTTTGTATTAATAGTGCCATTTTCTTTGTTATATAACTATATATAACTATTTAAATCTTTTGTTCAGGAAAAAAAGCGAGCCTCAGCGAGCTTTTGCCCCCTTCATCATCATCAAAAATATAGAGACAGATAACTTCATCCTGTCTATAATTGAAAGCTCCCGCTAGACAATAAAAAAAAGAAAGAAAAAAAGAAAAAAAAACAAATTACGAATTGTTGCACCTTATGCTGTTATAACTGTTACTGTTGAAGTAGCAGTATTTAACAACACCTTTTGCCCGCTCAACGCTGGAGTACCTTCCTTCAAGACTTTGGATGCTCTTGCAGTGTCAACTCCTTCCCATCCTGCTACAAGCATTGCGAATTTACCTGTTGTATAAGGTGAATCCATCAATTTGACAACAGCTTTTCCGGCTGCGTCAACGCCTGTTGCATTTGTCCATGCAGAATCACTTCCGTATGTTGGGAAAGTCACTTTTAGAGCCTCTGCAGCTACCTTGTTGATACCTGATCCGCCTATGATAATCAAGTTTTTGTCCTTGACATCAGCGACTTCTGTATCTAACACTGGTGTTGCTGCGCCTGTTCCGCCTGTCTGTCCTAGCTCTGGGATTGTTGTCAATATCTCTGACACAAATGCTTTTGCAGCTACTTGTTCTTCTGGGTATTCAATGACAACTTCTGTATCATCTTCTTCATTCCATTTGAAGTAAGCTCCCCATGAAAAACCATCAGTTGTTGTAGTTCCGTCATCTACTGCAACGTCGTAGTCAGAATCGTCTTCAAGAGCACATGATGCTCCTGCAGCACCGCAGAATAGGTTTGTTTCATCGACAGTTAAAACCATTTCAGGTGCTACTAGAGCACCGTCTGTTTCAAAGTCAATGTCACCACCTAATAATTGGTCTTCTGTGTTTAGGACATTAACAGTTGCAACAGCACCATCGAAGAACAATTCTATGTTTCCTGATAGCTCTGTCTGGAAATAAGCTGCTGCATCGTAGTCATTTATATTGCCGTATGCGATGTTTCCATTTCCACCTTCTGTGAATGTCGCAGTTATTTCCATGAAGTTCAAGTCAAAGTCGTCTGCGCCACCAGTATATACTTGTTCATCGTAGAGTTTGTCCTCAGTAATATCTTTGAATACAACCTCACCGCCAGCTCCACCATCAATCAAGTCTATGTCCTTGATTTCTATGATGTGAGCTTCTCCACCAGCTGTTACAGCTATGAAGAAAGTGCCTTCACAATCTGTCAAGTCACCAGCTGCTCCACCATCACAAGCGTCATTGTCTTGGATAGCCATGTTACCACCATTACCTGCAGTAGCTGTGTTTCCACCAGCTGTCATCTCATATGTGCCGTCACTTATCTCGTCACCGAAATAAGATTCTTCATTAACCTCGTCGAAAACAAGAGGAATAGACAACTCTTTTTCGTCGTTGTTATTCAACTTTATCTCGCCTTCATCTCCGTCGTTTGTTAAGGTGATAGTTTCTGTGGTTTTCACTAATCCCTGGAAGTCGAATTTGAATCTTCCAAGTATAGGTTCAACCCAGTTTTTTCCTGCTGCGATATATACATTGTCGTCAGGTACTTGAGTTATGATTATTCCATCAAGCTCATCTGCAATTGCATCGAAAACACACGTTGAACCATCTACTGGTTCGCCGTTTATTTCGACCTCACCGCCATCTCCAGGCAACAAAATTTTCTCAGCTCCAAGATAGAAAGTAACTAAGTCATTACCTTCTGCTGTTCCTGTTGATTTCTCTGCTCCTTCGTTTGGAACTACATCTACAACACCGATTCTTGTTCCATCTTCAAGAGTGTATGTGTCGCCCTCTTCCATCTCGTCTGTCTCCTCTCCGTTGACAACCAAGATAGCAGTGGAATCATCATCGCTGATGATTTTGGCTTCAACTTCATATGTCTTGTTTCCAAGAGTGTATGAAGCCTTGCTGTATTCCCATTGAGAAGCTTTGACTGCTCCTGCCATTAACGTCAATTCGTCAACAACATTAGCTCCATCTTCACTTGCATCTACAATAGTATATTCTCTACCAAGAATCTTAATCTTGGTAAGCTCGAAGTCTTCTGCTATAGTGTCAGCGTCTGTACCATCGTATTCAACAGTGTCTTCAAATTCTAATTCGTATGTGAATGCTTCAACACCATCATCTAAAAAGATGTAGTGTGTTGCAGTCTCATCGTCTTCTTCGTTTGCATCAAAGGTGACCAAGTTTGTCACGCCAGTATCGTCGAAGACAAGTTGCTGAGTGTAAGCTACTTCATTTTCGGTTTCTCCTCTAGATTCACGGTACTTTCCTTCTGCTAAAAGAGTAGGTAAATCACCATCATCTAGAATGTTGTCTACATCTCCGAAAGTCTCTAGAATTTCCAAGTCGTTTCCTGGTGCGTCAATAAGGTGTGCTCCTGCGACAGGTGCACTTCCTCCTTGTGATACGCCAAGTGCATTAGCTATATCAACAGCTCCAATTGTATCTTGGGCTGCTGCGTTTGAGCCAATGACTATAGCTGTATCTGTGCCAGGGAAGCTTGACTTCCATGACCCTAAGTCAGCTGCTGCTACAGTTGTCCCTAAGAATAGGCATGTAATTGCTAAAGGTGCAATTTTTCTCAATAATTTCATCTTTTAAAACCTCCTTTCATGTTTTTCTCTGAATATTGGCCAGTTTCAACTTTAAGCTGAAACCGCTGTGCTCACAACCTCTCGATTGTTTAGACCATATCCAAAAACGATAGACACTAATAGCTTAGTGTGTTCGTTTATGTGTAATCGCTATTCAGAAACGATCACTGGCCAGTTTAGCAATCTAACTAAGTTAGATCGCATAAGAACAAGACTGTCTAGAGCTTTTTAAACCTTTTGCCCAGCTGATAAAATACCCCTTTGCCTAGTAAGTTTATTTATAAAGGTTATGTTGTCACTGTCTTGTTAACACCACACTAAGCATATATGTTCTTGGTTCAGTTAGTGGTTTTATTTATACATATATGTTCAATTAAAACATATAACTAAACACCATAATATTTATATAGTTAAATTTATTATGATTTACGACGCATATGGCTACAAAGAAAGTTAAGGTCCGAAGGATTTCCGTCAAGATAAGTCATTTATCCGGGCAAGCCAGACAAGGAAGCCCAGAAGACAGGGTTACGAGGTTTTTAGTCCCTATCTTAGGTCCATTGAAGCCTGTCCAGACATTGCCTCTAGAACCCAAGTTAGATGAGACAAGCATAAGGACATTCAGGCAGCTTCTTAGTGATGAAAAAGCCAGGATTTTGTCTGTAATCAAGCTCAAAAAACCCCAGTCTTTGTACATGCTAGCCAAGTTCTTGGGAAGGGATTTTAAGGCAGTGAGCAAGGATATTAAGGTTTTGGAAAAGTTCGGTTTAATCAAGCTTGTTCCAGAGCATGACAAGAAAACAGGAAAAAAAAGAATAAGGCCTATCTTGGCTTTAGACAGACTCCAGGTTACTTTTGAGATTTAATTATGTTTACATATGTGTGCTTCCTGTGGACATATGTCACCTGGACGCACATAAGTTTTTTAAAAGCAAAATTTAAATACTCGACAAGATAATTAATACTATTAAGTCCCCGGTATGGTCTTCGGACAATGCCGGGCTTATATTCAAAATGAATTCTGAAAAAGAAGCGATTATTTTTATTTAAAAACATTAGTGGGACAGGATTGACCCACCAATTAATGTTTGATAAGATTTAAGAAGTCTAAATAATTTATACAAAAATGATAGGTGGAGATGAGGAAAAAAGAGCAAAATTTTTAAGGATTTACGCTGATGTTCCTGATAGCCTTAGAGAAGATATCATTGTTGTGATAGATGGTAAAACATATACTTGGAATACATCTTACTTGGAAATAAAAGAAAATACAGAATTGGGAAAGAAGATTTTAAAAACCTTAGAAGAGATTGGAATAATATGACAGAAGAAAAAGATAAAGAAAAAGTAAATGAGAAGCAGAAAGAGATAGTTATTGCCAGAATAGAAGCTCAATTACCATCAAATTTAAAATTATCAATAGGTTCTGGAGAAAGTTTAACTAAACAAGAAATGATTAAACACGTTGAAGATGGGGATGAGCAAGGAAAACAAATAATGAATATGCATATAAATTTTATAAAGGCAATTTCAAGTGGAAAATTAGCTAAAGAACTTAGTTCTGTGTAAAATGCAAAGGGGTTTGATAATAACGTGTCCACGGTGTGATAATGCCACGGAGTATCTAACTTACTATTCTAAATCAATTGTTGAAGAAGCTGAAAAGAGATCTATCAAATTTAAAGAAATTCATAATAAAGTATTAGATATGACTAATTTTTCAGAGATTGTAACTACTTTAGATTATCAAATGATAGTATTTAATGGTCATGGTTCAAAAGATTCAATTTTTGGATATAAAGATAATATTATTATCCAAGTAGGAAAAAATGAAGATATCATTCGTGAAAGAATAATTTATGCTAGGGCTTGTAATGCAGCAGTAGTTTTGGGTGTAGAATGTATGAAAAATACAAAAAATGGTTGTTTTATAGGTTATTCAATTCCCTTTGTATTTTTTATGGATGAAAGTTGGATTTCTAATCCGCACAATGATAATGTTGCTAAATTATTTTTAATTCCTTCAAACATGATTCCTCTTTCTTTAATTAAAGGAAATCCTACAATAGAAGCACATGAAAATTCCAAAAAACAAATTTTAAAGAATATAAATAGGGTTTTAAGGGATAAAGATAAGGAATCTTTTTTGGTTGCCGAGGCTTTGTGGAATAATTACATTGGACAAACAATTATAGGAAATAATTCGGCAAAGTTAGAAGATTAATAAAATAACTCAATTACTATGTAGCTCGGTGACATTTGTCATCCCTAAATATCTTCTTTATTGAGGATAGTCATTTTATCATAAAAGTTAAGGAAAAGTCAAGCAATTAAAAAAAGTGTTATAAAATTATGACATATGTTACAAAAATATAACAAACACGAGATTACGCCTTGGAATAATAGAATCTTAGCTTTACTATGACATCGCCTGAAACAGTGTTTATGGGGATGCTTGAAGCAAAATAGCTTCCTGTCATGTTGCCTTCTGACAGATAAACTATCTGTTTAGAATTAGTTATATTCAGAACATAACCATGGACATAACCATTTGTTATTCCTGTCCCTAGAAGTTTGGAATACATGTTTTTTAGCGTGGAATTTAACTTGATGCAGACGTTTTCAGAGCTCGAGCATAAAGTAGAAGGGCTTCTGCTGCATTCCTTTATCAAATCCTTTATTGTCTGATTTTCATTATTTAGTTTGCATTCTGTTGTATAAAGCAGCATTGAATTGATCATATCATCAAGCTCTGCCTGCTTCTGTTCTGTTGATTCAACAGGCTTTCTCAGGGAAAAAGCGAAGAAAACAACGCCAATTATGACTACCATTAGAATTATGATTACAAAGCCCATGACTTCTTCCTGGGCTTTTTTATTCTTTCGCAGGATGACGTTATCTGCATGAATATTTTTATTATCACATAACTTATTGATAGCCTTTAATTCATTTCGGCTGACATTTTTATTTATCATTTTGGCACCTCGACCGTAACTTTTATCTTCGCTATTTTGCAGCTCGGTTTTATATTTTGAATGCATAGGGGAATGAAAGTTGAATAAGCTACGGTTGATTCTGCAGGCATTTCATAAATGTTATAGATTTTGTTTGCCTTGGGATAAACTTGCTCGACCGTGACTTTTGTTATCTTTGATTCCAGCCATAAATCTGAATATCGCGATTTTGTTGTTGAAAGCTCGAAAGCTTTCAGCTTGTCCTCATCAATACAATTAGCCTCGCCTGAGCATGAAAGCTCAGGCATGCTTGCTATTGTCCTTAACATGTCTATGGTTCTTTCTTCCCTGACAGATGTGGCTGATTTCTGCAGCGAGCTCATCTGGAACCTGGCAAAAAACAGGAGCAGGATTGCAAAAAGAAAAACAACAGCCAATAGCACGAATGCCATTTCCTGTATTTTCAGCTGCGCTTTTTTATTTTTTTGATATCTCATAGATTTTTGACAGCCTTTTTCTTTCATAGAGGCTGATTTCATTTCTACATTATTACTTAATGATATTGACTTATTTTTCATTTTAAAACAGCTCGCAGTTCGAGCCTAGATTTTGTTGTTTAATCTGTTGAGCATATAGCATCAGATTGTTTATGTTGGTTTCTGTAAGTGTTGAGGTTGACATGGTGTTGGCAAGCTGCTTGAGCTGAACAAGATTGATGTTCATATTGCAGCCTCGCGATGTCATGGCCCTTGATTTTTCTTCGTAAACCAATGTTTCAGAATATAATCTCGCCATCAATCTTTTGGCATTGCAGTTATAGATATCTGAATCTGAAAAAATGCTCGCGTACATCAGGGCGTTTCCTGTAAAATAAACCGTCTGCCCTGATTTTCTTGTAGATCCCCTGTCGCTAGAACCTCCATTTTGTAAAGTGACTTTAATATCGCAATTTCCTGAGAAACATACTGTTTTGTTTGTGTTTTCTGGACATTGATAGCTTGATTGTGAAAAGACAATAGAGGAGATGTTGAGGCCTGTCGGGCTTTCGCCGCTGAGTTCGTCTTTTATAAACTGTGGCGCGCCGATGAAACAATATTTCCTGTCTTGCGGCCATATTATAATAAGGTTAGCTACGCGCCACGGCATCTCAAACGGCACGCTTAATCCCTGGAGATTTTTTGCCTCATATGTTTTTTCTGAAAAAATATATTTGTCATAAACGATTCTTGATATTCCTTGCTGTCCCCCCACATTAATTGTAATATCATTGTTTCCGAGCTTTTGCCTCGGCTCCTGACACGAGAATTCTAGGGTTGATTTTCTTGATAATGCTATGGGCTGCGTGTCTAGGGCTTTAAGCTCGCCGAACTGTGAAAATGGATTCAGCAACATGTCGAGATTTTGGGCTTCTATTGTCGCTTGCTCGTATTTTTGGCTTAAAAGTTTGTTGCCTACAAAATAAAATGCAAGAAACAAAATGACAGCTCCGACAATGATTGCGAAAATCCATGCGAATTCCATTACACCTCTTTTTGTTTTCATTTTATGCTATTATGCTTTTGATACTGTTACAGAACTCATGCCGCTGGCTTTTGCAATTTTTAGCTTGACTATGCCATCGCTTAGAAGAATGCATGTAGGATTTTGAAATACATCTACGCATTCTTTTATCATGGCATCTGTGCCGCATTGTATATGCCAGTCTGACCTTGTCCCGTATTTTTCAGCGACATTTAATGGATAGAAGAACATGTTGCTTGTCTTGTCATAGACGCTGATTTCATCGCAGAATGTAGGTAGAAAGTTAGGCGATATACATCCTGATGGCTTGCTAGTGTTCAGGAAACAGACATAATCTATATTTTTTGTCAGCGGAATTTCAATTTGGTTTTCTGCCTCTTCTGCCTGCCATATCTGTATTGTCTCTCCTCGGATTTCCTGGACAAATGTGTTGAATTTCATCTGCTCTGCGCGCTCCAGGAACATTTTTATGACAAAGAAGCCGACAAATATTGTTATAGCTATCAATATTATTGCAAAGATGAACTGGAAAGGCATGCCCATTACCTGTCCTTTCTTTCCTCTTTTCATCATCTATTGCTTAGGACTTTTCGTCTTATAAAGTTTTCTCACTTTTTCTCAGAAAGCTTTATAAATCAACGGACTTTCTTTAAGATACTGAGAAGAAATATTGAAATGATATTGAAATAAAATAAAAATTAAGATTAAATAAAGGTTAAATTTTAAAAAAAGGTCTTTAAAATGGAAATGGAAATGCAGCATCAGGTAATGGGATATGACAGAGCTGCAACTATGTTTGCACCTGACGGCAGGCTTCTGCAAGTGGAATATGCTGAAAAGACCGTAAGGCTAGGGAGCGCAAGCATCGGAATCGTATGCAATGACGGCGTGATTATTGTTGCTGACAAGAGAATCGCGGATAATCTTGTTGTTCCAGAGGCCTCTATGAAAATATGGGAGATAGACAATCATATTATGGCGAGCGCTGCAGGAATATTAAGCGATGCCAGAGTTTTGATGGAAAAAGCGCAGATAGTGGCGCAGCAGCACAGGATAACATATGATTCGCCTATTGACACAGAATCTATAATTAAGGAAATTGCAAACATCAAACAAGCTTATACGCAATATGGCGGAGCAAGGCCATTTGGCATAGAATTCATGACAGCAGGAGTTAATTCGAACGGCGATAACAAATTGTTTGTCAGTGATGTTACAGGAAATTATTTCGGTTACAAAGCCACTGCAATAGGTGAGAATGACGAGAGAATTAAAGAGCTTTTGCGCGCCGATTATAGGGATGGCCTGAGCACAGAGCAGGGCATTAAACTTGCATTGAACATATTCAAGAAAGTTCTTGGAAAAAATTTCAATATAATCAGGTTTGAAACAGCCTATGTAAAGAAAGATGAGAAAAAAATTAAGAGAATTCATGGAACCAATCTCTCGAAATACATTAAATAAACAAAAACAAAATCATTATTAAATTATAAAATCATAAATTACACTGAATTCTTAAAATGACTGACGTTGTTGCAAGATTAAAAGTCAAGGACAAGCACTTCGAGATTATAGTTGACTGTGATAAGGCCCTAGCTCTGAAAAAACAGGGCAAAATTTCTGCCGGGATGTTGAGGGATGTTCTGGCTATAGATACTGTTTTCAGCGATTACAAAAAAGGGTTGAAAGTAGGCTCTGTTGACTTGAAAAATGCCTTTGGCACTGATGTCATCTATGATATTGCCGCGAAAATAATACAAGATGGAGAAGTTCAGCTGACTCAAGAGCATAGGGAAAAAGCCCGGGACCAGAAGATGAAACAAATTATAGACTTCTTGTCAAGGAATTGCGTTGATCCGAGGACAAAAGCGCCATATACTGCGCAAAGACTTGAAGCTGCTTTCAAACAGGCAGGAGTGAATATAGACGAGAGGAATGTTGATGAGCAGGCTCTTGCGATAATAAAAAAGCTCGAGCCGATAATCCCCATCAAGATAGACAAGAAAAGGATAAAAATAATAATCCCCCCAATTTACACAGGACAGATTTACAATTTATTGAGGAATTTCAGCCTGGAAAAAGAGGAATGGCTCAATGACGGCTCTCTATCATGCATAATCAATCTGCCTGCAGGGATGCAGCTTGAATTTTATGATAAACTTAATAACTTGACTCATGGTTCAGCTACAACAGAGGAGCTAAAAGAGTAGAAATAAAAAGCGAAAGACTTAAAAAGACAAACAGAGAAAGATGATTACACAAGACAAAGAGAACAAAAAATTTAACATTATTAATTTAATGCAGAAAATTCCGATGCATTCGAAATTTTACCTGCTGAATTTTTTGATAATCTTCTTTGATATTGTTAAAATATCAACAAAAATTGAATTGATGGGATTAGGATTGATATAATAATCTAAAATGGAAAAAGAAATTAAGCAAAAGGAAGAAACAGAAGAAGAAACGAAGAAGAGAACTATAGTTGTTCCTGGCGAAGTTGTTGCTACAGGCTCTGCTTATCTGCCTGGCGAAGGGACAAGAAGAGACGGCAATGATATCATTGCTTCTAAGTTCGGCTTGCTAGAGAAGAGCGACAAGCTGATAAAAATAATTCCGTTGAGCGGCGCTTATATTCCTAGAGTTGGAAACACTGTAATAGGCCAAGTCATTGACGTTACATTTAATGGCTGGCAGGTTGATATTGCTTCTCCGCAGCTCGCTTTTTTGCCTGTCTCAGAATGTTTCGGCTTTATAAACAAGATGGATTTGAATGAGACTTATACTTTCAGGGATATGATTGTCACAAAAATCAAATCAATCAAGTCAAGAGGCATAGATGTTTCAATGAGGGAGAGAGGCCTGAGAAGACTTGAAGGAGGAATGATAATAAAAATAAATCCAACTAGGGTTCCTAGAGTTATAGGAAGAGCAGGAAGCATGGCCAATATAATAAAAGATGAGGCAAACTGCAGCCTTGTTGTCGGACAGAATGGAATTGTCTGGATTAGAGGAATAAGTGTTGAAAACGAGCTTCTTGCAAAGGAAGCCATAGAGCTTATTGTTGAAAAGCCTTTTGTCGCGGGATTGACAGAAAAAATAAAAGAATTTTTAGTTAAAAGAAAAAAAGAATTGGGATTCAAGGAAGAGAATATTGAAAAGAAAGAAATAAAAGAAGAAAAAGAGACAAAGGAGAAGGAATAAAATGGTATATAAGAGAGAAGACGGAAGAGCGTTCGATGAAACAAGAAAAGTAGAGGCAAAAGTAGGAATTATCAAGAGAGCGGACGGAAGCGCGATGTTCTCATTCGGCGGAAGCAAGGCCATAGCAGCAGTCTACGGACCGAGACAATTACATCCGCAGCATCTGCAGAAGCCTGAAAAAGGTCTGTTAAGATGCTATTATGACATGCTATCTTTTTCAGTCACAGAAAGAAAAAAACCAGGGCCTTCGAGAAGAAGTTCAGAAATCTCATTTGTAACTACAAAATCCCTTGAACCAGTATTACAACTTGATCAATTCCCTAACACTGTTATTGATGTTTATATTATGATTTTGCAGGCAGATGCCTCCACAAGATGTGCAGGAATTAATGCAGCATCAATGGCATTAGCGAATGCGGGATTGGAGATGACAGAGCTTGTAACTGCGGTTTCAATGGGCAAGATAGGAGATGCCATTGTAGCTGATTTGACAAAAGAAGAGGAAGATTTTTCTATAACAAAAGACGGCGAGGAAATAAAAGCAGCAACAGATATTCCAATGGCTTTTCTTTCAAGATCAGGAAAGATAAGCTTATTGCAATTAGATGGAAAGATAAAACAAGAAGAATTGAAGGAGGCAATGGCTGTAGCAAAAAAAGTCTGCAAGAAAATAGAAGAGATACAAAAAAATGCCATTAAAAAAATAAATGAGGATTAATATGGATGTTTCAAATTTGACGAAGAAGAGAATAGAGGAGCTTTTGCGAGAGGACAGAAGATTGGACAAGAGAAAGCCCCTTGAATACAGAGAGATTTTCATAGAAACCGGAATTTCAAAGAATGCTGAAGGTTCGGCCAGAGCAAAGATAGGAGATACAGAAGTCTTAGCCGGCGTTAAGATGGGAATCATGGAGCCTTATACAGATTCTCCTGACAAGGGTTCTTTAATGGTCACTGTTGAACTTTCACCAATAGCATCTGAAAATTTTGAATCCGGTCCTCCAACAATACGAGCCATAGAACTTGCAAGAATAATTGACAGGGGAATCAGAGAGAGCGGTTTCATTGACCTGAAAAAATTATGCGTCAAAAAAGGAGAGCTTGTATGGAATGTTTTTATTGATATTTACCCTTTAAACGATGACGGCAATCTGATAGATGCAGCTGCATTGGCTACAATAGCCGCGTTAAAAGAAGCTGTTTTTCCAAAATTAGAAGATGATAAGATTAGTTACGGCGAATTCACGACAAAAAAACTTCCATTGGGTAATATGCCTATAACCATAACAAGCTATTTTGTAGGCGACAGGTTCATTGTAGACCCTACAACAGAAGAAGAGGAATCAGCAAAATGCCGTGTCAGTGTTGCAATGACTTTTGACAAGGAAGATTATATTCATGCATTACAGAAATCAGGAGATGCCCCATTGACAGAAAAACAGATAGATGAAGCCTTGACAATAGCGTCAAGAGAGGGCAAGAAATTGCATGCAAAAGTTCTGTCACAACTGAAAAAATAATATCAACGCTGATTATTCATGAGCGCTGTCAATATGGCGTGACGAAAGCCAATCAATATTATCATTAAAATTATCAACGCGGATTTTCAGGCCGCATAATTTAAAATGAACAAAGCCCAGGAAAAATTTGATCCAGAAAGTTATACTAAATACGAAAAAGCCAGAATTCTCGGCGCGAGAGCTTTGCAGATAAGCGCAAACGCTCCTATTTTGATAAAAATCACAGATGAAAATCTCGCCTCTATGAATTATGATCCTATTAAGATAGCAGAATTAGAATTTAATGCAGGAATTCTGCCTATAACAGTCAAGAGGCCTATGCCAAAAAAAACAGAAAAAAAACAAGTAGAGCCGAAGGAAATAATTGTTGAAGAGGAAAAAGAGGAAAAGCCAAAGGTAAAAGCACCTGAAGCAGAAGAAGGAGCGAAAGTAGAGGAAGTTGCTGAAACAGAGGCAGAAGAAGCGGACATATTAGAGGAATCAGAAGAATCTATAGTGGAAGAGATAGAAAAAGCTGAAACAGAAGAATAAGATTTCTAAAATGGAATCAGTTGAGATAATTAAAAAATTAAAATCAATGGCCAATCCTAAAAATCTTGAAGGAATGGCAAGATTCAAGGTCGGCGGCAAAAATACATTGGGCATTTCTATCCCTGAACTAAGAAATTTAGCAAAACAGATAGGCAAGAATCACGAACTTGCATTAAAACTATGGATCTCGGGAATACATGAAGCAAAAATTCTGGCAAGCATGATTGATGAGGATGATAAAGTCAGCAATAAACAAATGGATTCATGGATTAAAGATTTTGATTCTTGGGATGTCTGCGACCAGGTCTGCATGAATTTATTCTCCAAAATTGATGTGGCTTATGAAAAATGCATTGAATGGAGCAGGAGAAAAGAAGAATTTGAGAAACGCGCCGGATTTGCCTTGATGGCATGCCTTGCCTGGCAGAATAAAAACATCAAAGATTCTGACTTAATCAAATTTTTTCCGATAATAAAACGCGAATCAACAGATGAAAGAAATTTTGTCAAGAAAGCGGTAAATTGGGCATTAAGGCAGATTGGCAAGAGGAACAAAAATCTGAGAAAAGAAGCGATAAAAACTGCGGATGAAATATTGAAGATAAATTCAAAAAGCGCAAAATGGATAGCGGGCGATGCTTTGCGTGAATTAAAAAAGAAATAGTTTTTATATTCTAAAGAACTTGATTTTTTATGCTATTAACGAATGTTATAGCGCGCAAGATATTCAATTCAAGAAAAGAGGTAACAATTTCTGTTATCGTTGAATCTGAGAACAAGAGAGTGGAGGCGAGCGCGCCCGGCGGAAAAAGCAAAGGAAGATATGAAGTAAAAGATTTTTCAGCCAGAGGAATTGATTTTTCCATATCATTCATCAACAGCCTTGGAAAGAAACTTGTAAATGACAAGATAAGTTTTGAAAAATTTGAAGATTTGGAAAAGATAGAGACTCTTGTCAAACAATATGACCAGACTAAGAATCTGGAATTCATAGGCGGTAATGCACTTTATGCAATTGAAACAGCTGTGTTGAAAATGATGGCTATTTCTCGAGGGCGCGAGATGTGGAGTTTTTTGCTTGAGAGCAAAAAACCGGTGATTCCGAGGCCTGTTGGAAACTGCATCGGCGGCGGCATGCATGTTAATCAAGGAAAAAAGACAGACTTTCAGGAATTTCTGCTCCTGCCGAAGACAGAGCACTTTTTTGATGCGTTTTTTATGAACAGTCAGGCATATAAGGATGCAAAAAAACTTCTTGATGAAAAGGACCTGTTCTGGCAAGGACATCTGACAGATGAGAATGCCATGGCATCCACCCTGAGCAATGAAGAGATTTTATTGATGCTATCCCAAATCAGGGAAAATGTAAAGAAAAAGTTTGAAGTTATTCTTGATATGGGTGTTGACATTGCCGCGAGCACCTTTTATGACGGCCTGAATTACAGATACAAGAATTTTTCAAGAACAATAAAGGAAAAGAAGCTGACACCAGAAGAGCAAAACAGCTATATTGTCGATTTAGCTAGGGAAAATAATCTTGCTTATATAGAGGATCCCTTACAGGACGAGGATTTTTCTGGATTTGCAAATATAACCAGAAGATTGAAAAATGCACTTGTTGTCGGAGATGACTTGACATGCACAAGATTTGATCGAGTTCAGAAAGCTATAAGAGACAAGGCAATTAATGCATTGATTATAAAGCCTAATCAAGTAGGCTCGCTAATTGAGACAAAAAAAGTGATTGATTTGGCGAAGAAAAATGAAATAGTCACTATCATAAGCCATCGCTCTGGAGAGACACAAGATAATGCTTTAGCCCATTTTGCAGTAGGATGGAGAATCCCTTTCATAAAGACAGGAATAATTGGGCCGGAAAGATTGGCCAAGCTGAATGAAATCTTGAGAATAGAAAGAGATGTAAGGCAGGAAATATGAAAAACAAGGATTTTGAATTGATGCTGAAATCCATAAAATTAAATAATCTCGGGATAAGCTCCGATATTCTGAAAGCATTTTCTGTGTGCGACAGGAAATATTTTGTCAAGAACGGCTCGCCTTACATTGATGTTCCGCAGCATGTTGCTCATGGACAGACTATATCGCAGCCGAGCACAATAGCGAGGATGATTAGGCTTCTGAAACTGGAAAAGGATTTTGATGTTCTTGAAATTGGCGCGAACACAGGATATCACGCGAGCATCGTTGCCTATCTTGTTTATCCCGGAAATGTTTTTACAATAGAGATTTTTCCTGATCTCGCCAAAGATGCCAGGAAAAATGTTGAAAGATTGAAAAAAAATCTCGATAAGAAAGAAGCAAAAAAATTTTCCAAGATTAAGATTATTGCAGGAGATGCCCTGAACAGCAAGAATGAGATATGGAAAAATAAATATGACAGGATTTATTTTACTGCAGGTGTCGGAGCTGACAAGATAAATGATGTTAGGGATATGGCAAAGGCTCTTTTAAAAGAAAACGGAATTGTTCTATTTCCAACGCGAGAGGCGTGGGATTATGGCGCGCTTGAAATATGGAAACTTGAAAAAAAGATATTGAGAAAAGTTTACAGGGAAGAGGGTTATGCATTCGTGCCATTGCTCAGAAAACAGGAACTCGAAGAATTTTATCGTAAATAGATTTTTTTGTCACTAATTGGTTGAAACTTTCAAAAATTGGCGAAAGATTTATAAAGAAAGTATATGATATAAAATAACCTTTACAAAATAATCATTAAATATAGAGTATAAATAAAGGTAAGATAGGGCTAAGGAAAATGGTTAAGGACGCATTTAATATATTCTTCAGAAAGAAGCCAGCTCTAATTCTTCTTGCTTTAAGAAAAAGCGGAAGATTAAGATACGGTAGCTTATTGGCTAAGGAAGTTGATTGCACATACAGCCACGCTGTTAAGATATTGCAAAGTTTGGAAAAGTTCGGCCTTGTTGCTTTTGAGAAAAAAGGCAGAATCAAGCTGATTAAGCTTACAAACAAGGGACAGGATGTCGCCGATGCAATACAGAAGATAAAAGGCGTATTTGATTAAAATTTCAACTTGTGAATTTAAACTGAAGAACCAAATATTTCGAAAAGTTTAAAAAGTATCGCAACTTTAAAATTACAACAAAATGAAAAAGTATTTCATATTTTTATTGACATTAGCAGTTTTGGCATTTTTAATCCCGCTTAGTTCAGCTACTGATTTAACATTATCACCTACAAGCCTGACTTATGATATAGATACAGGACATGATGCATACAAGACATTTTCATTGCTGTATGAAAGTCCTTTGCCAGTGCAATTTAACGGCAATTTAACATGGAGCAATCCTAATTCTGATATAACATTGACTTCAAATCAGACAACTTTCAGCTTAGATCCTTTTGAAAGGACTATGTTTAAGATCACAGTTGATGTTGACAGTGATGCTGATGATGGAACTTACCATGCTGATATAGCTGTATATAACACAGATTCTGGCGTTAAAGAAAAGACATTGCCTGTAACAATAACTGTTGGCAATACTGCGGCCGGAGATTACTGCGAAGACGGCGAGCAGGGAAGTTATCTGACATTGAGCTTTGATGAGCCTGATTCTGGTGACGATTTCTATGCAGGCGATAATATGACTGTAAAAGTTGATATTGAAAATGATTATGATGAAGATCTTGATGTTATTGTCAAGGCACAGCTTTACGACCTTGATGATGAAGATGATATCTCTAATGTAAAATACTCAACAACAATAGATGCAGAAGACAGCAAGACAGTAACAGTGCATCTTGACGTTCCTTCTGATATTGACCCTGATCATAGTTATGTTGTCAGGGCAAAGGTTTACGAGGAAAGTAATGAAGAAGAACAATGCAAAGAAGATTCTGTTGATGTAAACTTAGATAAGAAATCACATAATATTGCCATAGATTCACTTTATTTGAGCCCAACAAGTGTAGGCTGCGGCGATGCTTTCAGCGTGAGTCTTAAGATATCTAATACTGGTTCAAATGACGAAGATATTAAGATAGTTGTAAGAAACTCTGAGCTTGGCATTGATTATACAAAGACATCTACTGTTGATGAAGGCGATGATTACAGCACATCATTCAGCTTTACTGTACCAATAAATGTCAGCGAAAAGAACTATATTATTCCTATAACTGTTTATTATGATGATTATGATTCTTCTAAAAGCGATGAAGTAAGCTTGCTTGTATCTGGAAAATGTTCCCAGCAACCAGTTGGCTATCAGGATGTCATGCTGAATTCACAGCAGCTTGGAGATGCATTCCCTGGATCTGACTTTGTTGTCAAGGTCAGCTTGACAAACACAGGAAATATTTTGACAACATACAATGTGAATGTTTCTGATTACAGTGGATGGGCAACCCTAGTGAGTGTACAGCCATCAACATTAGCAATGAATCAAGGAACTTCAGGAGATGTTTATATTACATTAAGACCTTCAGATAATGCTGCAGGCACGAACACATTCAAGGTTAGAGTAACTTTCGGAACAACAACAAAAGAACAGATTATTTCAGTTCCGATAAAGAATCAATCAACAAGCGCATCATGGTTTGATCAGTTCAACTTTGAATTCAATAGAAACTGGAAGTGGATTCTGACAGATGTCATCTTAGTTGCAGTAATCATAGCATTGATTGTTTTTCTTGTCAGAAAAAATCTTGTACAAGAAGAGCCGACAGAAATAAGAGTGAGAACAGTCAACGGTAAAATTAAGAAAAACTGGTAGTTCTTTAAATTCTTTAAACAAGAAGGTTTTTAAAATCTTGAGCTTAATTCTTTCTTATGGATAAAGAGGCTAATTTGCATGATATAATAATATCATTAAGTCCGCTTGAGCGGGTTGTTTTGCCGATGCTTCATTTTAATGATATGGGCAAGATAGAGGAACAAGCAAAGCTTGATGAGACAAGTGTCATTAGGGCATTGAATTTTCTTGAAGCCAAGAAACTCATAACATTGAAGGTAAAAAAGAAAAAAATAATTGATTTGGATAATAACGGAATTCTTTATCTGAAAAACAGTCTTCCTGAAAGAAGGCTTCTGAATGCCTTGGCTGAAAAGAAAGATGCCTTGAGTTTTGAAGATGCAAAGAAACTTGCTGGCTTGAGTGATAATGAATTTATGATAGCATTAGGAGTGTTGAAAGACAAAACTCTTGTAAAAGTAAACATGGCCAGAGTGGAGCTTCAGGCCAATAGAGAAGAAGTGATGAAAAAATTTCTCGAGGAGAAATTTTTAGAGGCATTACCCTTGGAATTCGAGGCATTGAATGAAGAGCAGAAATTTTGTCTTGAAAAATTGAAAAATAGGAAGAAAATAATAAGAATAATCGAGAAAAATGAGTTTGAAGTCAAGCTTAATGATTTAGGAAAGAAAGTTCTCGAGGAACTGCCGAAGTTCAAGCATGAACTTATCGAACAATTAACTCCTGAAATGATTGAGAAAGGGACTTTCCATGGGAAGAAGTTCAGAAAATATGATTTGAAGAGTCGAGTTCCTGATGTTTACGGAGGAAAGAGACATTTCGTGAATCAGGCTGTTGATTATGCGAGAAATGTATGGCTTGAGATGGGCTTTGAAGAAATGCCTGGCAATCTTGTTCAGAGCGCCTTCTGGAATTTTGATGCCTTGTTCACCGCACAAGATCATCCTGTAAGAGAAATGCAGGATACATTCTATATTCAAGATGTTAAGGCTAATCTTCCTGGAAAAAAACTAGTCAATGATGTAAAAAAAGTGCATGAAAATGGAGTCAGGGGAAGCAAAGGCTGGCAGTATAAATGGAAAGAGGATGAAGCCAAGAGAGTTGTCTTGAGAACACACACAACATGCTTGTCTGCACATACTCTTGCAAAAATAAGCGAACTAAAGGACAAAAGAGGAAAGTTTTTTGCAATAGGCAGATGCTTCAGGAATGAGACAGTTGACTGGAGCCACGGTTTTGAATTCAACCAGACAGAAGGAATCGTTGTTGACAAAGATGCTAATTTTGCCCATTTGCTTGGATATCTCAAGGAATTTTTCAGAAAAATGGGATGGGAAAAAATAAGATTCAGGCCCGGATATTTCCCTTACACAGAACCGAGCGTTGAGATAGATGTTTATGTTCCTGAAAAAAAAGTTTGGCTTGAACTTGGAGGAGCTGGAATAATGAGACCAGAAGTTGTTATTCCTTTGCTCGGCGAATGGATTCCTGTATTGGCTTGGGGACCTGGATTCGACAGAATATTGATGGATTATTATCAGATTAAAGACTTAAGAGAGCTTTATGCAAATGACATAAGTAAATTGAGAAAAATGAAAACATGGATGAAATAAAATGGCAATCGTAAAATTTCCGAGAAAAGAATTTGAAAAACATTTTAAGATGACAAATGAGATGGAAGAAAAGATTGCGATGTTCGGAACTCCTGTTGAATCTATAACAAATGAGGAAATAGCCATAGAAGTTTTCCCTAATAGGCCTGACATGCTTTCATTCCAAGGTTTTATCCGTTCATTCTTGGCTTTTAATGGAAAAAGCAAAGGTTTGAAAAGTTATAAAGTAAACAAGCCAGAGAAAAATTATGAAGTCAAGGTTCATCTTTCAGTTAGGGATGTAAGACCTTACACTGCATGCGCTATTATCAAGAACCTGAAGTTTAATGATGAGAAGATAAAGGAGATTATAGATGTCCAGGAAAAAATCCATTCAACTTTAGGAAGAAACAGAAAAAAGATTGCAATAGGCATCTATCCTTTAGAAAAAATCACATTGCCTATAAGCTTTGAAGCGAGAAAACCTCAAGATATAAAATTTATTCCTCTTGAAGCTAAGGGTGAAATGAATGGCATTGATATCTTGAAAAATCATCCTACTGGCCGCAATTATGCTCATCTGCTCGAAGGCCATAGAAAATTCCCTGTTTTTGTAGATGCTGCTGGAGAAATCTTGAGCATGCCCCCTATAATCAATTCAAGCAAGACTGGAAAAATAGGCGAAAATACAAAAGATATTTTTATTGAATGTTCTGGTTTTGATTTCAATGTCCTGAAGAAAACCCTGAACATATTGGTTACAATGCTGGCTGACATGGGCGGAGATATTTATCAGATGAGAATAAACTATCTAAAATCGGAAACAACTCCATGCCTCGAGCCTGAAAAAATAAAATTGAATATTGATTTTGCGAACAAGCTTCTCGGCCTTGAGCTTAAAGACAAGCAGATTAAAGAGCTTCTGGAAAAGATGGGCTATAATTATGAGAATTCAGAAGTCTTTGTGCCGGCATGGCGCACTGATATTCTTCACGAAGTGGATATCATAGAAGATATTGCAATAGCTTATGGCTATAACAATTTCAAGCCAGAAATCCCTAAAATCTCGACAATAGGCGGAGAAGAAAAGAACGAGAGAATTAAGAGAAAAGTCGCCGAAGTTATTGCGGGCTTAGGTTTGCTGGAAATCTCTTCTTATCATTTATTGACAAAAGAGGATATCAAAAAAACAGGATTAAAAAGTTTCATTGAAGTCGAGAAAAGCAAGACAGATTACAAGGTTTTGAGGCCGAACTTATTGTCTTCTGCATTAAAAATCTTGGGTAATAATGTGGATGCAGAATATCCACAGAAAATATTTGAGATAGGAAAAACATTTGAGAAAGACAGCAAAGCAGAAACAGGGATAACAGAAAAAGAAAAGTTGATGATAGCTATTACTCCTGGAAACTTCACAGAAATCAAGCAGATTATTGATTATTTGTTCAAAACCCTAGGTTTGGAATATCATGTCGAGGATACTATCTATAGTCATTTTATAGAAGGCCGTGTGGGCAAGCTCATTGTCAAGGAAAAAGATATAGGTGTTATTGGAGAGGTAAATCCAGGAACATTGAAAGACTGGCATCTGAAGATGCCTCTGGCGCTTTTAGAGATTGATTTTGACAAGATGATGGAATTGATATAATAAATCGCTCGCTGAGGCTCGCTTTTTGTTAAGTGTTAATATAGACTCGGAATGACGTCAGCCGAGTGTAAAGTTTTAATAATGACTAATAAAATTTTAGTTGCAGAAAACGTCAGCACACACTTACCCAAAATAACTCTTCCCTTTCTTTTCTACTACTCTTGACTCTACCTTAAGAATTATATCTGCAACTGACTTTATCTGAGGCTGCATCACATACCATTTTCTTGTCGTCTCTTTTATAAATTCAGCCTCTTTGGCTTCATTATAAACGATATCTAATGTGACTGCTGTAAGTTCTATCTTGACAAGTTCGAGATACATCTTCTCAATAATCTCCTTTTCCTTTGCACTCAAGTTTTTCAGATGAGTCATGACAAAGACAGGAGATGACTGTGGGCTGACAAATAACTCAAAGAATCTCAAGAAAGCAGCAATTTTTTCGCTTACAGCCCTTCGAATTTCGCGCAAAAGGAATTCTGTCTCACGCTCTTGAATTTTTTCTATTTCAAAATTCTCATTAAGCTTTGAAAAATCATCGAGCTTGTATTTCTTGCGCAATGGCTCATATTCTTTTTTCAGGTCATCAAGGCATACTTCTCTCATCAAGTCAAAAAAGAAATCTTGCTTTTAAACTTTGCTTTGCTCATCTATTACCTTTTCTAGGCTACTTGGATTTCCAATATTCAACAAGAAACTCTTCATCTTTATTGGAGGTATAGATACAGAACCATTCGTATCATCAAAATTAAGCTTAAAATGATAATTATCATTTATAGCCTGGTTTATTATTC
>Ga0315297_10000512_pt1 | contig 22716 bp, 17 predicted proteins | sample YL17G15_0_MG_FD_203628 | JGI IMG/M metagenome (GOLD analysis project Ga0315297, IMG submission 203628) | Sediment microbial communities from Yellowstone Lake, YNP, Wyoming, USA - YL17G15_0 | ecosystem: Environmental > Aquatic > Freshwater > Lake > Sediment | place: USA: Wyoming | collected... | reverse complement strand
GGGCACTGCCGGTGTCTCGGTGGGCCGGGGCATGCCCTGCGGCCAGATAGGACGGTTGGTCCAGCAGTGCACGTCGCGCACTTTCCCGATCGCGCCGTCCTCGATCCACTCCTGGATCAGGCGGACCCCCTCGCCCGATCGCCCCTGGTTGCCCATCTGGCTGACGACCTTGTACCGCCGCGCGGCCTCGGTCAGCGCCCGCGCTTCGGAGATCGTCCTGGTGAGCGGCTTCTGCACATACACATGCTTGCCCAGCTGCATCGCCGCCATGGCGATGACGGCATGCGCGTGATCCGGTGTCGCCACGATGACCGCATCGATGTCCTTCTGTTTCTCAAGCATCACGCGGTAGTCCTTGTACCGCACGGCGTTCGGAAAGATCTCGAGGATCTTCGAGCGCGTGGCCGCCTTCATCGCGGCGTCGCTATCGTCGATGTCGCACAGCGCGATCATGTTGTCCTTGACGCACGCCTTGGCGTTGCTCGTCCCCATGCCGTGCATGTAGCCGATCGTCGCGATGTTCAGCCGATCGCTCGGGGCCTGACAGCCGGGCCCTCCCAGCACGTGGCGCGGCACGATCATGAATCCAGCGGCGGCCGCCATGCTGCCGACAAACGTACGGCGGGACACGAGGTACGGAACGGTGTTGTCATCATCCATCGCGGTCACTCCACGTCATGCGCGTTAATGCGCTGGGGCAGATGTTACTCGTTGTGCGGTTTCTGTGCGTGAGGATAATGCGTCAACGTCCCTTCCAGGATCCAGGCCTCGAGTCCGGCACGCCTCTCGCAGTACGCGCCGATCTCCTCAGCCGGGCTGATCATGAAGGCGGTCGAGAGCGCATCCGCCACGGCGGCCGCCGAATCCTCCACGCCCGCCTGCCGGCCGATGGCGGCCAGAACGAGTCGCGGCGCCGACACCCACGCTGCCGACCTGGATCGCACCGGCGCCCGGTTCCGCGGGTCCACGATGTGATCCGCTTTCCGGATACCGGAGGCGCCGAGCGCCCGCTGTCGCGCGGCAATGTTCGCGAGGATCACGCCGGAGCCGGCCGCGTCACTGATGGTCAGCGGCCAGTCCTCAGCGCCGGCCGGCGGCTCGAGGGCCAGGACCGAACTCGAACCCGCGTCAATCAGGACCTGGTCGATCTCCCAATCCTCCAGCACGTCCGCGACGCGATCCACCGCGTAGCCTTTGCCGATGCCGCCCAGGTCCAGACGCACGCCGTCAACCGGCTCGAAGCGTGATGGAGGCTCGGCCCGCCGAAGCCCCGAGGACGAAGGCTGCGTGTCACCCTGACGCCCGGAGTCTGGCACGAGGCTCAATCTCACAGCGAATTCCGCGGGGACAAGTTCCAGCATCTCGAACCCGGTCCCGAGGGCGATGTCGAACGCACCGCCCGTCTCGGCGTAAATCAGGCTGGCCAGTTGCAGGCACTGCATTGTCTCGTAGCTGACGATGGTGGATTCACCTGGTGACAGGTGGTTGATTCGCGTGATGTCGCTGTTTTCGATGAAGCGGCTCAATTGCTGTTCGAGGCGGTCGACCACCTCGAAGGCAGCCCTGGCAGCGTGCCGCGCATAGCGGCCGTCAGGATGCGTGCATCGGATCTCGAACTGCGTGGCCATCGCGGCGTGCTGGAACCGATGCATCACACGCGCTCACGGCTCCGGGATGGTGCGCCCGGCGTCTTCCGGATCCTCCGCGCTTCGACGGAGCCATGCGACGATCGCACATGCCGCGAAGAGCAACGCCGACACGGTCAGCGTCCCGACCGCGTACCGGTGAATCTGGAAGAGCGTCAGCTGCTGCACCGACGCCAGCACCGGGAACATGGCCAGCGTGGCCGACACCACCGCCGGAATCGCCGCGACGACGGCGATCCAGAAGAACAGCTTCCGCAGCACGACAAAGTACGGGCTGGCCGCGCGTCGGCCGGCGGCGCCAAGCGGCCTGCGCACACGGTTCCAGTCCGCGCGACCGAAACGGTTCCGGTGAGCCCAGAAGAGCGTGACGAGCACGGCACCCACCGCAAAGATCGGCGCCGCGCCCGCGTGGATCATCAGCCGGTATCCGGTGAGCCTCTCGCCCGAGATCAACGCGGGATAGCCGCTCACGACGCTGGCGCCGCACGACAGCACACCGATCAGGTTGGCGAGGACGCGCGTCCACCGCTGCGGGCGCGTCGCGGCCGACAGCCGCCCGAGCGCCGGCATCACGTACGCGAGCGCGAACAGCAGCAGGATGCTCGCGGCGGTGACGACCGACGCCTTCATCCAGGAACGGTAGCGGAACGAGCCGGCAAAGTCGGCGACATAGACCGTGTCGAGGTCCTTCTGGAACCGCCACATCGGCCAGGTCTCGCTGCGCCCGGCGGCCAGTGGAGTGTCAACTGATACCTGACCGAAAAAAATCGGCGCGTTGGCGTCGTGGCAGTCCTGGCACCCTCGGGCACCGAGCGAGAGCGACGCGGGACGCACATCGTGCGCGATCGGCCAGAGATAGGGCTGTGCGGACCGGTGGTCTTCGGTCGCGATGGGGCCGGGTCTCGCCAGCCGGTGCAGTTTTCCGCCTGCCACATACACCGGTGTCCCGTCGGCCGGCGCGTCCGCGCCAAGCAGTTCGAGCATCCGGACGAGTGTGGTGGTGTCGAGACCCGGCCAGCTGCCCGCGGGCGAGCGGGTCAACGCCACCCTGGCCTTCGCCATCACCTGCTTCACACGATCGGGAGCCAGCGGCTTGACCTTCCCGCCGAGCATCCGACCCCAGAACGCCGGCCACATCAATCGGTTGGAGGTTGTCACCCCATCGTCCTGCCGCGCGAACACCGGGTAGTAGAGATGCGGCAGGGTATCGCTGGCCTTGTTGACGTTCTGTCCGCCGAGCCGGTGAGCCTGGCTCGTCTTCAGCCTGCGCACCCTCGCTTCGGGCGTCGGGCCCGAGTGACACGCCGTACACGAGAGCTTCTGCAGGTGAATGGGCGGGAGACCCGCGTGCCGCGGATATGGCGCCCCAACCCGCCCGCGCGCGAACACGCGATCTGGTTCAGATGCCAGGTGGCAACCGCGGCAGGACAGCGACGCGCTGGCCGAAGATGTGGCTGTCGAGTCGCGTTCGTAGCCGCGCGTCATCGCGTGGTCAAGGCCATTGCGGTGGCAGTCCACGCACGTCATGCCCCGCGCCAGGTGGATGTCCACATCCGCGTTCCACCGTCCCTGGCCGGTATGCGCCACATCCACGTTGGTGTGGCAGAAGTAGCAGCGCCGCGCGGGCACGTCGCGGACGATGTCGAAGATGACCTTGGCGCCGGGGAGGAATCGCTCGGGGGCGTAGGTCGTCGACGGCATTCTGGGCTGGAGCGCGTCTTCGACCACCGGGAGCAGGTGGTCGAAGCTGTTCGGCATCTCTTTCGCCGCGCCCGTCACAAGAGCGAGCCCGCTGGCGCCAGCCACGGCCCAACGGAAGTTCTCGAGTGAGATCTGCCGCGCATACTCCGCATGGTCGTAGGCGGGCGACGCGTCGTGACACGCGAGGCAGTCTGGTTCGAGCGTGCCGGAGACGGCCCATCGCGTCTGCAGGCCTGGGCTCGGCTCACCGTCTCCCGTGAGGCCGCCAGGCGTGCGCCCGCCGAACAGTTTCGCGAACGCCCATGGAGTGATGTCGACCTCGGCGGGGCGGAACGTGCCCGGCCACTCGTGGTACGACAGCGGCAGCTGCGTCGCGGTGTCCGCGTCCACGAGGATCCAGGGCTCGCCCGGCCTGACTCCGGCGCTTCCGGCTTTGGTCGCGGCGAAATGCCAGCCCTTGCCAATGGTCGCGACGTCGTGACAATCGGCGCCGCACGTATGGCCTGGCGAGAACGGGAGGAGCGGGCGATCGGTGGGCCGGATGACTTCGCCCTCGGAATCGCGCAGCGGAATCCTGTGGACTGGCCGCGCGCGGCTGCCGTCGCTCTGGTCGCCGAGGAGCGGCGGAGGAGGTGCGGCGGGGCGGGCGGGCGTCTGTTGCGGTCGCTGCTGCGCTGGCGCAGCAGATGCCAGCAGCAGGAGGACGATCAGGCCGCAGAACGTGCGTGTCGCCGTCATACGGACTCAGATCTCGAAGTCGCCGGGTGCAAACACGACCCGTCGCCCGGCCTCGACCGCCTCGTTGACCTTGAGCACCGTGACGGCCGTTTCGTACCCGACCTCGGCCGGGCACGTGAGTTTCGCCCGACCTCGGATCGCGTCAAAGAAGTTCTCCAGGTGCGGCTGGTGATACAGCTTGAGCGACTGCACGGGCAGGGCGTAACTGGGCGGCGGCGCCGTCTCGCGCACGTCCAGCACGACGCCTGGCGGCGTCTGCGGCTTCGGATCTTCGGTGGGCGCCATGAGCAGGCCCCGCTTGACGAGCGACCCCCAGTCGGGCGCGTTGGCCACATCGCGGTACACCTTGGCCCGCGCCCCCGACTCCGAGATCTCGAGCGATCCCTGGTCTCCGAGAAACAGCTCGTAGTACCCGCCGAAGCCGTTGGTCGTGATCGTCTGATAGTGCGCCCTCACCGTTCCGGCTGGCATCGGGTACTCGTACACCGCCATCACGGTGTCGTACCACTCGTGCGTGTCCTTGCTGTAGTAGTCGGTGCCGCCACTCGCGATCACGCTTGCCGGCCTGGCGCCGAGGAACCAATTGAAGATGTCGATCTGGTGCGATCCCAGGTCGACGATGGGGCCGCCACCCAGACCGCGGTACCAACGCCAGTTGAGAAACTGCTCCATCGAGCGGTATCCGTACTTCTCGAGCGTGGCCGGAGTCATGCTGTACTTCGCCGGCATCGTCAGCGGATCCTGGCGTGAGCGGTTCCACTGGCCGCTCACCGTCGTGATCCGGCCGAGCAGAGAAGCCTCGCGCAGCAGTTTCTGAAAGCTGAAGCGATAGCGCGGGTTGCTGCGGCGCTGGTGGCCCACCTGGAGGAGTGTGCCTGACGCGCGGGCCGCTCGCACGATCCGTCGGGCGTCCTCCAGCGTGTTCGACATCTCCTTCTCGCAGTACACGTGCAGGCCCGCGTTGAGGCAGGCGATGGCGTGCTCGGCGTGCCAGAAGTCCGGCGTGGCGATAATCGCGGCGTCGAGCCGGCCCTTTTCCTTGTCGAGCATCTCGTGGATGTCGACGTACGCCGTGTGCTCGTGGCCGTAGATTCTCAGCCGGCCCGACACGTACTTCTGCCGGTATTCCTTCCAGATGTCGCACAGAGCGGTGATGCGGATGTTCGGGATCTTCTGGCACGACTCCAGCAGCACCATGCCCTGGTTGCCCGCACCGACCAGCGCCACGCGCAGGTCGTTGGCGCCGCCGGCCGACGCGCCGAGCGATCGGGATCCCAGCGCCAGCCCGGCCGCGGCGGTCGTCTTGAGGAAGTCGCGTCGGTCGATCGTCCTGGGCGCTGCGTTCGAATCCATGGTCTGCTGTCACTGACACCTGTATCTGGCGTGTGAAGATCGGCGCGAACTGTGGCCGCGTCTCCGGTTGGGACACTCTAGCGCGGAGGCCCGGGGTTGGCAACACGGGGTGCGCCTCCGCGGGTGAGCCGGAGACCGATCAGATCGACCGCCGCGCGCAGGAAGTCGAACCAGCGGAGCTTCGAGCCGGGCGTGTGATGCCAGACGGGCACCGCCAGTTCGTAGATGCGCGAGCGCCTGGGCGGTTCGCCGGGCTGGACCGGCAGCGCCAGGTAGCGCGCCAGCAACTCGACATCGAAAATCCACCGGCTTCGAAACGGCGTCGCGAACACGGCGGCGATGGCCTCGGTCGCACGGAACACCTTGGCGCCGCACTGGGTGTCGTAGACCGGCAGATCCAGCGCGACCGACACCGCCGTCGCGAACACGCGGCCAACGTAATGGCGCCACGCCTTGCGCCGGATGTCGCGGCCCATCAGCATCACCCGCGAGCCGAGGATGATCTCCACCTCGGGCCGCTTCGCGACCAGCGCCAGGAAATCGTCGACCGCCCGGAGCGGCGTCGAGAGATCGGCATCCCAGAAGCCCACCAACGCAGCGCCGCGCCGCATCCCGCGGACGATGCCGGCGCGAACCGCCTCGGCCTTGCCCTGGTGCGAGGGCAGGCGCATGACGTCGATGGACTCGGGCGCCGACAACCGCACGCGCTCGAGGATCTGGAACGTGGCGTCGGTGCTGCCGTCATCGACAAACAGCAGCCACACGGACGGATGCGACGCGGCGAAATCGAGGAACGCCTGGGGGATCAGGCGCGCTGCCTCGTTGTAGCAGGGCACGATCAGAGCGAGGCTTGGGCGGGTCATCGGCTGGGCTCGCAAACCCGGATGGCGCCACAGTGCCACAGGTCGGGCCGCCACCGCAATTGTCTGGCGCCACCCCTGTAGCGGTGAGCCTGAGGGCCGGGTCTGAAGGCCCGGCCTACACGGAGACGGACAGACCCGGCCTCCAGCGGCCGGGTCCACACGGAACCCGCCTGCAACAAACGCCCTTCCGGCACCGGTGTCTGCCAGCACGGTGCTCAGCGTCTTTCAGGTGTAGGCCGGGGCTTCAGACCCGGCGACCGCCTGCCGCTCCTGGGGCACAGTGTCGAGCCACGTGTGATCGTTATCGGCGGGCACTCCCCTTTCGTCTCTGATCCGCGTAGAATCGTCGCGGGATGGGAAATGGGGGGCAGACCCCATTTCCCCCATTTCCCCAAAGGGGTCTAACCCCATCTTCAACCCGGGAGACGCACCATGCCAAGAAAGACCACGCCCGCTGTCACACTCATTCTGACGCTGGCCATCACGTCAGTCGGCATCGCCCTCGTCGCGGCGCCGCAGTCCGGCACCCGCGCCGCCGACCTGAAGAAGTGGACCATCCACGACGAGACGCGCCCGATGCCGCCCGTGGTGGATCCCGGTACCGCAGGCCCGCCAGCCCCGGTGCCCGCTGACGCGATCGTCTTGTTCGACGGCCGCGATCTGTCCGCGTGGACCACTGCGAAGGGCGCGCCGGCGGGCTGGCAGGTCCGGGACGGCTACATGGAAGTCGCCAAGGGCACCGGGTCGATACGGACCGTGCGGACTTTCGGCGACTGCCAGCTCCACGCGGAATGGGCTTCGCCGGCACCCGGTGTTGGCGCGGGCCAGGACCGCGGCAACAGCGGCATCTTCCTGATGGACATGTACGAAGTCCAGGTGCTGGACTCGTATGACAACAAGACCTACGCGGACGGGTCGGCGGCGGCCATCTACGGGCAGTACCCCCCGCTGGTGAACGCGAGCCGGAAGCCGGGCGAGTGGCAGACCTACGACATCGTGTTCCACGCGCCGCGCTTCGACGACAAGGGTGCGCTGCTTGCGCCGGCCCGCTTGACGGTCGTCCACAATGGCGTGCTGGTTCAGGACAACGAGGAGTTGACGGGCCCGACCGCGCACAAGGCGCGGCCGGCCTACAAGGCCCACGCGGCCGCATTGCCCATTTCCCTGCAGGATCATTCGCATCCAGTCCGCTTCCGCAACATCTGGATCCGGGAACTCCCGCAGTAGCCCGAACCACCATTCCGGGAGTGATTGTTCCCGCCGGTCCGCTCTCGCAGCATGTGTATCCGCGAACTCCCGGAGCAGCGCGGACAATCACTCCGGGAGGGTTGCTCCCCGCGAGCGGCCGCAGTGACAGGAGGCATCAGAATCATGAGCAGACTTGGAGTCGGATTCCGCGCGGCCGTCGGCCTCGCGCTCGCTGCGGGCGCGCTCATCTCGATGACGCCGGCCACGAGCGCGCAAGGTCAGGCATCGAAGAAGAAAGTGCTGATCGTCTGGGGCGGCTGGGAGGGGCACCAGCCGAAGCAAACCGTGGACGTCTTCGCGCCGTGGCTCGCCGAACAGGGCTTCGAGGTCGAGATCTCGAACTCACTCGATTCGTATCTCGACGCCGACAAGATGAAGAGCCTGTCGCTCGTCGTCCAGGCGGTCACCATGGGACAGATCACCGGCCCGCAGGAGAGGGGCCTGCTCGAAGCGGTCCGGGGCGGCGTCGGCCTGGCCGGCTGGCACGGCGGGCTGAGCGATGCGTTCCGCGCCAACCCGGAGTACGAGTTCATGGTGGGCGGATCGTGGGCGGCGCACCCGGGCGGCATCATCGACTACGAGGTGAACGTCACCCGCCGCGACGATCCGGTCACCAGGGGGCTCGCCGATTTCCGGATGCGCTCCGAGCAGTACTACATGCTCATCGATCCGGCGGTGGAGGTTCTCGCGACGACGACGTTCTCGGGGCAGGCGCTGCCTGCCATCAAGGGCGTTGTGATGCCGGTCGTGTGGAAGAAACTCTACGGCAAAGGACGCGTCTTCAACTCGACGCTCGGACATGCGGCCGCCGACTTCAACGTGCCCGAGGCTCGCGAGATCGTGAAGCGCGGCATGCTCTGGGCGGCACGGGTGGCGGGCTCTGGCGACGACCCGGCGCCGACCAATCCCTACTTGAGGAAGTGAGACCAGAGCGTGCGGTCGATGTAGACGGTGAGAAGGACGTCGGGCCTCAGCCCGTAGAACTCGGAGACGTGAGTGTCGCCGACCACCGCGTTCACTGCGTCCGCGTTTTCCTGCGACGCGATGATGACGGGCACATCGTCAAGTCTGCCCGCCTCGGCGGCGCGGCTCCAGTAACCGACCCGCGTCATGCGGCGCAGGTACCACGGCAACGGCCACTGCTCGTAGGGACCGGCCATCACCTTCACGAGCATGCGATTCCTGTCGGGATGCACCCCGGCCAGATCGGCAATGCGCCGCGCCAGCCGCGGGAAGTCCGGGCTGGTCTGGGCGTACACGTAGGGGTTGCGCGGGTCCGCCTGGTACCGGAAGTTCGCGCGCCAATCCTGTACGCCGAGATGCCAGGCCGCGGCCAGGAGCACAGCCACCGCGAGGCCGCGCGCCACGCGTGATCGCGCGCTGCCCACCAGAGCCGCGGCGCCGAGTCCGGCCAGCAGCACGAAGCCGATGTAGAACGGCAGCAGGTTCCACGGCGTCTTGTATGGGACGAGGGAGAACGCGACGGCCGTGATCACGGAGTAGAGCGCGACATACGTCGGCCAGAAACCCGCGCTCGACCGGCGAACGGCCACGACGACGCCGACCAGCGCAAGCGCCAGGATCAGGCCTTCGGTCCACACGAGCCCACCCGACGAGGAGAACGACAGCAGGCGCAGGTAGTAGTCCCACGGCTGGATGTGCGAGCCCGCCGCCACGCCGCGATTGATGTAGGTCGAGAACGCCCGGACCGACTCGAGCAAGCCGGAGGGATGCCTGAAGAAGGACGAGTAGAAGACGAAGGCGACTGCCAGCGCCGCCGCCGTCCCCGCGGCGAGATGGGCCACGCGCACGCCCGCGCTCCCGCCTGGGGCGCGGGAGAACCGATGCGCGACGAGCGCTGCCGCCGCGGCTGCCGGCACGACGATGACCGAGGTCTCCTTGGTGGCGTAGGCGAGGCCCGCGCACACGCCGGCCCAGCACGCCGTCGCCATGGCCGGGCGCTGCGCGTAGCGGCCCAGCGCGATCAGGAACCCGATCGTGAAGAACACGAGCAGCGTTTCCTGGATGTAGAACCGGCTGTAGTAGGTCAGCGCCGGCGAAAGCGCGGAGAGCAACGCGCCAGCCGCGATCGCCCCGCGCCCGAGACCGCCTGCCAGCAGGGGCAGCAGCAGGATCAGGGCCGAGCCGAACACCGCGGGGACAACCCGCAGCGTCTGCTCGTCAAGCGACGCCAGCGTCGATTGCCCCCGGGCCCACGCGGCCGGCAGCGTCAGGTAGTACAGGGTCGGGCCATGGTGGTCCTCCCGGTCGTACTGGTACTCGCCCGTCTCCAGCAGCGTGCCGAACTTGACCGCCTGGTTGGCTTCGTCGTGGTGCATGGGCCGCAGGTCCGGCGCGGCCAGGCGGAAGGCCAGCGCGATGGCCAGCGCCACTCCCATCAAACAGGCGAACGCAAACCTGTTCATTTCGAGGGCGTGCCGTAGACCTCGACTTCAACGTAGTGGTTCAGGTCGTTGGCCGTGTTGCCGTTGGAGTAGAGCCGCAGGTAGCGTCCCTTCGCCCCCTTCGGGTCGAACAGTCTGCCCTCGGCCACCTCGATGTATTCCTTGTCCTTTCCCACGCCGAGCCCCGACGAGTTGTCGTGGTCGTTGTTGAAGACGGTGGTCACGCCCTTCAGGAAGTCCTTGTCGTCCGACACCTGGACGATCACGTCGCGGTAGACGCGCGCCTGGCTGTGATAGTGCCACGCGAGGATCGCGTGCAGCTCGCAGGGCGCGCCGAGATCGATCTGGACCCACTGCTTGCTCGGCCCAAGCTCGATGAAGTACCCGTCGCCGCCCTCTTTTTCGCCGTCGGTCACCATCTCAAGTTCGCCAATCACCGGCTGCCTGTCGCTCGAGGTGACCGGCCGCTTGAGCGACAGCAGTTTCGTGCCGACCGGCACCATGAATGGCCCGCGAGACTTGCCGGTGATCGCCTCGAGGTTGGGGCTCTTGATGTTGGTCGGTGTCCCGATGAACATCGGCTTGGGAAGCTGCAGCTTCAATTCTTCCTTGTCGGGCGCCTGCCCCGCCAGCAGGGGCGCGAGCATGACGACCGACACGATGGTGCACACGAGCATGTTCTTGTTCACTTGCGAATGGCCTCCTTCGTCACGCGCGGCGTGATCTTGTTGATCGCCGCCTGCGCCTCCGCCTTCACCGCGGGCTCGCGGAGAAACCCGTTTGCCAGCTCGAGCGCGTCGCGGCAGGGGAACTGTGCGAGTGCCCCGAGCACAAGTTTCTGCTCTTCGGGCCGCCAGGAAAAGCCCGCTGCCTGCCGCAGGTCGGCGACCGCCGCCTGCGTGTCGCGGTACTTGTCGACACGGACAATGCGCACCAGGCCGCCAATCGCGAGCAGCCTGTGTGTTTCGTTCCGGGAATCGCGCGCGAGCCGCAGCAGATCCTCCCGCGCGGCCGGCGTCGGCCAGGCCGCGATGGCGCGCGCGGCCGCGTCGAACACGTCGGCGTCAGCGTCTTCAAGCAGCGCCCTCAGCACCGGCAGCGCGCTGCTGTCGCCGATGAGCGGGAGCACGCCAATGAGGCGCACCCGCGCCTCGGTGCGCTTCTCGGTTCCCAACCTCGCCTTGACGGTGCGCGATCGACCGTCGGGATTCTCGATCTTCTGCGCCAGAGCCACGGTCGTCATTTCGGCGTCGGCTCGATCCGATTCGTCGCGACCCTCGAGCAGCAGGTTCAGGACGGCCGGGATGTCCGACGGAGTGCCAATCGCACGCAGCGCCTTCATCGCCTGCGCACGGATCTTCGGCGACCGGGACGTCAGTGCCAAAGCGACGACAGCCTTCGCGGGAAAGATTCGTCGGTCGCCAACGGCCAGCAGCAGTTCTCCAATCACGCCATCGGGCGGTGTCCGCTCCAGTTGGGCCACGATCTCGTCGTCGACCGCGCGCCCTTTGAGCATGCCGAGCGCCGAACGCGCCGCGGCCTGCTCAGGACCGCGGCCGCGGGAAGCCGCGTCGGCCAGAGGCCGGACCGCGCCCGGACCTCCGACTGACCCGAGGGCCTGCAGGGCCGCGATGCGGACGGCTGCCGCGTCGCTGGCCAAGGTCTGCATCACCGTGGGAGCCACTCGATCTCCCGGGTATGCCGACAGCACCGCGAGCAGTTGGATCTTTCCGCGATCAGAGAGGCCGGGCATCAATGCGCAAATCGGCCCGATTTCGCCTGGCGCGAACACGTCGGCGATCTTCGCGATGGCCGCCTCCTGCATGTCCGGATCCGAGCCGCCAAGAACCTCGAGCGCGCGGGCAGCCGCGCCTTTCCCGCCGGTCGTGATTCGCCCTGTCAGCGCGGCCTTTCGCACAGCGACGGGGAGAGACGCGTCCGACGACAGGGTCTCGTACAGTCGCAGGGCTGCCGCGCTGTCGTTGGCGGCGAGCGCTGTCTCGGCGCACGACAGGATGGACGAGGCGACCACCTGTTTGAGCCCGGCCGGCGCGGTGGCAAAGGCCGACACCAGCGCCGAGGCAGCCGCTGCGCCCCCGATCCGGCCCAGCGCGATTGCGGCGGGCGCGGCAAGCGCCGGCTGCTGAAGCAGCGGTGCGATCACAGGGACTGCGGCCGCAGCCTTCCGCTCCCCGAGCGCCGTCACGACGGCAGCCCTGGTCGCGCCGGTTGCAGTATTCATCGCCTGGATGAGCGCGCCATCAGCCACCCCGCCTGGGATCTGCTGCAGCGCATAGATCGCCAGATCCGCGAGGCGTTCGTCGGCGAGCAGCGCCTGCAGCGCCGGCACGGCGCTCTCGCCGGCAATCACACGGAGGTGGCGGGCAGCGGCCATCTTCGCGACCGGCGTGGCAGGCGATTTCAGGAACTGCAGGAGCTTCGCTTCGCATTCCGCCCGGCCGGCCGCGTCGTCTTTCCGGGCGTACACGTAGTCACGAAGCGTCCACACGGCGCCACTGCCAATCCCGCCGTCGTACGTGGACAACTCCTTGAGAATCTGGTCGAGCGACGCGGACGGGGCGGGAGCCTGGCCGCCCAACGCGACCGGACACGCTACGGCCCCGAGCACGAGCGCGCACGCGACGATGCCGCCGGTCACCGACCAGGCGCGCGAGAGGGATCGATGCATGAACATGGTGCGCCTCGCCTCAGACCGGCATCTGGTACGGTTTCCGGTAGGACCGCGACAGCAGCCGTTCGGCCGCCGGGTCGCCGATGATCGTCTCGGTGGCCGGATCCCACTTGATGGTCCGGCCGGTTTCGATCGCGATGACTCCCAGGTGCCCGACGCTCGCCGAGCGGTGGGCCACCTCGGCGGGCGCAAGGGTCAGGGCTCGGCTCCGGACCGAGTCGAGAAAGTTCTGCCAGTGATCGCGGCTCCGGTAGAGTCGGATTTCGTTGGGCCCGATCATCTCGTTGACCAGATGCGCCGGCTGGCTTTCGAGCTCGCCGCGGTCCACCCACACCCAGCCGTACTCGCCGATCCACTTGGTTCCGCTCTGGATTTCGGGGTACCCGCCGGCCAGGGTCATCGGCGTGCCGTCGGCATACCTGGTCTCCACCCGGTACTTCGTGGCGCCGTTGTAGATGCCCGTCGTGGGGAACTCCCCTGTGCCCTTCACCTCGACAGGCCCGGTCCGCTCGAGGCCCAGCGCCCAGTGTGCGATGTCGAGATGGTGCCCGACCCAGTCCATCAATTGGCCCCCGCCGTAGTCCATGTTCCAGCGCCAGTTCATGTGCACGCGCGCCTTGCAGTACGGGGCCGACGGCGCCGGGCCGAGCCAGGTGTCGTAGTCAAATCCAGAGGGCGGGGTTTCGATCTTCTCCTGCCCGAATGTCTTCGCGAAGTCGGTGAAGCCGGAGGGCAGGCCCACCTCGACGCGCTGAATCCTTCCTATCCGGCCGTTGCGGACCAGTTCGGCAGCGCGATGGAAGTTGTCTTCCGACCGCTGCCAGCTTCCCGTCTGCCAGACGCGGCCATACCGCTTCACCGCGTCGCAGAGCGCCCGCCCCTCGCGCAGGCTGTGGGTGAACGGCTTCTCGCCGTACACATCGAGGCCAGCGCGAACCGCCGCGATAGAGACGATCGCGTGCCAATGATCAGGAATCGCAATGGACACGGCGTTGAGGTCGCCGCGCGCGAACAGTTCGCGGTAGTCCTTGTAGGTCGCGCAGTCCTTGTTGCCGTAGTTCCCGTTGACAACCTCCTGCGCCTTCCGCAGCGGCACGTCGTCGAGGTCACAGACCGCCACCCACTGCACCTCGCTCTTGCCGAGGAACGAACGCATGTTAGACGGTCCCTGCATCCCAAAGCCGATGCCTGCCATGACGATGCGGTCGCTAGGCGCGACCGCGCCGCCGCGGCCGAGGGCCGAGGCCTTGACGATGCTGGGGAATGCCGCGGCGCCCGCGAGGGCGAGTGGGACCGTCTTGAGAAACTCACGCCTGCCGTATCGACGCTTCTTGGTCATCGCGCCCTCTCTCGAATCACTCTTTCAGATCCGTGCGCATTATAGGCCAGCAAATGGCGTCAGCCCCCATTCTGAAAGCGAAATGCGGTCTGACCCCATTATTCTTGCCAGACCCCATTGTTGCCCACGGCCTTTACAGCCGTTCGGCCGACGGCGTAGCATGCCGCTCATGCCCACTCGCCGCGACGTCCTGACCTCCACGACGCTCACGATGTTCGGGTCGCTGATGGCCGGCGCACTGCCGGCCGGGGCCCAGGCGCCCAGCGCTCAGCGCGCCACGTCGCCGCAGCCACCGCGCGGCAGCGTCAAGCCGCCGCGACTGAAGACCGGCGACACCGTCGGCCTCGTGATCCCGTCGAGTGCGCAATGGGACCCGGTCGCCGTCGACATCCTGCTGGAGTCGCTGACCGCGCTCGGCCTCACTGGCAAGCTCGGGAAGCACGTGTTCGATCGCCGGGGTTACTTCGGGGGACGAGACGAGGACCGGGCGGCCGATCTGAATGCGATGTTCGCCGACCCGTCGGTCAACGCCATCCACTGCATCCGCGGCGGATGGGGCGCGGCTCGCCTGCTGCCGCTGCTCGATTGGACGGCGATCGCGAAATCGCCCAAGATCCTCGTCGGCTACAGCGACATCACCGCGCTGCTGCTCGGGCTGTACGCGAAGACGGGGCTGGTCACCTTCCACGGCCCGCTCGGATCGTCGACGTGGAACGCGTTCAACCTCGATTGGATGAAGCGGGTGCTGTGGAATGGCGAGACCGCGACGTTTGCCAACCTCAAGGAGGCCAACGACACGCTGGTGCCGGTCAAGAACCGGACGCGCACGATCACGGGGGGCAAGGCCAGGGGCAAGCTGCTTGGCGGCAACCTGACCGTGTTCACGACGATTATCGGGTCGGGCTATCTTCCGGATTTTCGCGACTGCATCCTGTTCCTCGAGGACGTCGAGGAAGAACCCTACAGCCTCGATCGCATGTTCACCCAGCTCAAGCTGGCCGGCATCCTCGGCCAGGTCAAGGGCGTGATCTGGGGCACATGCGACAAGTGCACCCCGGGCGCGGGGTTCGGATCGCTGACGATTCCCGATCTGCTTGACGACCATATCAGGCCGCTCGGTGTCCCGGCGTACTCGGGCGCGATGATCGGCCACGTCGATCGCCAGTTTACGCTGCCACTCGGTGTCCAGGTGGAGCTCGACGCCGATGCCGGCACCATCACGATGCTCGAGAGCGCCGTGGCGTAGGATGGAGTGAGGCGTCGGCCGGGTCTGCCGGCCCTGAGCGTAGCCGAAGGGAAGACCCGGTCTCCAGCTCACCACGCACAGCACAAGAGACCCGGGGTTCCATCGGAAAGGGCGAACAGTCGCCATCAACTCAAATGGTCTCCGGCGTTAGCAAGCGGCAACACGCCCCAACGATTCGGGAGGACAGGAAGATGAGCAGCTCGCCAACGGACCGACTCAGTGGTGCGACCGCCAGCACCGACGGCATGACGCGCCGGTCGTTTCTTGCCATGACGGGAACCGCGTCGTTCGCCTTTGCCCTGTCCGGGCCCGTCCCCGCCTGCAAGGTCCGCCGGATCCCAATCGCCCTGCAGCTCTACTCGGTGCGCGGCGACTGCAAGCAGAACTTCGACGCGGCACTCGAGCAGGTGGCCGCAATGGGGTTCGAGGGCGTCGAGTTTGCCGGCTACTACGGCTACGCGAACAAGGCGGCCGATCTGAAGAAGCGGCTCGACGCGCTCAATCTCAAGGCGGCTGGCACGCACATCAGCCTGGACACGCTGCAGGGCGACGCGCTGAAGAGCACGATCGAATTCCATCAGGCCATCGGGTGCCGGTTCCTGATCGTGCCCGGAAACCCCGCCTTCACCGATCCCGAGAAGAGCAAGGCGCTCGCGGACACCTTCAACCAGCTCGCGACCACGCTCAAGCCGCTCGGCATGGCCTGCGGGTACCACAACCACACGGCCGAGTTCAAGAAAGACGGCGACAAGACGTTCTGGGATCTGTTCGCCGAGCGCACCAGCAAGGACGTGATCCTGCAGCAGGATTGCGGATGGACGATGGCCGCCGGGTTCGATCCCGCCGCCTACGTCCTGAAGTACCCCGGCCGCACACGAACGGCGCACATCAAGCCCACGGTTCGCAAGGAAGACACGGGCAAGAAAGCCATCCTCGGGCAAGACTCGGTGGACTGGCCCGCCGTGCTCGCCGCGTGTGCGTCGAAGGGCGGCACCGAGTGGTTCGTTCTGGAACAGGAAACCTACCCGGACGGCAAGTCGCCGATGGACTGCACGCGCGAGTCGCTGGCGGGGCTGAAGGCCCTGCTGAAGTAGGTCTGGTTCAACCGGAGGATTGACGATGAGACGCCTTCTGCCCGCGGCGCTGATACTGTTGTTGTGCGCTGGACTGATGGCCGCCATGGTTCTCTCACTGGCCGGCCTGTCCCCGCAATCCACCACATCCGCGCAGCGAGCCGCGAACACGCTGACGCCCGCCGAGAAGGCCGCGGGCTGGCGCATGCTCTTCGACGGCGAGACCACGGGAGGATGGCGAGGTTTCAAGAAGACCGAGATGCCGGCCGGCTGGACCGTCGAGGCCGGCGCCCTCACACGCTCCGCCCCCGCCGGCGACATTGTCACCGTGGACGAATTCGACAACTTCGAGCTCACGTTTGACTGGATGGTGGCTCCGGGCGGCAACAGCGGCGTGTTCGGCCGCGTCACGGAGGACTCGACCGCTGTGTGGCACAGCGCGGCCGAGTATCAGATCCTCGACAACCAGGGCCACGCCGACGGCAAGAAACCCGAGACGACGGCCGGGTCCGCGTACGCGCTGTACGCCCCGGTGAAGGATGTGACGAAGGCGCCCGGCGAGTGGAACCAGGGCAAGATCGTCATGAAGGGCACGCACGTCGAGCACTGGCTGAACGGGACGAAGCTGTTGTCGTTCGAACTGGGAAGCGCGGAGTGGATCGATCTGGTGGCGCAGAGCAAATTCGAGGCCTATCCCCAGTTCGGCATGGCGCCACGCGGCCGCATCGCGATCCAGGACCACGGCGACCAGGTGAGTTACAGAAACATCAAGATCAGAGCCCTGTAGCCGCCTTCGCCCTGAGCCCCTCGACATTGCTCGGGGTTTCCTGAGCGTAGTCGACACCGTACTCAAGGTGATCTTCGGTCGATCCGACATCGGCGGAGCTGTCGCGAATCCGGGTGATCGATGGCCGTCGCCGGCGCCGCCGGTCGGTTGCGCTTACGAGAACGGTCAGGTCGTGCTCACGCCCCTGGGAGGGCCCTGAAACGCGAATCCCCGGCGGACGCTGCTCTGTCCGGGCCGGACTCAGCGTGGGCGTCCCGTGTGCCTGGTCCTACGCCCAGTAGGCCTCCCCCGCCGGCCCGGCGATGACGACGTCCTTGAGAAAGGCGATCGCCTTCTTCAAGCCCTCGGTCCCCGACATCAGGCTGTCCTCGTGCTCGATGCTGAGCACGTGGTCGTACTTCACCAGGCGCAGCGCGCTCACCATCGCCTTCCACACGGGCGCCCCGTTGCCATAGCCCACCGTCCGGAAGATCCACGATCGCTCGGCCTCGCGTGTGTACGGCTTGGCGTCGAGGACCCCGTTGACGGAGATGTTCGCCGGGTCCAGCTTGCAGTCCTTCGCGTGGACGTGGAAGATGCCGTCCCCGATCGCGCGGATCGCCGCGACCGGATCCATCCCCTGCCAGAACAGGTGGGACGGGTCGAAGTTGCACCCGATCACGCCCGGCGCGAGGCTGCGCAGCCGGTCCATCGTTTCGGGATTGTAGACCGAGAAGTTCGGGTGCATCTCGATGGCCACCCGCACGCCCGCCTTCCGGCAGAGTGTCGAGGCCTGCTTCCAGTACGGCATCAGACGCTCGCGCCACTGCCACTCCAGCGCCGCGGAGAACTCCGGCGGCCACGGCGCCACGATCCAGCTGGGCGTGGTCGCGCGGGGGTCCGACCCCGGGCAGCCGCTGAACGTGACGACGGTCTCCACCCCGAGCTTCGATGCGAGCTCCACCGTCTGCTCGAACACGCGGTGATGCGCCTTCGCGGTCGCCGCCTGTGGATGCACCGGGTTGCCGTGGCAGCTGAGGGCGCTAATCACCAGGCCGCGACGGTCGACCGCCTCGCGAAACGCCTTGAGCCGCCGCTCGCTGGCGAGCAGTGCCGCCGGGTTCGCGTGGGCGTTTCCCGGATACGCCCCGGTTCCGATTTCAACGGCCTCGAGCCCGAGGTCCACGACGTAGTCGAGTGTTTCTTCAAAGGGCTTGTTGCCAAACAGGACCGCGAACACCCCGATCTTCATACGGCTCCCTTCACGCGCACCCACCGTCTGCTCCGCGACGACCGCTCGATCGCGTCGAGCACCCTCTGGTTCATCACTCCATCATGGAAGTTCGGCGACGGGACTCTCTTGTCGGCCACGGCCTCGAGCAGCTCGTACGCCATATGGGTAAACGTGTGCTCCCAGCCGATGATGTGCCCCGGCGGCCACCAGGCCGCCATGTGGGGATGCGTCTGCTCGGTGACCAGCACGGTGCGGAACCCTCGGAGCGCCGGCGGGTCCGACTCGACGTAGACCTCCAGTTCGTTGAGCCGCTCCAGGTCGAACGCGACGCTGCCCAGGCTGCCGTTGATTTCGAACCGGTTGTGGTTCTTGCGCCCAGGTGCGAGCCTGCTCGCCTCGATCGATCCAATCGCGCCGTTCGCGAATCGCACGGCCGCAACAGCCGCATCGTCCACGGTGACGCGCCCCCTCCGCCCCGGATTGTCTGGCAGCGGACGTGTCTTGATGAAGGTTTCCGTGATGCCGGACACCTCGGCGATCTCGCCCACCAGCATCCGCGCGAGATCGATCACGTGCGATGCGATGTCGCCGAGCGCGCCCGACCCGGCCGTGCGCCGGTCGAGTCGCCAGACCAGCGGGAACGCCGGGTCCGTGATCCAGTCCTGCAGGTAGACGCCGCGGAAGTGCCGGATCGCCCCGATGCGCCCGTCCTCGATGATCTGCCGGGCCAGCGCGACCGCCGGCACGCGGCGATAGTTGTGGCCGATCATGTGCGGCACGCCGGCCCGCTCGACCGCCGCCAGCATTCGCTCGGCCTCGGGCACGGCGTTCGAGAGCGGCTTCTCACAGAGCACCGCTTTGCCAGCGCGGGCGGCCGCGACGGCGATCTCGGCGTGGCTGTCGCCGGGCGTGCAGATATCGACGATGTGAATGTCGGGGCGGCGGACGACCTCGCGCCAGTCGGCAGAGGTCTCGGCCCAGCCGAAGGCGCGGGCGGCGGCGCGAACCTGCTTGGGCTCGAGGCCGCAGATCACCTTGAGACGCGGCGTGAGGCGGGGCGCGCAAAACGCGGATACCTGCCGCCAGGCGTTGCTGTGGGCTTTGCCCATGAACCCGGCGCCGATCAGTGCGATATTCACGTCGGACATGTGCGGCATTCTACACCTCCGCGGCCGGCGCGCGCCTCCGACGGGGCGGAGACGTATAATCAACGCGTCCTCCCGCGTCCGGGGACAGGCCGCACAGGCGCGGCCGGCGGGCCCGGACGTCCCGGCGGAGAGGTGCTCTACCAATGTTTGACCAGACATTCGAAATTGTCCTCATCGTCGTCCTGATCGTGGTGAACGGCATCTTCTCGCTGGCCGAGTTCGCCATGGCGTCGTCGCGCAAGGCCCGCCTGCAGAAACGCGTGGATGACGGCGACGTCCGCGCGACAACCGCGCTCGCGCTCTTCGAGCACCCGCTCGACTTCCTCTCGACCGTGCAGATCGGCATCACGCTGATTGGCGTACTGGCCGGCGCGATGGGCGGCGCGACGCTGGCGGGCGCGCTCGCGGCCCAGTTGGGGCGCGTCCCGATGCTGGCCGGGCACGCCTCGTCTATCGCGCTGGGCGTCGTCGTGCTGGCGATCACGTTCCTCACGCTGGTGGTCGGCGAGCTCGTTCCGAAGAAACTCGCGCTGCAGAACCCCGAGGCGATCATCTCGGCGATGGCGCGGCCGATGGGCGTGCTCACGCGGGTGTTCTCGCCGCTGGTGCGAGTGCTCAGTTCGTCGACCAGCGTGGTCCTGCGCCTCTTCGGCGTCACGCCCCGGCCGGACGTGCCGATCACCGAGGAGGAGCTCCAGGTGCTTCTGGACCAGGGGCGGCAGGCGGGCGTGTTCGAGGCCTCCGAGCAGGACATGGTCGAGGGCGTGTTCCGCCTCACTGACCGGCGCGTCTTCCAGATCATGAAGCCGCGAACCGAGATTGTGTGGCTCGACATCAACGAGCCGGACGAGGTCAACCGCGGGAAGATCGCCGACAGTCCCTACTCGCGCTTCCCGGTGTGCGCCGATGGCCTGGACAACGTGCTGGGCGTGGTCAAGGCGCGGGACTGGCTGCTCTCGAACCTCGCGCCCCTCAAAAGCTGCATGCTGCCCTCCCACTTCGTGCCCGAGACGGCGATGGCGTCGCGAGCCCTCGAGGTGTTCAGGACGCGCAAGCCCGAGCTGATGCTGGTGATCGACGAATTCGGCGGCGTGCAGGGCCTGCTGACGATCACCGACCTGCTCGCGGAAATTGTCGCGGGCATCGACACGAGCGAGCCGCAGGCCGTCCAGCGCCAGGACGGGTCGTGGCTGGTCGACGGCCTGCTGTCGATCGACGATTTCAAGGATCGGTTCGAGATCACGAGCGAAATGCCCGACGAGGACAACTACGAGTCGGTCGGCGGCTTCGTGATGATGAGTCTCGGCCGCATCCCGAAGGCCGCGGACCGCTTCGAATGGCACGGCATGCGCTTCGAAGTGATGGACATGGACGGCAAGCGCGTGGACAAGGTACTGGTCGCCAGCATCACGACGGGAGCCCCGTGATGACGGCGCGACGAACCATGTCGGCGATCGCCATGGCGGCCGCCTGGCACCAGACCCCGGGGCCGGACTGTGATATAAGCAAACGTCCCTGGAACCGGTTTCATAACCCGTTCTCGCGGCTGAGACAAGCCGCCGTCCCCAGGTTATGAAACCGTCTCCAGTGAGACACGTCGGCGATTCGGCCGGCGACCAACTGGAGCACAAACTGATGACAACCATGACTCATATGCGTGCGGCGCGCGGCGCGGCCCTGGCAGTACTGGCCGCTGCCGGCACGCTGTCGGTGGTGCTGACGGCCCAGGATCGGCTCAAAACGATGCCGGGCTTCGAGCAGTATCAGCGGATGAACAAGGAGATGCAGGGCGCGGTCAAGTCGGGCGCCCTGGCCATCTCCTGGAAGGACGGCGGCAAGGCGTTCGAGTACCCGCGGGACGGCAAGGTGTTTCGCTTCGACGTCACGACGAAACAGACGACGGAAGTCGGGCCCGTGCCCGCACCGCCAGAAGGCGCCGGCGGACGAGGCGGACGCGGCCTGGGCGGCGGAACAGCGCGCGGGCGGCAGGTCGCATCCGCCGACTCGCCAGACAAGGCGCTGAAGGCCTTCTACAAGGACCGCAATCTGTATGTGAGCGGCGCCGATGGTGCCAGCCCGTCGCCCGTCACCACCGACGGCAGCGAGAAGGACCGCGTCAAGTACGGCTCGGCCAGCTGGGTGTACGGCGAGGAGCTGGGCCAGACGACGGCGATGTGGTGGTCGCCCGACAGCAGGAAGCTGGCGTACTACCGATTCGACGAGAAGATGGTGCCCGATTACTTCCTCCAGATGGAACAGACGAAGCTGTACACGACGGTCGACACCGAGGCGTACCCGAAGTCCGGCGAGCCCAACCCGGTTGTGGATCTGTTTGTCTACGACATCGCCAGCAAGGCCACCACGAAAGTCGATGTGCGCGGCGGCAAGCCGTTCGACAACGACGTCGTCGGCCACTACGTCTACCGCATCTCATGGTCGCCAGACGGGAAGGAACTGCTGTTTACGCGCGCGAACCGCCGGCAGAACATCATCGAGCTTGCCGCAGCCAATCCTGCCTCCGGCACGTGCCGGGTGATCCTCCGCGAGGAGTGGCCCACCGGGTGGATCCAGGAGAACCCGACGCAGGTGTTCTTGAAGGACGGCCGGCGGTTTGTCTGGGCATCCGAGCGCAACGGCTGGCAGAACTATTACCTGTACGACTTGTCGGGCACGCTCATCACGCCGCTCACGCGCTACGACAAGTTCGAAGCGGGCAGCCTCGTCAAGATCGACGAAGAGGCGAAGGTGCTGTTCGTGATGGCGCGCGACGGCGACAACCACCTCAAGCAGCAACTGCACCGCGTGAGCCTGGATGGCAAGACCGACGTGCGGCTGACCGACCCGGCGTTCCATCACACCGTCGGCGGCTGCATGGCTTCGGGACGTGGAGGCGGGCCGCCGGCTGGCGGCCCCGGCGGGCCGGCCTCGTCGTGCGGCATCTCACCCGACAACAAGTTCGTCGTCGATGTGTACCAGACGCACGACGCCCCGCCCGCGACCCGCGTCGTTGACGCGGCCGCGGGCAAGGTCGTGGCTGATCTCGCGAAGAGCGACCTCACGAAGTTCAATGAGCTCGGGTTGAAGAAAGCGGAGATGTTCACCTACACAGCGGCCGACGGCAAGACGCTGCTGCGTGGCCTCATCAGCTTCCCGTCGAACTTCGATCCGGCAAAGAAGTACCCGTCGATCTTTTCGGTGTATGGCGGTCCCGCCTCTGCGGCGACGCGCGAGACCTTCGTGCAGGCCAGCTCGATGACGGAGTAC
>Ga0315297_10000511_pt1 | contig 22719 bp, 35 predicted proteins | sample YL17G15_0_MG_FD_203628 | JGI IMG/M metagenome (GOLD analysis project Ga0315297, IMG submission 203628) | Sediment microbial communities from Yellowstone Lake, YNP, Wyoming, USA - YL17G15_0 | ecosystem: Environmental > Aquatic > Freshwater > Lake > Sediment | place: USA: Wyoming | collected... | reverse complement strand
TTTCTTTTCTCCTGCCAACCCCGTATATGTAATCTATTTTTTTAACTCTTGCCATTATTTTGTAAATTCTTTCTCGTAAGGATTTTTATCCCCGGCCACCACTTTTAATCTTAACATTCTGGGATCTCTTAATCGGTTAATCGGAAGCATTCCGGCAACAGCGTGTTCAATAATGCGCTCAGGATGTTGTTCCATCATCATACTGTATTTTTTGGATTTGAATCCTCCCGGGTATCCCGAGTGGGTAATATAAACCTTTTGGGAAGCTTTTCTGCCTGTTACCATAATTTTTTCGGCATTAATTACAACCACATAATCTCCCATATCCATATGATTACTGAAGGTGGCTTTGCCCTTGCCCATGAGTAGTCCCGCAATTTTGGTAGAAAGTCTGCCCAATATTTGGTCATTAGCATCAATCAAATGCCATTCTCTCTTTACATCTTTTGGTGTGGGTGAAAATGTCTTCATTATTTCTTAGATTTTACTTCCTTTTTGACTGCCTTTTTGGGTTTTTCTTCAACTTTTTTGCCTTTGACCTTATCGTCTTTCTTTTCTTCCTTTTTTTTGGCCTCATATTCCACTTTTTCGGTCCATTCCATCCTGACCATTTGGGCATTGTCTCCAATTCTCCTGGGAAGTGAAATTATTCTGGTAAATCCGGATGTTTTAGCCGAGAAGGCTTTTACAACTTTCTGAAATAAAACATCAGCCGCCTGTCTTTTATTATCCAAGTTGCCCATTACCTTTCTCCTTGCAGCGATTGTGCCGGCTTTGGCTAACGTAACCATCTTTTCCACACTACCCTGAACCGCCTTGGCTTTTGCGCGGGTAGTTACTATTTTTCCGTTGGTAATCAGGCTTTGGGCTAAAGAAGCAAACAGGGCCTCTCTGGCCGGTCGACTACGGGAAAGTTTTCTGCCAAACACTCTCTTATTCATATTTTTACTTGATGGCGAGGAACTCGACTCCCTTTGTTCCGAGCGCAGCAGCTATAATCTTGAGGGACTTTTCTCCCAAATTTCTAACCTTGACTAAATCTTCTTTCTTGGCATATGCGAGCTGTTCAACCGATTCAAAACCGGCTTTGATTAGGGCATTTGCAACCCTTGTTGGAAGACCAATTTCTTCCACCGAAAGCTTTCCGATGAGCCCGAGTTCATCTTTAGGGGCTTCCACGGGTTTTTCAACTTTCTTGGGGTTAAGAACCTGTCCAAAATATGACATTAAAATCTTTGCGGATTCTGTCAAGGCATCTTTGGCGTCAATGGTTCCGTCTGTCCAGATTTCCAAAAGCAATTTATCGTAATTGGTAAGCCGACCTACACGGGTTTCTTCAATTTTGTAACTAACTCTTTTTACCGGAGAGAAAGAAGCGTCAACCGGAATGAGCCCGATTGTTTCTCCGGGACGCTCTTCCGCCGGAGAATAACCTACTCCGCTTTCGATAACGATATCTGCCGAAAGCTTTGAACCTTTATTTAAGGTTCCCAAAATTAAGTCGGTATTTATTACTTTTACTCCTCCACCGACTTTAATATCAGCTGCCGTAAATTCTCCCGGCTTTGTCACCTCCAAAGTAGCCTTAACGGGTTTTTCGACCTTTCCGGAAAACCTGACTTTTTTGAGGTTAAGAACAAACTCAACAATGTCTTCTCTCATACCGACAAGAGATGAAAATTGGTGCTTAACACCAACAATCTTAACTGAAGTGACAGCAACTCCCGAAAGAGAGGACAAAAGAACGCGTCTTATGGAGTTTCCGATCGTAAGTCCGTACCCTTGTTCTAAGGGGGAAATAACAAATCTGCCGTAACCGGCTTCCTTCTTTTCTTCTTTGATCTCAAACATTGGTTCGTTCATTTTTCTTTCAAAATACAGTCTTAACTTTAAGACTAGGGTGTATTATAACCTACCGCAAAGCTGTTTTCAACAGAGAGAACTACCCCAACTTATCTGGAGTAAAATTCTACAATATCCTGTTCACTTATAGGCTCGGATATGTCTTCTCTTATAGGATTTTTTGAAATCTTACCAACCAAAGCTTTCTTTTCCAACCAACCGGGAAGCTTGGTGTCTTTATTTTCTATCGCTTTTTTAATTTCAGGTATTGCGAAAGCTGTGGAATCAATCGAAACCGTATCTCCGACATTCAATTCATAGGAGGGAATATTAACCTTTTTACCGTTAACCATGGCATGTCCGTGAGAAACCAACTGTCTGGCTGCGGGCCTGCTGGGAGCAAAACCGAGCCTAAAAATTACATTATCCAGACGTTTTTCAAGGTTTATAAGTATGGCTACTCCGGTATTACCTTTAATCCTAAAGGCTTCTTCAACATATCTCCTGAACTGCTTTTCCAAAATACCATATAACCTTTTGACTTTTTGCTTCTCCCGAAGCTGTTTGCCATATTGAGAAGAACCTCTTACCCCTTTTGGTCCATGAACTCCGGGCGGAACATTAAGCCTGGTTAACTTTGCTCCAGCACCAAAAAGGTCAAAGCTTTCGCGTCTACTTAATCTATCTTTGGGTCCTACGTATTTTGCCATTTTTTAGGTTTATACTCTCCTTTTCTTTTTAGGTCTCGGTCCGTTGTGCGGAACGGGTGTAATATCAGCAATTAAAGAAATCTTTACTCCGGCTGCTCTGATTGCACGGAGGGCGGCGTCCCTGCCCGCTCCCGGACCCTTAACGTAAACTTCAACTTCGGTTACCCCAAAATCATTTTTAGCCTTATTTAACACTGTTTCCACCGCAGTTGTAGCAGCATAAGGGGTTGCGCGTCTCGTTCCTTTAAATCCGGATGCCCCGGATGAACTCCAGCACAAAGTTTCGCCTCCTGCATTTGTAATAGTCACAAGAGTGTTATTGAAAGATGCCGAAATGTAGATCTTGCCAAGTCCTACGTCTTTTTTTATATTTTTACTTTTGATAGCCATATTATTTCTTTGCCTCCTCGGCTTTTCCTGTATTTAATTTGGAAAGCATTTCTTTCTTAAATGCCCCAACTGTTTTTCTCTTTCCGCGCTTTGTACGGGCATTTGTTCTTGTTCTTTGTCCTCTGACAGGAAGGCCTTTTGTGTGACGCGATCCGCGGTAAGATCCTATTACCTGGAGTCTTTGGATATTTCCCCTCACTGCCCTAACCAAGTCTCCTTCAATTTGATATTTTTCAAGTTCAGCCGAGATTTTGCTTACTTCATCACTTGTTAGATCTGAAATCCTCTTTTTTGCATCAATTCCGGCACTCTTCATGATTTTTTTAGACAACGGCCAGCCTAAACCTTTTATTTTGGTTAAGGCGAAGTCTACTTTCCAGCTGTCTTGTAGGTCGATTCCTGCGATTCTTGCCATAATTAGCCTTGACGTTGTTTGTGCCTGGGGTTTTTACAAATAACGTATAAAACGCCCTTGCGCTTAACTATCTTGCAGTCTTTACATCTTGCGCTTATTGAACTTTGTACCTTCATAATTAATTTAAAATTTATATACTATCCTTCCTCTGGCCTCGTCATAAGGCGTCATTTCAACTTTGACTCTGTCTCCCGGAAAAATTCTGACATAATTTCTCCTCATTCTGCCGGTTAATGTCGCCAAAATAAGCCTCCCGTCCGTGAGTTCCACTCTGAACATTGTGTTGGGAAGGGCGGCAGACACGGATCCCTCGACTATAACTACATTCTTGGTTTTCATCTCGTTAACACAATCGGACCTTTATCTGTTACTGCAACAGTATCCTCGAAAAGTCCTGATATTTTACCATCACGCGTAACGATTGTCCACCCATCCTCTAAAACCTCCACTTTATCGCTCCCTTTCGCATACATCACCTCAATTGCCAAAACCATACCGCGTTTTATCTCAAGACTTTCCTGCCGAGTTCCAAGCACAAAACAGGGGATTTGGGGCTCTTCGTGAAGCTCCCTGCCAACCCCATGTCCAACCAGGGCTTTTATTGTAGTGTAGCCCGCACTTTCAATAGTGTCCTCAATGGCTTTGGAAATATCATAAATATAATTGCCCTCTTTAGCCTCTTTCAGGGCCTTTTCAAGCGCCTCGCGGCCGGTATTCAGGAATTTCCGGTCTTCGGGACTCAAATCCACCCCAATTGAGATGGAAGTGTCCGTATGAAATCCTTTGAACAAAACTCCGACATCAATACTGACAAGGTCACTTTTTTTGAAAATAACGCTTGAAGCGGGAATTCCGTGAACCAAACCGGCATTTACGTTTACACAGGTTGCCCAATGGTAACCGGAAACTTTTTTGAAAGAGGCCTCCGCACCCTCTTCTTTGATCAATTTGACAGCCAAATCTTCAATTTCTGAGGCTTTTACCCCGGCTTTGACAGCTTCAGCGAGGACTTTCTTTACTCGAGCAAGTTTTTTACCCCCCTCAGCCATGATTTGAATCTCGGAGTCGTCCTTAAGAGGAATCATCTATTTATCCTTTCCTCTACCAGCTTAACCAGATCGTCGGCAATTACTTTGACCGGACGCTCCCCGTCAACCTCAATAACCTCCGACTCATCCTTAAGTCGCGTAATTAAAGGCTCCGTTTGCTCCTTAAAAAGTTCAAGCCTTTTTTTAATTGCATCAGGTTTGTCATCATCCCTCTGGATTAGTTTACTTGTATCGATATCGGTAGGAGGAGGCTCGGTAACAAGATTATATATCTTGCCGGAAGCGGGATCCTGCCTTCGGGCTGTTAAACGTCTCAATGTTTCTTCTTCGCTTATTTGTAAAACTATCGTTAGATCCAAACTCACTTCTTTATCCTTTAACCAGTTCTTAAAAAATTCATATTGAGAAAGAGTTCTGGGAAACCCGTCAAAAAGTATATTGTCATAGAGGTTCTGATTATCCAAATATGCGGCCAAATAAGAAGTAAACTCCTTGTCGGGAACAAGTTTGCCTTCACTCAGTAATTTTTTAAGCTCCGGATGGGTCTCGGCCATTTTCCGCAAATACGCACCGGATTCAAAGTAATATAGATTAAACTTTTCGACTAAAATTCTTGCCTGAGTTCCTTTTCCCGAACCCTGAGGACCGATTATGAGAATATTCATTTGGTAAATCCTTCATACCTTTCCATAACCAACTCCCCCTCCATTTCACGGATAAGTTGGAGTGCAACAGATACAAGGATTAAAACACTGGTTCCTCCGATAGCAAGGTTTGTGGATCCAATTGATTTTTGGAAAAGTGAAGGAAGAACGGCAATAAGTCCCAGGAAAACTCCGCCAACAACCGTCAGGCGGGAAAGAACGTGCCCCAAATATTTTTCGGTTTCCTTGCCGGGTCTTATTCCCGGAACAAAACCTCCGCCTTTTTGCAAATCTTCGGCAACTTTTTCCGGATTAAATACAACTGCGGTGTAAAAATAAGTAAATCCAAAAACCAAAAAGAAATAAACAATGTTATAAACGGCCGACTGAGGATTAAAGGCAGTGCTAATCATCTTGGCAAAATTGGCCACGCCGGCATTTGGAACACTTCCCAAAAATTGTCCAAGCATGGACGGCAAAAGAACCAAAGATACGGCAAAAATGATAGGAATAACTCCCGCCTGATTTAACCTGAGGGGCAAGTAAGAGGAAGCCCCAAGTCCGCTTTCGGTGCGCCTTTTTGCATAATGTATCGGGATTTGACGGGCTGCTTCGCTCATAAAAATTACCAAGCCGACTATGACTATGGAAATTCCCAAAAACAAAATTATCTTAAAAATATCCTGAGACTGGAAAATACTGGCGGATTGACCCAATGTAACCGGAAGCCGCGCCACTATTCCGGTAAAAATCAGGAGAGACACTCCATCCTTAAAACCGTATTCACTGATAAGCTCTCCCAGCCAAACGGCAAAAACCGTTCCCGCAGTCATTGTGATAACGAGTGCCAAAAGTTGCAATGGATCAAGACTTGTTATAACTTTTTGTCCCTTAAGAAGTGCATACATTCCGAAAGCCTGAAGGGCAGCCAGAGGAATTGTTAAAAGCCGGGTATATTGATTAATTTTTTCCTGTCCGTACTCGCCTTCTTTTCGTAGTTCTTCAATCGCAGGAACCACATACCCCAAAAGCTGCAAAATAATCGAGGCGTTGATATAAGGATTTAAACCCAAAGCAAGGATGGAAAAGTTGGCCAGAGTTCCTCCGGAAAATATATCAAGAAGTGAGAGAAGCGGGCTACCGGCAAAAAGAGCCGCTAACGTGGTTCTGTCAATTCCGGAGGCCGGAATGTGCCCCGCAAGTCTGAAAACAATTAAGATAGCAGCCGTGATCAGAAGTTTCTTCCTGATCGAAGGAGTTTTGACTACTTTTGAAAAAAAATTTAATACGGACTTGAACATAATATTGGTCAATTATATCTCAAAAGTGATCCTAAAGACATATGCTGAAGTTTCTGAAAAATTATTTTGAAGCTTTAACTTCTTTCTTGGGGACTTTGATAACAGACTTCTTGGAGATGGAGACGGAAAACTTAAATTTCTTTTCGTTCTTACCAATTCCGATTATTTTGACTCCGTGAAGTTTGGCGAGTCTTGCTTTCAAAATTCCGTGTTTGACCAAAAGTTCAATCGTGATTACGCTTCCTACCGGCAAGGCTTCCAGCCGCCCGTATTTTATGGCAATCGGTTTAACGTTGACATGGAATTTGCCTTTTCCTCTCATCAAAGGCAATCTCTTCAAAAGAGACTTTTTCATCTTCATTCCTTCAAAAAGAACGTTGACTTTGCCACGGCTTTTTTGACCTTTTTGTCCACGACCGGAAGTGTGGCTTCCTTTGCCGCTTCCCATACCCCGTCCCAGTCTTTTTTTTGGTCTTATTGTAACTTTAGGTAATCTGGTCATGTTATTGTTTTCTCCTCGCCTCGACTATTCCCGAGATGGTTTCCAGAGCTTTAAGTGTTGCATAAACATTGGAGATTTTATTTTTGGTTCCCAATATCTTTCCAACCGCGTCACGAATTCCTGCGGCTTCGAGTACAACTCTCATGGGTCCTCCTGCAATAATTCCGGATCCCGGAGGGGCCGGCTTTAACATTACTTTAGCAGCTGAAAATTTTTCAAAAACGGAGTAGGGGACAGTTGTGCCGGCAAGAGGAACCACAATCATTTTTCTTTTGGCTGCCTCAATCGATTTTCTGATTGCATTTCGCACGTCCGTTGCTTTGGCAATGCCTACTCCGACTTTGCCCTTCCTATCTCCCACAACAACAAGTGCGGAAAATCGTATTTGGTTTCCGCCTTTGGTCTTTTTACTGATTCTGTTGATTTGAACCACTGTTTCCTCAAACTCTTTTGGCGGACCTTCATAACTTGTATTTCTGTTTCTGCTAAATCCCATTTTTATATTTGGTTTTAAAAAACCAATCCTCCTTTTCTGGCTCCATCTGCAAGAGCTTTAACTCTGCCGTGGTACATAAATCCGTTTCTGTCAAAAACTACGGTTTTGATCTTTTTAGCGAGTGCTTTTTTGGCAATTTCTTCTCCGACTGTTGCCGCCATTTGGGTTTTTGTCATCTTCTCTTTTTTGATTTTGATATCCGAACAGGTTAATAAAGTCACGCCCTTTTCGTCATTAATAACTTGCCCGTAAATGTGTGTGTTGGAACGGAAAACCGAAAGCCTGGGTCGCGCCTCTGTTCCTGTGATTTTGGCTCTTACTCTCCTTTTTCTTTGACTATACCTTTTTGCTTTGATTTCTTTGCTTCTCATGTTTTTTAAATTAGGCTACCGGACCGGCTTTCGCGGCGGCTGCTTTACCTGCTTTTCTTCTTATAACTTCGTCTACATATTTTATTCCTTTGCCTTTATACGGCTCGGGGGGTCTTACTCCACGGATATCTGCTGCAACTTGCCCAACTACTTCTCTATTTATTCCTTCAACAGTAACGAATGTCTTTTCAACTTTAAACGTAATTCCTTCCGGAGCTTCCAATTTAACCGGATGATTATATCCCACGGTTAAGGATATTGTCTTACCCATAACTTCCGCCTTAAAACCCGTTCCTACGAGTTCGAGTTTCTTTGTCCATCCTTCGGATACTCCTTTAACGTCATTATTGATCAAGGCGCGGGTTGTGCCAAAAAGTGACATTATATATTTTCCGCTTCCCTTGGCGCTAACTTGAACTTTTCCATCAGCAACTTCCACTTTAATCTCCGGAGGAAAGTGTTTTTCCAAAGTGCCTTTGGGACCGGCTACTTTCACCGTATGTCCGTTGACTTCTACGGTGACGCCTGCTGGAATAATTACCGGTTGTTTACCTATTTTACTCATATAATTATGACCAAATTTCTGCAATAACCTCCCCGCCGATTCTTGCCTTAACGGCTGCCAGCGAAGAAATTATTCCTTTTGGTGTCGTAATAATATAAACAGACGGACCTCTTTTCTTTTCTATTTCGTCCGCTCCCATATAAATTCTAAGACCGGGTTTGGAAATTAGTCTCAGATTCATTATGACCGGCTTTTTATTCTTGAAAGCTAAGGAAATATTTAAAATATCTTTTTCTTTCTTAACCGAATCCAAAAATCCGAGTTTTTTAAGAGCTTCGGCAACAGCAATAATCTGTTTTTCGGCTTTATATTCTAAAGTTTTATTTTTAGCCATAGCCGTATTTTTTATCCTTATCAAAAAGTCACCTACCGAATAATTTGAAAATGTGTTTGTCATGTAATTACCAAGACGCCTTTCTAATCCCGGGGATTTCACCCTTAAGGGCATATTCCCTAAAACAAAGTCTGCAAAGACCAAACCTGCGCAGGTATCCACGCGATCTTCCACAGATTTTGCATCTGTTGTGATATCTGACTTTAAATTTTAGCTTTTTTGTTTCTCTTACCTCTTTGGCTGTTGTACTCATTTTTTGATTTCCTCCTTAACAAACGGGCATCCCATCAGTTCCAAAAGTCTTTTTGACTGGTCAACATCCTTGGCGGAAGTAACAATTGTTATTTCGAGTCCGTGTGAACTTGCGGCCTTACCTGGATCTATCTCCGGAAAAACCGTATGTTCCTCAAATCCTAAAGTATAGTTGCCCATTTTATCAAAAGATTTAGTAGATATACCTCTAAAGTCCCTAAGCCTGGGAAGGGCTATCGAAAAAAGTCTGTCCAAAAATGAATACATACGCTCCCCCCGCAAAGTAACACTAAGTCCCACCGGCATTCCGGCCCTAAGATTAAAGCTTGCAATTGAAACCTTGGCATTTCGGATTGAAGGAGCTTGCCCTGTAATCGCCGCCAAATCGCGTTTTAGATTATCCATTTGCTGTTGATTTTTGGCAACAGCTCCGACACCCATGTTAATCACAACCTTGGCAACCTTCGGAACTGCATGGTTGTTTTTAATATCAAACTCTTTTGCAAGAGTCCCCTTTATTTCTTTTTCAAATTTTTCCTGTAATCTGGTAATCATTTCGCGTCAATTTCCTTTCTGCATTTTTTACAAATCCTGACTTTTTCTTCCCCGGCGAACTTAAAACCAACTCTCGTTAACTTTTTGCATTTGGGACAAATCAAAGCAATCTTTCCAAAACCCATAGGACGCGGAATTGGATAAATTCCACCTTTAACATCGCCGAAACCCTTGACGTGTTTTTTATAAATATTCACTTCAGGAATTATGGCTTTGGCTTCATCAAGAAGGATTTTTTCAATTTTACCTTCTCTTCCCTTGTCTTTTCCTGCTGTTATTTTGACTGTGTCCCCTGTTTTAAATTTAATCATAGATTTTTCGGTATGAACCGTTAGACAACTTCCCTAGCCAACGAGGCGATCTTGTTGTAACCGGCTTCTTTAATTTCGCGTGCTATGGGACCCAATATCCTGGTACCTCTGGGAAGTCCCTGTTTATCAATAACCACACCCGCGTTGTCATCAAACCTGACATAGCTTCCGTCTTTTCTTCCAACCTCTTTACGGGTTCTGACAATTAATACTCTTACTTTTTCGTGATCGACCACAATTCCGGCCGGATCTGCCCCTTTTACAACCCCCAGGACTACATCCCCAAGGGTGGCAAATCTGCCGACGCGTCCCGGAACTCCGATTATCATTATTCTTTTGGCTCCGCTATTATCTGCCGGTACCATCATTGTTCTTAGTTGTAACATATTACTTAACCTTACCTTTCTCTTTTATAACTTCAGAAATTTTCCACTTTTTTGTTTTTGAATAAGGACGACTGTCGGCAAATTTAACATTATCCCCAACCTTTACTCCGATTTCGTCATGAACCTGATATTTAGTACTTCTTTTCAATCTCTTTTTGTAAAGAGGGTGAATTGTCATTCTCTCCACGGAAACCGTAGCCGTTTTGGCTGTTTTTGTTGCGATTACGTGTCCTGTAAATATTTTCATTTTATTATTTAGATTTAACTTCCTCGACAGGCTTCATCTTCTCTAAAATCTCTTTTTCACGAACCAAGGTTAGTATTTTAGCAACTTCCGCCCTTAGATTCCTGTGCGTCTTAAGATTTTTCTCTTTCCCACCCAAAATCTGCATTTTCTTTTTGATAGATTCCGTCCTTTTAGCGGATGCCAACTTGATCAGCTCTGCAATTGTTTTTCCTTTTAAATCTATGTAATCTTTTCTTTTCATTTTTATAATTACTCTTCTTCCCTGCTTACTACTTTTATATCAATCGGCAACTTTGCCGAAGCTTTTCTAAAGGCTTCGCGAACGATTGCTGAATCTGCTCCTGCAACTTCAAAAAGAATCATTCCCGGGCGAACAACAGCTACATAAGTGGAAATGTCTCCCTTTCCTCCACCCATTCTTTTTCCTGCGGGACGTGAGGTAATGGGTTTATCCGGAAAAACTCTTACCCAAACTCTTCCGCCTTTTTTAAGACCGTGAGTGATGGTTCTCCTTGCAGACTCAATCTGGGCGGAAGTAACCCAAGCTACTTCCTGGGCTTTCATGGCAAAATCCCCAAAAGAAATGACGCTTCCGCGGGTTGCAACTCCGTGCCGTCTGCCTCTAAATTCTTTAATAAATTTTCTTCTTTTTGGTTGTAACATTTTTTTTAAATTAGGCTTCAGCCTTTTTATGTATCCAGACTTTAACTCCGACATAACCTCTTTGCAGAAGCGCCGGAACTTGAGCGTAATCAATAATTTCTCTCAGGGTCTGCGCCGGAACCGAACCTTGATGGAACTTTTCAATCCTACTTATTTCCGCTCCGTTAATACGACCCCCGATAACTACTTTTACTCCGAGTGCTCCCGAAGCCATCACTCTTTCCATCGCTTTTTGAGTGGCCCTCCTATGGGGGATTCTTCTTTCCATCTCCCCCGCAATTCTTTCTGCAACTAAATATGCCGAAAGTTCGGGATTTTTCACCTCATTAATTCTGATGTCAATTTTTAGATCCTTAACCACTTTACCCCTAACCTCACTCATGATTTCTAAAATATATTTCTTAACATCTTCTATTCCGGTTCCCCCACGGCCTATTACAACTCCGGGCCGGCTTACCGTAATAATTACCGTCATACTTTTTGGAAGCCTTTCAATTTCGACTCCCGTAATACCTGCAAGTTTAAGTTTTTTGGTTAAACCTTTTCTGATTCTAATGTCTTCAATCAGAAAATTGGCAAAACTTCCCTGGTCGCCAAACCACCTTGATTTCCAAGGAAGGAAAAAGCCTGTTCTTATACCGGTAGGATTAACTTTTTGTCCCATTTTTTCCTTTCTTTTCCACTTTTTTTGCAACTACTTTTTTACTTTCAGTTTTATCTTCTTCCTTCTTGACGGTTGTTAATACAACGCGAATGTGAGCCATTCTTCTTTTAAAAGGATGCCACATACCCCGGCTTGCAGCTCTTCCTCTTTTAAGACGTGGTCCTTCCCCAATCTGAATTTCTTTAAAAACCAAATCTGTATCACTTACTCCTGCATTTTTTGCGGAGGCAATTGCACTTCTTATAACTTTTGATATTTCAATACCTGCTCTTTTCTGAACAAAAGGCAGTTTTTCGACAGCTTCTGCCGGTTTCATTTTCTTGATTACCCCGACAACGAGCCTTATTTTTCTTGGGCTCATCAAAAGGTATTTTTGTGTTGCTTTAAATTCCTTTTCCATTTTAGGTTTTTTCTAGGGTTCTTTTTACAATTTCTCCATGTCCTCTGAATGTTCTCGTTGGTGAAAATTCACCTAAGGAATGACCCACCATGTCTTCTGTAATAAAAACGTCGATGAATACGTGTCCGTTATGAACCTGGAAATATTTGCCGACAAAATCCGGCGAAATCTGACACCTTCTTGACCACGTTTTAATCGGACTTTCCTTAAGCCCCATTCCTTTTTCGATTTTTTTAACTAGTATTGGGTCGATATACGGACCTTTTTTAGAACTTCTGCTCATATGATTAACCTAAAATTGCCTTACCTCCTCTTGCCTGAATTATCAAACGGTTGGAATATTTCTTTTTATTTCGGGTTTTACCTACCGCACGACGCCCGTAAACCGTCTTCGGATATTTCATTCCAACTCCGCTTCTTCCTTCTCCGCCTCCGTGAGGATGAGAATGCGGATTCATTGCAACTCCCCTAACGCTCGGTCGGGTGCCCATGTGTCTGACGCGTCCGGCTTTATGTATAACTTCATTCTTGGCTTCAACGTTTCCAACCTGCCCTATCTCGGCAAGACATTCCGGATCAAACCTTCTGATTTCTCCCGAGGGAAGTTTAACCAAAACCCAAGCGTCTTCTTTACCGAAAACTGTAGCGGTACTTCCCGCTCCTTTGACCATTTGTCCACCTTTACCTTTAGTTATTTCAATATTATGAATCGCAGTCCCCACAGGAATGGCTTTAAGTGGAAGCGCATTCCCCGCTTCAACCGGAGCTACCTCCGAGGCTATTACTTTAGCTCCGACTTTAAGTCCGTCCGGACAAACTATATAGCGCCTTTCGCCGTCCTCGTATAATATCAAAGCCAGCTCGGCATTTCTATTGGGATCATATTCGATTGCGAGAACTTTGCCCCAAACGTCTTTTTTACTTCTTTTAGTATCAACCAGGCGCAAATATCTTTTCTCACGCCCACCTTGATGCCTGACGGTAACTCTGCCGCGGACTCTTCCGGACTTCTTTGGAAGTATGGTTTTAAGTTTCTTCATTTTTTCTTGCCCTCCTCAAAAATATCCATTTTATCTCCTTCTTTAAGGGTTACTATTGCCTTTTTACTGGCTTTTACCGAAAAATTCTTCCCTTTGGCGTTTCTGCCTTTTTCTCCGCCGGTTTTAATTGTTCTTACTCTAGTAACAGTAACACCAAAGATTTTGGCGATTTCTGTTGCTATCCTTTTTTTATCCATTCGAGGTTCCACTTTAAACGTAAAGTTACCGAATTTGGCTGCTTTTAGGCTTTTTTCTGTAAAAATTGGTTTGATCATTTCTTTATTGTTCCTTTTTCACTTTTTATTTGTACTTTTACCTTTTGCGCATCAGATGATGCAGTCTTTTTGATTTTTGAATCTTTTTTATCGAATATTTCCGCATCAAGAACTATCATTCCGCCGTTAAAAATGTCATATGCGTTTACATTCTTCCAAAAGATTGCATTTACCAATTTGAGATTTCTGAAATATTTAACAGCTTCTTTTGCCCCTTCGGAAAGAATAAAAGTAAACCTTTTGGCTCCTGTCGCCTTTGTCAAAACCTTGGCAAGTTCAGAAATAGATTTGGTTTTTTCAATTTTAGATATTCCTGAAACCGAAATCAGCTCATTTTCTTTTACTTTAAGGGCGTACGCAATAAGTCTGGCTCGGGCTTTCATTTTGCCTGAGAGGGTTAAAATTCTCCTTACCGGTCTTGGTCCGAGTGCAACTCCTCCGCCGACAAAGACGTTGGCACGACGGCTTCCGTGACGGGCTCCGCCCGTTCCTTTTTGCTTATAAATCTTTTTTGTTGTCCTATTGACCTCGGATCTGGTTTTGGTTTTTCTTAAGCCCACATGCCTTCTTTCCTGAAAAACATGTACTGCTTGGGCCAAAAGTGCCATGTTAACCTTTTGGTCAAAGTCTTTCGGCAAGGCTGTCTCGTCTGTTTTTGTTCCTTTAGCTGTAAATGTTAGTACTTTTGTCATGTTATTGTTCTTTGACTGCTTCCACTTTTGGGGCTTCGGGTTTTGGCGTTTCGGCAGGTTTTTCACCTTCCACCGCAGCTTCTCCGGCCGGGGCTTCGCCTTCAACTATTTGTGCCACAACCTCGTGTTCAAGCTCTTTAAGGCTTCCTGATTTAATTTTCCTAACTGAAACCAAAGAACCGGGATTACCCGGAACTTGACCTGAAATTTCAATCTCTCCACTCTCTGCGTTAACTGAAATTATATGCAAATTTTTAACTGTTACTTGTTCTCCCCCCATTCTTCCCGCCATTTTCTTGCCACGATAAACTCGTCCGGGAGTTGTGGTTTGTCCAATTGATCCTGGAGCACGCTCACGATCACTTTGTCCATGGGTTCTTGGACCTCCTCTAAAATGATGTCTTTTTACTACTCCCGCAAAACCTTTACCTTTTGATGTTCCCGTCACGGCTATTACATCTCCCGGCTTTAAAATATCGGAGACTTTTATCTCATCTCCAACCTTAACTTCAGGTTCTTTTTCAACTCTAATTTCTTGTAAAAATCTTGGAAATCTATTGTCTTTTGAGGTTGTTTTAAGGTGTCCTTGAAGTGGTTTTGAAGTATTTTTGGCCTTTTTTGAAGAGAAACCGATCTGGATTGCCCAATATCCATCTTTATCCATCTTTTTTATTTGGGTCACGACACAAGGCCCCGCAGTTACTTTTGTAACGGGAATTCTAAAACCTTCTATAAAGGTCTGTGAACTAACTCCTTTTGAACCTAATATGGTATTAATCATTTTGGTTTTGGAACCCCACAACTGCGGGGCCAGTAAACAACAAAAAAGGCGCCTTCAAAGGGCGCCTGGGAAGGCTACCTTGAAGATCAACCGTGGCTAATAACCGACATAACCACTTGCATGTTACGAGGGGAATTATAGCAAACGAAGCGGGGTTACGCAAGAGAAACTAAAGAAGCACCACAATAAGCGAAATCGGCAGGAGAAAATACACCCATCTTTTACCGCTAAACCTTTTATAATACATTAGCCAAAATAACGGTACTGTCGGAGCCAGATAGCGTCCAAGATTTTCTAAAAACGGTACCAGATTCACCGTTAGGGTAAAAAAATAAATTCCGGTAATTATCCAAAACGGTAGGAGTCTGATTTTAATCGATTTTAGCCACAGAAAGGTAAAGAGAAGGACGTACGCCAATCCCGATAACAAGATTCTGTACCAACCCCACCTGTAAGCCCGGATTAAATCTTGCCACAGCTGAACTGCCCCAATACTGATTCTTCCAGGATGAAGGGTTTCGTAGGTAAAAAGCTGATAAAAAGGATTCGCGAAGCCGAAAAAGTGAACATTATAAATCAGTAAAATTACCACAGGAATTAAGAAATAAGGCAGGTGGGTAATGAACCTTTTCAGGTCTTTCGCGACCAGAAAGTAAATAAAAAGTCCGAAAATTACCGCAACTCCCGCTAGCCTAAACCATACCGAAAGACCGATAACGACAAATGCCCATGCAAGTTTTTTGGATTTGATTAGCCAATACCCCAAAATTAACAGGAAAATAAAGGGAAATTCCGTATCGATAATAGAAGCCAAATTCAAAAGTATCGGAGGAAAGATGAGAGGCAGGAAGCTTAAGCGCGAATTTGTAATTTTGTAAAGCAAAAAATAGGAACCGGCAAAAGAAAAAAGGGTAATAATGTAGCCGGCAAGGTAATAATTTCTGACAAAAAAAGTAAATAAATAAATTAGAATCGGCAGTCCCGGAAAAAGACGTGAATCAAAAAAAGAAATTTTATCAACTGAACTGGGAAGCATTTGGGCGTAACCAACGTAGTTATCCTGCTGTATTATCCCATGATTAAATCTGAAAAAGGCCAAAAATACGGCCAAAATTAACGAAATAACAAACCATTTGTGTTTACTTAATAAATTAAAGAATTTTTTCACGGTTAACGGTATTATAATACCTAAAAGCCAAATGATACTCATTACTGGAGCAGGCGGATTTATCGGGAGCAAACTCGTTCCTTTGGTTAAAAAAAAATACAAAAGCGAGGAAATATTTTTCCTAAATGAGGGGAAATTTGATTTGGTAACAGGAAAAAATCTCGACAAAATTCCGGATAGTCCAAAGTTAATTATTCACTTGGCGGCGGCAACCGATACTTCTAAAAGTGATCAGAGATGTAATAATATCGGGGCAAAAAAATTAATCAGATCGCTTAAAAAAATCGGTCCAAAAACACATTTTATTTTTACTAGCTCCCAGGCAATTTTTTCAGACAGGCGCGATACGGATAAGCTAATCGACGAAAAAACAAAACCGGCGACAAATAACAAATATGGAAAATCTAAACTCGAAGCCGAAAAAATTCTTTTGAAAGCAGCCAAAAAACAAAAATTTAAATTGACTATCATAAGACTGCCTACAGTTTGGGGAGAAAATCCGAGGAAAAACAGTTTTTTAAACTTTTTAAAGAGTTTGGTTAATATAAATTCATTAATTTCGAGGCTAAATTGGCCCGGAAAAGTAGGTCTGATTAATGTAGAAGACGCCGCAAAATATATTTTAAAATCCTCTTTATCCGCTCCCAAAAAGCCAAAGATTCTATCAATCGCCGCCCAAAATCTTACACTTGCAGAAATTTTTGAGATTTTAACAAAAGCGAAAGGAAAAAAATACGAACAGATCAAAGTCCCGAGTTTTATCTGGAATCTCGCCAAATTCTTAAAAAATTATCTGAAGTATTTTGAGCCAATCTTACCGGCTTATATCTACAATTATTTCTGGCGCGCTTCAATTGTTGTGGACAGTCCCCTTTGGTGCCGGGTAAATATAAAGGGAGTCGCGTTTACATCTTAATCTCGATTGAGACACCAGCCGGAAGATCTAAATTACCCAGGGAGTCGACTGTACGGGGAGAGGGATCAATAATATCTATGAGTCTTTTGTGCACCAAAACTTCGTAGTGTTCTTGGGCGTCTTTATCTGTAAATGGGGATTCCTTGATGGCCATCATGGTCCTGGCGGTGGGGAGTGGTATTGGACCGATTATTTTTGCACCAGTAGCCAGGGCGGTATCGATTATCTTTGCTGCCGCCTCGTCTAAGACTCTATGATCGTAACTTTTGAGTTTTACTCTAAGTCTTGAGCTTGCCATCTAGGGTTTAATGTGCTGCCTTATGCGATTATCTTGGTTATTACACCATCGCCAACTGTGTGTCCGCCTTCACGAATTGCAAATCTGAAGCCTTCTTCCATGGCTACCGGGGAAATAAGTTTAATCTTCATCTTGGCATTGTCTCCGGGCATAACCATTTCAATTCCTTCAGGAAGAGTGGCTTCACCTGTAATATCAGCGGTCTTAATATAGAATTGCGGCTTGTAGCCTGTGAAGAACGGTGTGTGGCGTCCACCTTCCTCTTTGCTTAAGATATAAACTTCAGCCTCAAATTCGGTATGGGGGGTTAAAGAACCGGTCTTAGCCAAAACCTGTCCGCGCTCAACCTGATCTTTCTCAATTCCGCGAAGTAAAACTCCGATGTTATCACCGGCTTGAGCCTCATCAAGAGTTTTTCTAAACATTTCAAGTCCGGTTACAACCGACTTTTGGGTGGCTTTAAGTCCTACAATTTCTATCTCTTCGTTAACCTTGATCTTACCGCGATCCACACGTCCTGTAACAACCGTACCGCGGCCCTGAATAGTAAAAACGTCCTCTACAGCCATTAAGAAAGGTTTATCAATTTCACGCACGGGATCAGGAATATATTTATCAACTGCATCCATAAGTTCCTGGATTTTCTTTTCGGCTTCGGCATCACCCTCAACAGCCTTCAAAGCGCTTCCACGGATTACGGGTACTTCATCTCCCGGGTAGCCGTATTTCTTAAGAAGCTCACGGCAATCGGCTTCGACTAAATCGATCAACTCTTTATCATCAACCATGTCCACTTTATTGAGGAAAACCACAATTGCCGGAACGTTGACCTGTTTGGCCAAAATCACGTGCTCTCTTGTCTGGGGCATGGGCCCATCAGCTGCAGAAACAACCAAAATCGCGCCGTCCATTTGGGCTGCACCGGTGATCATGTTTTTGATGTAATCTGCGTGGCCCGGAGCATCAATGTGGGCATAGTGGCGCTTCTCTGTTTCATATTCCTGATGGGAAAGATTAATGGTGACTCCTCTTTCTCTTTCTTCGGGGGCGCTGTCTATATCTTCATATTTCTTGGCAACTGCGAGTCCTTTTTTGGCCAAAACCATGGTAATGGCCGAGGTAAGTGTGGTTTTACCGTGGTCTACGTGACCGATCGTGCCGATATTTACATGCGGCTTTGTTCTTTCGAATTTTTTCTTAGCTTCTCCTGCCATACAAGTGTTAATTATAATCGAGGCTAATCATGCGTGTCAAGGGTTAATTGCCTCTGGCCATTTCAATCTTGCCTGCTTTGGCAACAATCACTTCCGAAATATTCCTTGGTACTTCTTCATAATGAGATGGTTCCATATAGTAACTGGCTCTTCCTTGGGTTAATGACCTAAGCTTGGTTGCATAACCCGAAAGTTCGGCCAGGGGAGCTGTGGCGTTAATTACGGTCATTAAGCCTCTCTTTTCGGTTCCGGAAACTTGGGCACGCTTACTGGAAAGATCCCCGATTACGTCCCCCATAAATTCGTCGGGTGTAGTAACTTCAACTTTCATAATGGGTTCGAGTAGAATCGGGTCGCTTTTTCTGAACGCGTCCTCCAATGCCATTGAACCGGCAATTTTAAAGGCAATTTCGCTGGAATCAACTTCGTGGAAACTTCCGTCAAAGACAATCGCTTTCATATCAACCATGGGGAAACCCGCCAAAACTCCGTTTTCCATTTTTTCTTTGATACCTTTTTCAATTGGAGAAATGTATTCATTGGGAATTGCTCCACCCTTGATTTCACTCTTAAATTCAAAACCTTCACCGCGTCCCATGGGTTCAAGGCGAATAAGACAATGTCCGTATTGACCACGACCCCCTGTTTGACGGATATACTTGCCTTCTCCTTCACCGATTTTCTTAACTGTTTCTTTATAAGCAACTTGGGGAGCACCGGTTGTAGCCAAAACGTTAAATTCCCTCTTCATTCTGTCAACCAAAACCTCGAGTTGAAGTTCTCCCATTCCCGAAATAATGGTCTGCCCCGTTTCGGGATTACTTTTGATTCTGAAAGTCGGATCTTCGTCGGAAAGCTTGCTTAGAGCCAGCCCCATTTTCTCCTGATCGCTTTTGGTAGCAGGCTCAATTGCCAAAGAAATAACGGGTTCCGGAAAATTTATAGATTCCAAAACAATAGAATGACCGGGATCACAAAGGGTATCACCTGTGGTTGTGTCTTTTATTCCTACAACAGCCACGATTTCTCCGGCATAGGCGGTTTCGATAAGTTCGCGTTGATCCGCATGAAGAAGAACAAGCTTTCCTATTCTTTCCGGCTTTTGTTCACTTGAGTTATAAACCTGCTGACCCGCAGAAAGAGTTCCGGAATAAATTCTGACATAAACTAATCGGCCCACATGGGGATCCGTCATAACTTTGAATGCAAGGCCGCTAAAAGGAGCTTCGTTTTTTCTCTCACGGGTAGCTTTCTCGCCGGTTTTAGGATCAATTCCTTCAACAGGAGGAAGGTCCAAGGGAGAGGGTAAATATTCAACTACTCCATCAAGAAGCATTTGAGCCTCGGCTGTACGGTTATCCCCACCAAAAATCGGGAAGAACTTGCCGAAAATTACACCCTTACGGATTGCTCTTTTGAGAATCACTTCGTCAAGTTCCTTGCCTTCAAGGAACAGATTAAGTGCTTCGTCATCAAATTCAGCGGCTCTTTCCAAAAGTTCTTGGCGGTATTTCTTGACACTCTCGGCAACTTCTGCCGGAATTTCTTCCTCAGTTAACTCATGGTCTTCAACTGCTTTATAAGTGAAGGCCTTCATTTTAATAAGATCAACAACCCCCCTATGCTCATGTTCCTGACCGATCGGATATATTATTGGGGCTGCATTTGCACCGAGACGTTCGCGGATTGATTTAATCGAACCCTCAAAATCGGCTCCAATAAGGTTCAATTTGTTTAAAACACAGATGCGCGGGACATTATATTTGTCTGCCTGCCTCCAAACGGTTTCGGATTGAGACTCAACTCCGGTTCTGCCGTCAAAAACCATGAGGGCGCCGTCGAGTACTCTTAATGAACGTTCGACTTCGGCAGTAAAATCAATGTGGCCGGGCGTATCGATAATGTTGATTCTGTAATGACCGGTTTCAACTGAAGTACCTTTCTTCAAATCCCAAAAGGTGGTGATGGCAGCCGAAACAATTGTAATTCCGCGTTCCCTCTCCTGCGCCATCCAGTCGGTAACGGTTGTTCCTTCGTCAACCGATCCTTGTTTATATGTTCTTCCGGTTTCAAAAAGAAGTCTTTCTGTAGTTGTGGTTTTACCGGCATCAATGTGGGCAATAATGCCGATATTTCGGATCTTTTCATAAGAGACATTACGGTCTTTTGTCGCCGTCATTACTATTGCTGCCTTTTTCTTTGCTACTTCTGCCATAGTTAATTAGTTTATCTTTTAATTGGTTTCTCGGAAAGAAGAAACTTACGTCATTACCACCTAAAGTGGGCAAAGGCTTTATTGGCTTCTGCAACTCTTTCCATATCAGTTCTTTTCTTGACAGCTGCGCCTTCGCTTTTAGCTGCATCCATTATTTCCGCTGCAAGTTTTTTGCCGTAAGTATGAAAATCTGAATTTGACCTGGCATTTGCTGCCGCCACAAGCCATCTGATTGCCAAAGATTCACTCCTGGTACCTCTTACGGGAGCCGGAACCTGATAGGCTGCTCCTCCGATTCTTCTGGCTCTTACTTCCATTGTGGGTTTAATATTTCCCAAAGCCTGATTAAAAACTTTTAGAGGATCACCTCCGGATTTTTCTTTAATCTCGGTAAAAGCTTCATAAATTTCGGTTCTGGCAACGGATTTCTTGCCGTCACGCATACTTCTATTGACAAGTTTTGTAACCAATTTGCTTCCGTAAATCGGATCTGCCTCAATATTTCTTGGTCTGACTGTTCCTTTTCTTGCCATTTTTTATAAATTAAGCGGCTTTTGCCCCTGCCTGTCCTTTCTTGGCACCGTACCTGCTACGTCCTGCCTGTCTACCGGAAACTCCGGTTGTATCGTATTTACCCCTGATTATATGGTATTTGACTCCAGGAAGATCTTTGACACGTCCGCCGCGGACTAAGACAATTGAATGCTCCGCCAGTTCGTGTCCTTCTCCGGGAATATATGCCGTGACTTCCTGTTTATTTGAAAGGCGGACTCTGGCAACTTTTCGAAGAGCCGAGTTCGGTTTTTTGGGCGTCATCGTCCTTACGGCCAAAACAACTCCCCGCTTAAAAGCGGAGTGACTTACCGAAAACTTCCTGTCTTTAGCATTAAACCACCTCTTAAGAGCTGTGGTTTTTGTCTTTTTGACAATCCGTTTTCTGCCTTTTCTTGTAAGTTGATTAATCGTTGGCATATTACCCTTGCGGCATTGCTGCTCTTTCGGCTGTAACCGGAATAAGCCTCCCAATTATAACGTTTTCCTTAAGTCCCACTAGTTTATCTTCTCTTCCGAGTAAGGAAGCTTCGGTTAAAACATCGGTTGTTTGCTCAAACGAGGCTGCAGAAAGCCAGCTGTCTGTATAAAGTGCGCGCCTAGTAATACCCAATACTACCTGCTGAGCGCTGGCAGGTTCTCCGCCGGCTGCCAAAACCTTATCATTTTCCTCTTCAAAAATGGCACGGCTTGTCAGTTCTCCAGGCAAAAATGGTGTATCTCCTGTTGTTACAATTCTAACTTCATCACTCATCTTTCTGGCGATAACCTCAAAATGTCTGTCATTGATCGGGATTCCTTGCGATTCATAAACTTTCTGGATTTCGGCAACTAGATATTCTTGAGCAGCCCTTAAGCCTTTTATTGAAAGGATATCCTTAATATCCAAAGCCCCCTTGGCAAGAGCTTCTCCCGCCTCAACCGTCGCTCCATCTTCAATTGCAAGTTCCAATGTTTTGGCAATGATATATTCTTTTTCATCCTTGGGTGTACCTTTAGATGTAATAGTAATTTTCCAACCTTCATCGGTTTCGGCTATATGGGCTTTTCCCGTAATTTCGCTTAGAGCCGAAACAACCTTGGGGAGTCTTGCTTCAACCAATTCCTCAACCCTGGGAAGTCCTTGGGTAACGTCAACTCCGACAACTCCGGCGGCATGCTTGGTACGAAGTGTGAGTTGAGTTCCCGGTTCCCCAATAGATTGTGCCGCAACAACTCCAACCGGCATTCCAACTTCAACCAAACTCTTGGTTCCCAAATCCCAACCGTAGCACTTTACACACATCCCGTATCTGGCTCCACAAGTAAGGGGGGATCTGACTACTACCGACGTAACCCCTGCTTCATCAATTTTCTTTGCCGCCATCTCGTCAATAATTTCCCCCGCAGCGACTATTACCGTCTTTCCTTTTGGAATGGTTACATCGTGGACTGCATATCTTCCAAAAATTCTTTGAGCAAAAACATGAGA